>Ga0207118_1036_pt1 | contig 29077 bp, 16 predicted proteins | sample Alteio_BWMinHeat_42_FD_153507 | JGI IMG/M metagenome (GOLD analysis project Ga0207118, IMG submission 153507) | Enriched cells from forest soil in Barre Woods Harvard Forest LTER site, Petersham, Massachusetts, United States -... | ecosystem: Environmental > Terrestrial > Soil > Temperate forest >...
ATGCCCCATTGCTGGAGGCGGCGAACGAGATCGGGGGAGACGCCAGCGTCACGGAACTGTTTTGCGGACTCCCAGACACTTCCGCCAGTGATATCGCCGTAGCCTTGGGGAGGGGCGTAGGCCTGGCGGTGGACGCCCATCGGCAAGTGCTTGGCCATCGGGTATTGCAGGTTTTTGTCCATCCAGGCGGCAAGGAGAGACTCGGTTAGAGCGCGATGTAGTTCGGCGGGCAAGGGTTGGAAGATGGGCGCCCATACGGGGCTGATCATGATGCGGGGATCAACGTTCTGGTCCGGTCGCCAGCCCTGGGTGAGGTTGTCGGGGCCCAAGCGAGGGTCGCTCGATTGCAAGGATTTGATTACGGCCACCAGGAGCCGCGCGGGTTCCGGCTGGTGCGTTTGGTTATAGAGATCGCGGTACCGGCCAACCATATAGACCCAATCCACCGGAGCGCGATCGCGGTGCTGATGATTGCCGGAATTGAGAATGAGCTGCAGCTCATACCAGGACGCGGAAAAGTATTGGTTGGTCAGGGCGCTGCCGCCGACTCCGGCGGGTCCATCGGGGATGTGGGTTTCCGGCGGAGCGGTTTCTGACGGAACGGTGTTGAACCACGAGCGGTCTTCCGCGGCCGAGCCGAAGAGATCGCGGCCGCGGCCTTCGAGCGCAAATTCCTGGGTCATCTCCCAAGTCTTAGCAAGCTGCCAGAGCTGGGCGGAATAGACCTTGTCGGTCAACGCCGGCGACCACGCTGTTTTTCCTTCGACAAAGCGTTTGAGGAAGGAGCGCCGCGCTTGAGACCATTGGGCGAAGGTGGCAACGACGGGGTGAAGGTTGTGATCCGTGGTCTGGGCGGTTGCCAGGAGTGTGCGTAGAGGCGGGTTCGCGGCAGTTTTGTTTTTGCTTCCCCCCGGAGCAGGCTGGCCATCATAGAGTGCGGCGAATTCGCTCTGTGTAAACGCTGGGCCCCAGGCATCCTTGGGATGGATGCGGGGCAGCCACTGGCTCCAATCCGGGAGTTGCAGGGCGATAGGAATCTCACGGGGATTGAGGTTGCCATCGGGACGAAAGAGTTCTGGAGTAATTTGCGGCGCAATATCCTGGAGATTGACGGCGTTGGCCTGAAGATTTGGGGCTGGCGTGTTGCGCCGAGTGCCGTTCTGACTGAGAAGGTATGGCCATGCGTCGGTATCCCGCTCGAGCACCCAAGAAAGTCCAGCACCTGCGGCCCAACTGGAGATGGGTTGCGCGTCAAGTCCAGGTCCCGGTTGGTAAGGAGGGTTCCACGGGCGGCCGGGGTTCGGGAGAGGCAAGCTGCGAATGTAGCTGGCGATCTGCTCGCCCTGCAATGTGGAAAGACCGTGGAAGCGTGAGCGGTCGACGATGCTGGCGTTGGAAAAATTGAAATATTTGAGGTCGCGACCATCGTGGGCGTGACAGTCGGTACAGTGTGCCTGGATTCGGGGACTATCGGGGAGGCTGTTTGCCGCAAGAGAAGCGGTCTGCCAGAGATCGTGCCCCATCTTGATGGAGGCCGGGTCGGGCAAGGGTGGCTGCCAGGTTTCAGGGGCGTCTTCGGCAAAAGCCTCGGGCGGGATGACCTTCGTTCCTCCGGAGGTTAGGAAATTGAATGCGAGGACGCGATAGGCGCTGGTGAACCCGTCCGTCCGGTTGAACCGGAAGTGGATGGTGTTGGCGCCGGCAACGATCGTGCCGTTCGGGAGGGGGAGAGTCGCTACGAGAGTAGAGAAGCCCCCGCCGATGCCGCCAAAACTTTTGCCGGGTTCAGCAATGGTGACCGTGTCGTTGTTGAGAGGGATCCAGGCGCTCGAGTTGACCTGGACGCTAGCCTCGTCTGCGTAACGCACGCCATGGATTTGAAGCCATAGAGATTGCACGGACTCAGCCTGTGCGGGCTGAAGGGCGACAGTTCTGCTCGAGATGGTTCCACTTGCGCCTAGGACCTCGATTGGCAGGAGCATTGGGTCTGCCAAAGTATCTGTAAATCGGATGGAGATTGTTCCAGCAGCGAGGAGTAGACACGCGACAGAGTAATACGATCTCGTCGCGGTGAGGACACGGCGGGAATGCTTACCAAGCGGTAGCACGGTTTTCGCATGATAGCAGTTTCTTGAATCGAAGGGGGATTGTGCCGAGGCCAAAATTGGGGGAAAAGCACGGGTCTGAAGACCCGCCACTACAAGGAGGGTGCAAACGGGTCAGCGAGGAGCGGCGCGGAGGTAGTTGATCAGGAATTGGGGATCGAGGGGTTTGCCGGTGGCGGATTGCATGATTTGATCGACGGTTTGCTCGGCGCCGCGGGAGTAGAATTTCTGGCGCAAGAATTCCCCGGCGGTGGCGCCCCAGCGGGGGCCGAAACGCTGGTCCACAGTGTGCTGGATCTGACGGGCGACCATGTGGGCGAGGACGAAGCTCTGGAGATAGATGGGATCGGAACCATACATGGGGTTGTAAGCCCAGACGGGAGTAGCGTGTTGATCGACGCCGAGGTATTGGGCGTGGATGCGATTGTAGAGGGCGGCAAGATCCTGTGTGGGATCAGCGTAGGCTTCAAATTCAAAAAGAGAGTCGGCCATCTTTTCGCGCAGATCAAAGAGAGTCTTCAGGCGGTAGCGTTTCGCGAAGGTGGCGGCTTGTTCGGTCGTGAGTCCAAAGAGAGGAACACTGACTTCCGGGCGGTAGAGCATGAGGGTCATGAATTCCGCCAAGCCTTCGTCGAAGCACTCGGCGCCATTGGCGCGGAGAAGAAACGAGGGCTCATCCACCATGCTGTAATGCAAAGCATGACCGGTGGAATGAAGCAGACGGTCATAGAAGCGGATGCCGCTGAGACGATTGGAGAGGATTTTGAGATCTTTGCCGTAGAGAATGGGATAAGCGGCGCCGTCGAAACCGAGATCGGCGGCACGCATTTCGACATGGAGCTTGTCCAAGTTGTAGCCGAGACCCGCTGCCAATTGGGTGGTTTTCTGCCAGCCTTCGGCGGGAACGAAGAGGCGCTTCTCGAAATCAGTGGTCAAGGTGGAGAAGTAGAATTCGAGATCCCAGGGTTCGATTTTTTCGAGATGAAGTTCACGGCGCATCTGGGCCAGAAGGTGGCGGTATTCCGCGTCGGTTTCCTTACGGAGAAAGTCGAACCAGTTGAAAATTTGCTGGGTGTCCGCGCCCTTCCGGCGAAGCATGAAGACCGAGAAAATGGTGTCGGAGTGGCGGAGCGCGAGTTCGTTGCGCAGGGCGATGGTTTGGCGGATGCGCTCGGAGTTGAGAGGGGCGATTTGGGCACGGGCCTTCCAAGCTTGCTCGCGAAGGCGGCGGTCAAAACTGCCGGCAACGAGATTGCTGAGCTCAGCGCGGGTGAGTTGTTTGTCGCCAACTTTGTAGCGGAAACTGCCTTCTTCGCGAGTGATGGATTCTTCAAGGGCCAAGAGTTTTGCGTCGGTGGTGATTTTCGTGAAGACAGCTTCGTCGAGGAAAAGTTCGCGGCGGCGGTTGAGTAAGGAATAAGAGAAGGACGCGGCTTTCAAGGAAGCGAAAAACTCCTCATCTTTAAAGACGCCGCGAATGCGCTCCTCGATGGGAGTGGAAGAGGCTTGCTGGTCACCGAGGGCCTTTTTGTATTCGGTGCGCCAGTAGTCGGCATAAAGGTCTTCGAGCTGCTTTTCCTTGGCGTCGAGTTTCGCTGCGGCGGGCGGCAGGGATTGCGCTGCGGCGGAAAAAACAGTCAGCAGCAAGAGGAGAAAGAGGCGTCCGAGTTTCATCATTGAATTACATCACAGGAGGCAAATCCCTGTGATGTGCTTATCGGCAGGAAGGCGCTTGCAGGTCAATGGGGGAGATGCGTGAAATCAGCGCTTGGGGCGAATGGGGCGCGCGTTGCTGCGCGGCAAGGCGTGATACATTGCGCGGTAGCGGAGAGGCGTGCCGCGGAGGGGGAGGGATGGACAGACGGGCGTTTATGGGAGTGGCGGCGGGTGCGGCGGCGGCGTTGACGCTGGAGCCGTTGGGGATTGCGGAGGAGCAGGACCGGAAAGGCACGCTCATTTTTCAGGAGCGGAAGGGACCGGTGGCGTATCCGGATCCGGCGGTGGTGGTGGTGGATCCGCGATTTGGGAGATACGTGGTGGGGAATGCGGCGGTGGAGCGGTTGTATACGGGGACGCGGTGGTCGGAGGGGCCAGTGTGGTTTGGGGATGGCGGATATCTTTTGTGGAGCGACATTCCGAACAACCGGATGCTGCGATGGATGGAGGCGACGGGAGAGGTGAGCGTGTACCGGAGCCCTTCGAACTACAGCAATGGGAATTACCGGGACCGGCAAGGGCGGCTGCTGACCTGCGAGCACGACACGCGGCGGCTGACGCGGACGGAATACGACGGCACGATCACGGTATTAATGGATGGATTTCAAGGCAAGAAGCTGAACGCGCCGAACGACCTGGCGGTGCACTCGGACGGGGCGATCTGGTTCAGTGATCCGGGGTACGGGATCATGTCGGACTATGAAGGGCACAAGGCGGCGTTCGAGTTGCCGGCGGTCGTTTACCGGCTGGACCCAAAGACGCGCGAGGCGACGGTGGTAGCCAGCGACATGGATAAGCCGAACGGGATTTGCTTTTCGCCGGACGAGAAAAAACTGTACATCGTGGATACGGGAGCGCCGCGGCACGATGGTGACCCGCATCCGATTCGCGTGTACGACGTAGTGGATGGCGTGCGGCTGAAAAATGGACGGCTGTTTGCGAATATGGCACCGGGATCTTCGGATGGGATTCGTTGTGATGTGGACGGGAATGTGTGGTCGGCGGCGGGCTGGGCAGGAGAAGGGTTTAATGGGGTGCATGTCTTTGCGCCAGACGGGACGCTGATCGGGAAGATTCATCTTCCGGAAACGTGTGCGAATTTGTGTTTTGGCAGCGTGAAGAAAAACAGGTTGTTTATGGCGGCGAGCCAGTCGCTGTATGCGGTGTATATGAATACGCAGGGCGCGCAGATGCCGTGAAGGCGGTGGAAGGCGTGGCCGGGAAAAGTGGACCGGACGAGGTGGCAAGTTCTTCAAAGATCGGCGGAGTGCGGATGGAAGCGATCGAACCGGTAATGGTGCGCATTCCGGAGGGATGGTTTGAAATGGGGTGCGCGAGCGGGCGAGACGATGAGAAGCCGGTGCATCGCGTGTGGGTGGACGTGTTTGAGCTGGGCGCGTACCAGGTGACGAATGCGGATTACGCGTGTTTTCTGGCGGCGACGGGTGCTGCGCCGCCAAAACATTGGAGGGACGCAAATTTTAGCGAGGCCCGGATGCCGGTAGTCGCGGTGTCGTGGGACGAAGCGGTGAGCTATTGCGAGTGGCTAAGCGGGGCGACGGGGAAATTTTATCGATTGCCGACGGAAGCAGAATGGGAACGGGCGGCGCGCGGCGACGCGGAAGGACAGCTGTATCCGTGGGGAGATGCGGGGCCGGAGCAGGTTCCGGACTACGCGAAACGGTGGAAGGTCGGACCGGAGGCAGTAGGATTGTATGCGGCGAATGCGTATGGACTCTACAATGTGGGCGACAACGTACATGAATGGTGCGCGGATTGGTATGACGACGGGTATTACGCGCGTTCGCCGGAACGGAATCCGCGGGGGCCGGTGAGCGGGAGCCGGCGGGCTTCGCGCGGGGGGTCGTGGCGACACCATATAAAGGTTACGCGGACGGCGGCGAGGTCGAGCATTCCGCCGGAGTTGCAATACGCGGACTACGGATTCCGAGTGGCGCGGAGTTTGAAGACCTGAGAATGCAGGCGGGGCGCGCCCCTAGAGATGATGGAAGAGAGCCGCGGGTGGTTGCCTGCGAAACAAACGCTACTGCTGATTTTGGTGCCGATGCTGGGCACGTTGGCGTGCTTGCGGCTGTATCTGCACTTCGCGGGTGTGCGGCATATCTATCCGGGCGGAGTGCTGGTTCATCATTTGTTTTTTGGAGTAGTGATGGCGCTCCCTGCCGCGTTTATTCTAGCGTTTGGCCCGCGGAGTCGGGTGACGGCGGTGTTGGCGCGGATGGCTCTGGGAATGGGGAGCGGCATGATTCTGGACGAGGTGACGTATCTGGTGCTGACGAAGGGGAGCGATGCGGATTATGTATCGCGTACTTCCCTTTTTGGAGCGATTGGATTTATTTCGTTGGCGGTGATTTTGCTGCTAGCGCTTTACCGGTCGCGCCGCGGCTAGGATTGCTGCGCTGATTGTGACAGAGACGTAACGCAGCGGGGTGGACGCCCATGTTACGATGGCGGAATGTGGCGTGGGAATTCGGCTCTGGGACTGGTGGTGATGTTACTGACTTTTGCTGAAGCCGGGGCGGCACAGCAGGAACCGAAACCGAAAGAGCTTCCGGATGCACCGGCGCCAAAACAGGAGAACGCGCCTGCGAAACACGAGAATCCTCTGAACGAAACGATCCAGATTCTCGGACGGCGATCGATATTCTTTCCAGATTTGGCGACCAATCCCAAGCCACTCAACAGCAAACAAAAGTTTGAGCTTTCTGTGGACGAGAGCATCGCGCCTTCGCGGCTGTTGAGCTCGGCGCTGGGGGCGGGAATCGGCCAGGCGGCGGATTCGCTTCCCGGTTACGGCGAGGGGATGGGCGGCTATGGAAAGCGCTTCGGTTCTTCGATGGCCAGCGCCGCGTCCGACCATTTTTTCGAGACGTTTTTGCTCTCTTCGTTGCTGCATCGGGATCCACGGTACTTTGTGGTGTTGCGTGGTGGCGCGGGATACCGCATCAAGTACGCGCTGAGCCGGACTGTGGTTACGCGCACCGACGACGGAAAGTCGGCCGTGAACTGGCCGGGAATTCTTGGCCCGCTGCTGGCGGAGAGTCTGGCGAACAGCTATCTTCCGGAAAAGGAACAAACCACGGGGCGAACGTTTCGGCGCTACGGATATCGTGTGGGCTTGAATACGGCGAGCAAAGTGTTGCGGGAATACTGGCCGACGATTTTCCGGAGCTTGCGGATCGCGAAAATCGCGCCGGGGGCGCAGCCTGATCCGGGGCCGGCGGCACCTTTCGCACCATTAGCACCGCGACGCTGATTCGAAGGCAGACACGCGAAACGAAAGCAGGCGGGACGTATTACAATAAAAGGACGGGGCCGTAGCTCAACTGGATAGAGCGAGAGTTTCCTAAACTCTAGGTTGGCGGTTCAAGTCCGCCCGGTCCCACCATGGATTCAGAAATTGGAAGGACTGGGGCTCTACGCTTCTGGTTATGCTACCGGTTTGACGTCCTGCATTAGCGCGAAAAATCCTTCGGCGAGAGTGGGGTGGATGAAAACGGCGCCTTTTAGAAGCGTGTAGGGCTGATTCGCGAGCATGAGCGTGCCGAGAATCTGCACAAGTTCGCCGCCCTCGGAGGCGAGGATGGAAGCGCCGAGGATGCGGTCGTTCGAAGCGTCGACGACGAGTTTCATGAGGCCGGCGGTTTCGCCGCGCTCGATGGCGCGGGCGACACTGGTCATGGGACATCTTCCGATTTTCAGTTTGTAGCCTTTGGCGCGGGCTTCTTTTTCCGTCATGCCGACGCCGCCGAGCTGAGGGTCGGTGAAAACGCAGTAGGGCACGAGGCGATTCTCAATGCTGAGATTTTTCCCTTCGATCAAGTTTCCATAAACAATTTGAAAATCGTTGTAAGAAAGATGCGTGAAGGCCGGGCCGCCTTTGCAATCGCCGAGGGCCCAGACGCCGGGGACATTGGTTTCCAGGCGGCCGTTCACTTTGATGTAACCACTCGTGTCGATCTCGATGCCAGCTTTGTCGAGGCCGAGGTCATCGGTATTGGGGTTGCGGCCGGTGGCGACGAGGAGATGCGAGCCGGCGACGCTCGAAGCTCCGGCGGGCGATTCGAACGCCAGCGTGACGAAGCCATTTTTATTTTCAACGCGCGTGGTGCGCGCGTTGAAAAGGAATTGGATGCCTTCGGTTTCGAGCGTTTTTTGCAGCTCGGCGGCAATTTCGGGATCTTCGCGGGAGACGAATTGCTTGCCGGTGTGAAGAACGGTGACGCGGCTGCCGTAGCGGCGGAACATTTGTCCAAATTCGAGGCCGATGTAGCCGCCGCCGAGAATGAGAAGGTGTTCGGGGAGAGTGGTGAGCTGCATGAGGGACTCGTTGGTGAGATAGGGAACGTTTTCGATGCCGGGGATCGAGGGGATGCTGGGGCGGCCGCCGATGTCGATGAAAATTTTCTCGCTTTCGAGGAGATCGCCGGTCACTTGGAGTTGATGGGGATCGACAAAACGGGCGTGGCCGCAATAGAGGCGAAGGTTGGGGCGCTTATCGACTTGTTTCTGCTGGCCGCTGCGGAAGCTGAGGACGACTTCGTCTTTTTGGGCGACGATTTTGGGGAGATCGACGCTGACGTTTGAAGCGTTGACGCCCCAGCGTGCGGCGTTGCGCGCGTAGTAGGCGACTTGCGCACGATGAACCATGGTCTTGGTGGGGGTGCAGCCTACGTTGATGCAAGTGCCACCGAGGTATTTTTTCTCGATAAGCGCGACGGACCAACCGAGATCGGCGAGGCGATGAGCAAGAGGATTGCCGGCCTGGCCGGAGCCGATAATGACGGCGTCGTACTTCATGGAGATCCTCCGTTGAAGAAGGGCGACAAAACAATACATCGGATGCGGCGATGATGCATAAGGGCCAGGAAAAAGGCCGGAGAAGAGATTTTAGGCAGCGCCGGAAATCCGTCAAGTAACTGAATGGCGGATGAGGCGCTGGATGAGAGAGGCGAGGTAGGTGATCAACAGCGCGACGGCGCTTCCGAGCAGGACTTCCTCGGTTCGGTCGATAGCCACAGCCAGACCCGCAGCGCGGCCGGCGCCGAGGACGCTGGGAGTCATGATAATGGCGACGGTGACCGGCGCGACGCGCCAGCTCCCCGGCACGCGTATGAAACTTGTGCAGACGATTACCGAAACGATGATGCCAAGAAGGATGGACCAGTAGGAGGGGCCGAGAAGATAAAGAAAGGAGAGGCCGACGGCGCAGCCGATGAGAGTGTTTACGATGCGGGAGTTGAAGGCGAGAAAAGCGGCGCTGAGTTCGGGTTCCGTGACGATGATGACGGAGATCAGTGCCCACAGCGGATTGGGGTGATTGATGCGTCCGAGAACAAGCCACACGATGACGCAGCCGATCAGAATTCGAACGGAGTATTGCAGGCCGGAGGGTTGGGGCGCGGCTGGAGCGGGAGTCCCGGCAATGGTGGTCATAAAATTTTCTCGTGCGCCGACGCTTGGTGGAGATAGCTGGTCATCGCGGACGGCATTTGAATTCTAGCGGTCTTTTTTGGAAATGACGATATTTGCGGGGGTGAAACTCGGAATTCGCCTGATATCGCCAACTTCCCGCGACGTCTTCAGCCCGATCATAAGAATTGGTGAAGAACGCGTCAAAGTGGGAGAATGCGGCTGTATTTGCGGCAACATCTGCATACTTTGAGCAAGCTGTGTCTGCAAAACTGAACATCGCAGAGAATTTCCACGAGGGACCGCGATGGGACAAGCTGTGGATGTACACCGACTGCAGTTCGCGTTCACGATCACGTTTCACTACATTTTTCCGCAATTGACGATGGGGCTTGCGCTGCTGCTGGTGTATTTGAAAACCAAGGCGTTGCGCACTGGGGATGAACATTACAATCGCGCGGCACGATTTTGGGCGCGGATTTTCGGGATCAATTTCGCGCTGGGAGTGATCACTGGAATCCCGATGGAATTCCAGTTCGGAACGAATTGGGCGGCGTTTTCGAGAGCCGCAGGCGGAGTGATCGGGCAAACGCTGGCGATGGAAGGCGTGTTTTCATTTTTCCTGGAGTCGAGCTTCCTGGGATTATTTTTGTATGGCGAGAAAAAACTTGGACGCATGGGTCACTGGTGGGCGGGGTTTCTGGTATTTGCCGGCTCGTGGCTTTCGGGGTTCTTCATCGTTGCGACGGATGCGTGGATGCAGCATCCGACAGGTTACCGGATAGCGACCAACGGGGCGATCGAGCTTTCCAGCTTTTGGGGTTTGCTGCTGAACAAGTGGGCGTTGTGGCAGTACGCACATACCATGCTTGGGGCGGTGCAAACGGGATGCTTTGTGATGGCGGCAGTGGGCGCGTTTTATTTGTTGACGAACCGCGATCAAGCGTATGGACGCACGTTCGTGCGCGGCGGAGTGATTGTGGGCACCTTCGCGGCGCTGCTGCAACTTTTTCCCACGGGCGACATGCAAGGAAAGCTGGTGGCTGAACACCAGCAGCCAACACTGGCGGCGATGGAAGGCTTGTTCGAATCGGAACAAGGAGCGCCGCTGGCGATTCTCGGACAACCCGATGTAGAGAAGAGAAAACTTGACAATCCCCTGGAAGTTCCAAACATGCTGAGCTTTCTGACTTACCGGCAATGGCGTGCGAACGTCAAAGGCTTATCCGATTTTCCGCAAATAGAATGGCCCGACCAGATTCCTCTGCTCTATTACAGCTATCATGTCATGGTCGGCCTAGGGACCATCTTTATCGCCGTGCTGGTTCTGGCTTCGCTGCTGCTATGGGGCGGAAAGTTGTATGACTCCCGATGGATGCTGTGGATGTTGATGCTCTGCGTTCCGCTTCCCTTCATTGCCAATACCGCAGGATGGATGACTGCCGAACTCGGGCGGCAGCCGTGGCTGATCTATGGCCTGATGCGGACGGCCAGCGGCGTCTCTCCGCGAGTGGCCGGGGGCAATGCCTGGTTCACTCTGATCGGCTTTATGGGGATGTACACGGTGTTGGGGATTCTCTGGCTGTTCCTGATTTACCGCGAGATCGAGCTCGGGCCGGAACCCAGCGAGCATCTGCAAAAAGATGATGCTGCCGTGCTGGCGGCGGACTGAGGAGAGGGTGATGGAAACGGTCTGGTTTTGGCTCGTAGCCAGTATGATCGTGATCTACGTGCTTCTGGATGGGTTTGATCTGGGCGCGGGGGCGATTCATCTCTTCGTAGCAGGGACAGATGGAGAGCGGCGTCAACTCTTGGCGAGCATTGGCCCGGTATGGGATGGGAACGAAGTGTGGCTGATTGCAGCAGGCGGAACTCTGTACTTCGCCTTCCCGGCACTTTACGCCAGTGCTTTCAGCGGGTTTTATCTGCCGCTGATGATCGTTTTGTGGCTGCTGATTCTGCGCGGGGCTTCCATCGAGTTTCGAAATCACATCAAGAGCGCGGTGTGGGATCCGCTGTGGGATTTTCTTTTTTGCGCGTCGAGCTTGCTGCTGGCGGTGTTTTTTGGAGCGGCGCTGGGAAACGTAGTGCGGGGCGTGCCGCTGGATGCCAGCGGGTATTTTTTCGAGCCGCTGTGGACCAATTTCCGGCTGAGCGAGGAACCCGGAATTCTGGACTGGTACACGATCCTCGTGGGCTTGCTGGCATTGCTAAGCCTGATGATGCACGGCGGCCTGTGGGTACAGTTGAAGACCACCGGGGCGGTCGGAGAGCGTGCCGGGCAGCTGGCAAGCAAGACGTGGTGGGGCGTGACTGCGCTAACAGCGCTGGTTACGGCGTTCACGTTTCAGATCCAGCCACAAGCGAAGATGAACTTCACAAAGTGGCCGTGGGGATTTGTATTTCCGATGCTGGCGGTGGCTGGGCTCGCGGGAGTGCGGTGGTTCCCGGCGCGAGGGGACCAGATGCGGACGTTTTTTGCATCGTGCGCATACCTGGCGGGAATGTTGACAAGCGTGGTATTTGGCATGTATCCGATGGTATTGCCAGCGCGAAATACGGTCTACTCCTTGACGGTGGAGACGGCGAAGGCCGGCGCGTATGGGCTGAAGATCGGGCTGATTTGGTGGGTGCCAGGGATTCTTCTTGCGGCGGGGTACTTTACGTTTGTGTACCGGTCGTTTGCGGGAAAGGTTGCCGTGGACAAGGACGCGCACGGATAGAGCGGGCGAAAAAAGGAGGGTTGGAGCGATGAACAAATCCTGGCACCGGAATATGGTAATCGCGATGCTCCTGGCAGCAGCGGGTTTTGCCGGAGCGCAAGTTCAGGAGCAGGCCGGCACAGGTGACGCGGCTCTTGGCCCGGACTACCAGCAGGGAAAGTCCGCGCTGGCAGCGGGAAAATATGAAGAGGCACTGAAAGCCTTTAAGAAGGCGAACAAGCTCCAGAATGATGGTTGTTCTCCGTGCCTGCTGGAAATGGCCTATGCGATGGCGAAACTGGGAGATACAAAAGGGGCGCTGAATAACACGGAGAAGGCGCTAGCCTCAGCCAAGTCGAATGAGCAGCGCGCGGAAGCGCATGCGATGCGGGGCGACATCCTGCTGGGCGAGAACGATGAAAAGAAACGCGTTGAGGCGGAAGCGGAATATCGCGCCGCAATACGACAGAACCCGCAGACGCCCGAGCCCCACTTAAAACTGGCGATTGCGCTGTTTAAAGAGGTGAAAGACACCGAAGGAAAGGACGAGGTCAACGAATATCTACGATTGGCTCCCAACGAAAAATATGCGGGATATGCCCGGGCCTTGCTACAAAACCCGCGACGAGCACGCGAAGAATATGCTCCGGAATTCAGCGTAACCACCATACGCGGGGAGACGGTATCGTTGAACGGATTGGCGGGAAAATTTGTAGTGCTGGATTTTTGGGCTACCTGGTGTCCCCCTTGCCGCGCTTCGGTGGGAGAATTGAAGGAGTTGACGCGGAAATATCCGCGAGACCGGGTGGTACTGATCAGCGTTAGCGCGGACAAAGAAGAAGACAAGTGGCGGGATTTTGTGGCGAAGAAAGAGATGGACTGGTACCAGTATCGTGATCCAGCAGGAACGATTCAGCGCACATATGGGATTCACGCGTTTCCGACGTACATTGTAATCGACACCGAAGGGATTATCCGGCAGCGAATCGTGGGAGAGAATCCACAGCAGTCCATCGTGGCGCGGCTCAAGAGCGCACTGGCCACACTGACAGCGGACAAAGGGAAAGCTTAGAACAGGACGATTGACGCCGCCGATGCGGCGGCGTAGCGTAAATAATGATGAGCAGGAGAGACGCGAGGAAGATGCGAAACGCGGACTGGCTGGCAAAAGCGTGCGCTCTCGTGACGCTGCTGACGCTCGTCGTGACGCCTGCGTGCGCACCTCTATGTGTCGCGCGAACTTGTGCGCGAGTTGCAACCTCAACGGCGTCGGAGGCGCCTTGCCATGCTGCGAAGGCGATGCGCGGCAATGTTCCTCATGTACATGCGATTCAGAATTGCCGCGCGCCGGAATTGCCCGCAGCGATGCTGAGTTCCTCTACCAAGAATGATCGCAGGCAGGAAAACCGCAGGGCGGGATTGAATGACGCGTTTGCAGCTTTGCCTCAAGAGCTCTCCGTGTATAGCTCACAACCAAGCGAGTGTTGCGTCGAGGGTCCGCCCTTGTCGCGTTCTTCCGAAGCTTCTCTTTCCGTCGATGTCCTCCGAATCTGAGTCCTTCCCCCTAGAAACTGAAAAACATCGCGTCCACTTTGCTTGGGCGTAATTTGTAGTTCTCCGGCAACGGATGCGTCTCACAACGACGCGCGGCGGGGATGTTCCCTGCCCTTCCTTCAAAACACAGGAACTCGCACGGACAGGTAATCCAGGAGGCAAGCATGAGCGGTACGAGAAGAAAGTTTTTTCAAAATGCGGCGGTGTTTGGGGCGGGATTATTCGGGTTACGCGAGACCTTGCGCGGCGACGCGACTGAGAATGTGTTTCAGACTCCGCGCGAGAATGAGAATGGAAGGCACCATTCTCCTTACGGGAGCCGGGGGCCGCACGCGAGGACTACGAAGACTGCGGTGCACGAGCAATCGTTGCAGATGGTGACGCCGGACGTGGCAGATTTGGCGCATGAAATGGATGGCGGAGTGAAAGTGTTTCGGCTGGTGGCGGAGCCGGTGAAGAAAAAAATTGCGCCGTTCAAGACGATTGATGCGTGGGGTTACAACGGAGGGTGTCCGGGGCCGACGATTCAAGTGCAGCAGGGAGACCGCGTGCGCGTGGTGTTCGAAAACCGGCTGCCGGAGTCGACCTCGATGCACTGGCACGGGCTGGAACTGCCCATCGAACAAGATGGCGTGCCGTACATCAGCCAGAAGCCGGTGGCGCCGGGAGAAAAATACGTTTACGAATTCACGGTGCACCAGGAAGGAACGTTTTTCTATCACGCGCACAGCGCGATGCAGGAAATGATGGGGCTGATGGGATTTTTCGTGGCGCATCCGGAGAAGGAACATGCGCCGCGTGTGGATCATGACTACGGATTGATATTGCAGGAGTGGGCGGTGCTGCCTGGAAATACTGTTCCGAATACGGCGTCGATGGAATTCAACTGGCTGACTTTCAACGGCGTTGCCGCACCGATGACGACGCCGCTGCTGGCGCGGCTGGGAAGCCGGGTGCGGTTGCGCTTCCTGAATCTGGGGATGGATCATCACCCGATTCATTTGCATGGACATCAGTTCGTGGTGACGGGCACGGAAGGCGGGCGCGCGCCGGAGTCGACGTGGTATCCGATGAATACGGTGCTGGTGGGTGTGGCGCAAGCACGAGTCGTCGAGTTCGAGGCGAAATATCCTGGCGCGTGGATGATTCACTGCCACCTGCCTCACCACATGATGAACAGCATGATGGACTTGCTGCGCGACCGGCAGATCCAGACAGCGGATCAGACTAGAACCAGGGCGATGAACCAGATGATGTCACTGGCAAAGAGTGTGCCGTTCGAGCATATACATCCTTCGCCGACGGCGGAAGACGCGGCCGATGTTCCGGGATTTCCGCAGGATGCCTTCATGGAAATGGGGATGGATGAAGTGGTGGAGAAGCCGGAGACGCAAGGGCTACCGAAAAATTGGAGCGCGGGAATGATGGGAATGATGACGATGGTGCGGGTGCTGGCGGACAAAGAGTATGAGGCCATCGTGACGAAGAAAAAGATGATGAGCTCGATGGCCAAGACGGAGTCACAGCATGAATCGTAACAGCGAGGAAAAGGAATTGGTGCAGAGTTTACAGAGAACACGGAGCGCGCACAGAAGGGGCGGAAATACCATGAAATGTATGCTGAGATGCGGGGCAATCCTTATCGCGAGCGCGGTGGCAGCGGCAGGCGGGGCGCAGGCACAGGAAATGCAGATGCCGAAGCAGCCGCAGAGTCAAAGCATGCAAATGCAGCCGGTGAAAGCGGAATATCCGCGGATGGGGCGAGCACAGGGACAGGCGCGGGGGGCGCTGGTTACGTTCGAACAAGTGGAGAGAATTGCCGGCGATTCGAATCCGACGTTGCGGCAGGCGGAAGCGGAAATTCGCGCGGCGAAGGCGCGGCGGCAACAAGCAGGGCTGTACCCGAATCCGACTGTTGGTTATACAGGCGATGAGATTCGCGGTGGATCGGTGGGCGGGGGGAAGCAGGGATTTTTTGTGCAGCAGAGTCTGGTGACAGGCGGAAAACTGGGATTGAGCCGCGAAGTCTATGGAAAAGACGTGAAGCTTGCGGAGATTGAGGCGGAGGAACAGAAGATCCGTGTACAGAGCGCGGTGAAGATGGCGTTTCTGCGCGTGCTGGCGGCCCAGGAATTGCTAGAGGCGCGCCGCGACATGAGCAAAATTGCGCAAGATGCGTCGGAAACGCAACGGCGGCTGATGAATACCGGGCAGGCGGACGAAAGCGAAGTGCTCGAAGCGGAAGTGGAGGCGCAGCGAATGCGCATGTCCGTGCGGATGCAGGAGAACACTTTGCGGGAAGAGTGGCGGTCGCTTGCGGCGGTCATCGGGCAGCCGGAAATGCCGCTGGCGACGGTGGCAGGAGATTTGGAGAAGGATTGGCCGGAGTTGAATGAAGAACAGGCAGTGGAGGCCATTGCGAAGGAAAGCCCTGCGGTGCGAATTGCGGGCGCGGCGGAAGCGCGCGCGCAGAGCGTACTGGCGCGCGCCAAGCGCGAAGCGGTTCCGGACGTGTCCGTTCGCGGAGGAATGGAATACAACCACGAGACGCTGGGGAGCGTTCCATTCGCCAAAGGTTGGGAAGGGATTGCGGAAGTGACGGTGCAGATTCCGCTCTTCAATCGGAACCAGGGAAATTCGGAGGCGGCCCGGGCGGACATCGATCGCGCGGGTCAAGAGAAAAAACGCATCGCGCTGACGCTGCGGGAGCGCGCGGCGTCGGTTGTCGATCAATACGCAAACGCGCGCTTGGTGGCCGTGGAGTACCGCGACGAGATGCTGCCGCGCGCGAAAAAAGCTTACGGGCTGATGGTGGACAAGTACGGGCAGATGCTGGCGTCGTATCCGCGGGTGCTCGACACACAGCGCAAACTGTATGAGTTGCAGATCGAATACATTGGCGCGCTCGAAAGCGTGTGGACCAACGGGATCGCGCTTCAAGGATACCTGCTCACGGATGGACTTGAAGCTCCTGCGCGTCCTGGCGAAGTGGACCGTGCGGTGCGCGAGACAAGCGTACCGATGCCTGAACGTTCCATGCCTCCGCGCGAATCCGTGCGAAACCCCTAGCAGCCTATCAAACGGGGTGGAAGTCCGCTTCCTCCCGTATCGAGTGCGAAACACTGGTACTCCAGTAGCGTTGACCGGCAGAAAATTCAGTGGGTACTGTCAAGATAGGGCGCCCGGGTGTCGGCGGACAGGTGTCCGCTGCTAAACATCAGGAAACAGAGGAAATAAGTTTCGGACGGCCGGGCGATTATCTCTTCGCGAGCGGGGAAAGTTCTGTCCGGCGAAGAGAAGACGTAAAGGAAGTACAGTCTCATTGCGGCGGCAACTGAAAGAACGATGACAACTGTAACAAAAGCCGGAAGATACGAGTTCCTCGGAGAATTGGGCCGGGGGGCCATGGGCGTGGTGTATAAGGCCATGGATCCCGTGATCGGGCGCACGGTGGCAGTCAAGGCCATCCGGTTGAGCGCGGAAGGCACAGGCCTTTCGCGGCCCGAACTGCTGGCCCGATTCCAGACCGAGGCGCGCGCGGCGGGCTTGCTGACGCATCCGAACATTGTAGTGGTTTTTGACGCGGGCGAAGAGGACGGACTGTACTACATCACTATGGAATTGGTGGAAGGAAAGAGCCTGCAGGCGCTGCTGGATAGCGGACAGGCATTTCCGCTGCCGCGGACCCTGCGGATCATGGAGCAAACGTGTAGTGCGCTGCAATTCGCGCACGAACGCAACGTGGTACACCGCGACATCAAGCCGGCCAACCTGATGCTGACGGCCGATGACACCGTGAAGGTCACGGACTTTGGCACGGCGAAGATTCTCCAGTTTGGGACGGTGCAGCAAACGGCGCACGTCATGGGAACGCCGAGTTACATGTCGCCCGAACAAGTGAAAGGGCGCGCAGTTGATGGCCGTAGCGACATTTTCTCGCTGGGCGTGATGCTCTACGAAATGGTGACGGGAGAGAAGCCCTTCCCGGGACAAAACATCACCACGGTGATTTACAAGATCGTGAACGAGGACCCCGTCCCGCCGCGGCAAATTGATCCGTCGATCCATCCGGGGATCAGTGCGGTGATTATGAAGGCGCTGGTCAAAGATCCGGATCAGAGATACCAAAGCTGCCGGGAAATGTTGGAAGATTTGAAGAATTACCGCGCAGTTGCCGCGGGCGGGAATCCGCAGTCGACGATGATTGTGGGCGGAGGTTCACCGGCAGCCACGATGATTTCCGGAAACGCGGGCGGCCGCGGAATGGGCGCCGAGGATCAAAGCGTCGCCGCAACGACACACTCCTTGAATGCGCGGGCTACGAGCCCTGGACAAACTCCGGTGGTGCGGCGGACGGGAACGATTTCGCCGGCGCTTGTACAGGAGCCACCGGAAAAGAAGAGCGTCGTTGGATCGGTTTTCCTGGGACTTCTCCTACTTGGAGTCATTGCTTATGGTGGGATGAAGATACGGCCGGTATTCGAGGCGGCACGCGAACTCCATGATGCGCAGGTGAAGAGCGGAAACCAGCTGCCAGCGGCAACGACGACGCCAAATACAACACCGGAGAACCAAGGTGCGAATTCAGCGGCCAACCCGGGCGAAACCGAGAATGCATCGCAGCCAAAGGATTCATCTGGAACAGCCACGACAGGTCCAGAAGTTAAGCCGGTGGAGGCGAAACCGGAAAAGGCCGCGGCGAAGAAACCAGAGTCCACGATCAGCCCCAAAGCTGCGGAGTACAAGGGGCGCATTGAGCAAGCCATCTCCGACAAAGGGTTGAGCGGACGCGCAAGAGTGCAAGCAGCTGGGAATACGCTGACCGTGTCGGGGAAACTCCGGTCGGCGGAGTACGCCGCGCTATTGAGTTTTCTGCGCAGAGTTCCAGCGGATGTGCGCGTCATCGATCATGTCGAGTATGACGACGCGCCGGCAGCCGTTGCCGCTAACGGCGGGGAAGGCGGCCATCCAGTTCCTGATCCGGGAAAAGGCGCGATTCACGTGGTTACTGATGTGATCGGTGCGAGCGCGGTTCTTCGCGGACCAGCCGGCCACGTGGTGAACAAGTGCGATACGCCGTGCAGCTTCAACAATCTTTCTCCGGCGCGGTACAGCCTGGAAGTGTTGAAAGAAGGCTATCAATCGGTCCAGACGGCGCTCCAAGTGAAGCAGGGTGACGTGCAGGACCAGAGGATTAAACTAGAGTCGCTGGCCAAAGGCATATACATCACCAGCAAGCCGCTGGGCGCGGACGTATTCATTAACGGAGCCAAACAATCGGGACAGACGCCTGTGACACTTCCGCTGGCGCCGGGGCAGTACAATCTTGTTTTGCGGTTGCCTGGGTACGATGCCTATGCCGGAAGTATTCAGGTGAAGGACAACATCCAAACGCAGCTTGACGCAATACTGACTGAAAAATCTGCGACACACGTCGCGTGGGCGCAGATCAGCTCCAATCCAAAAGGCGCGGAGATCATTGTAGACGGTACATCCACGGGACAATTCACTCCAGCGCGAGTTCAGGTGCCCGCCGGAATGCACAACATTACGCTTCGGCTGAGCGGCTATCAGCAGGTAAAGCGAACGGTGTCGGTGAGCGAGGGCGGAACAGTCCCGATCGACGAAACGCTCCATCCCAAGTAGTGCGGGAACAATTGAGAAGAAGAGGTAAGAGATCCTCTTGTTGATGCCTCGACAGCGCCTGCGCGGCCTACCGAAAACGTAACAAATTGTTACATTTTCCTTCCGATGGTCCTAGAACTAAAAAAATATTTCATTCAATACAAAAGACTTAGCGGTGAAAGCTTAGGGCCGGAGGCGTGCTTTCTCTCCCAGAGGGAACACTGGGCTTGGAGTGTATTTTTTGTGGTGGCCCAGCGGAGTTTGAGGCTGAAGGTCAAGGCGGCAGCAAGCTGGCCGATTTGCAACAGGAGATTTCCTTGGTTTTGCGGGTAGCACTATCGATGCAGACGGGAGAGCACGACGCGGCGTCAAAGACGACCGGCGGGACGGGCTTGCGTCTCTTGCAAAGACCAGCGATGAGCGCAACATCGCAGAAGCACACCGCAGGAATGGATCCGAAGGTCATCGAAGTGCATCGCGCGCTGCGAGGCCTGCATTTGCTGCTGCGTTCGGAACGACTTTACGAAAAGAATCATCCGCGCCGGCTGGACAGCCTGGATGGTGCCTACGATTCGCTGAAGAATACATCGGAGATTCTCGGGGGGCTGGATGTTCGAGTCGAACGCGGCGGCCTGGTGGTGCCGAGGATCAGCGATACACACCTGCCGGACGCGCGCGGAGAAATGCAGGCGCTGGCAAGGGATTTGCAGCAGGCAAAAGTCGTCAATCTGGTCTTCTCGAAAAAATTTCATGTGGGCGAACTAGACACGCTGGCGCAACTCATCAAGGCATCGTTGCTAAGATCGGAAGAGCCGGCGAAGGGCGGGGACAACGCGTGGTGGCCGGCGCGACTTCTGGAGCATCGCGTGGAAGGAATTTCCGTTAATACACAAACGGAACGCAGGGTGGACACTGTGCTGGCGAGCCTCATCGCGGCACTGGTGGCCTATGGCGGCCATTCACCGCGCGATAAGGGCGATGCTCCGATCCACGTGCCGGATTTCGACGATCTGGTGGCCAGCCTGCGGCTGCTGGCGCGACTGACTCCTCCGCTGGAGAGCGAGCGCGGCCTATCGCCGGAGGAAGCGGCACGGGCAATTCACGGCGCCATGGAAGAGGCTAGCCGGGACAGCGTATGCATGATGCTCAGTTCCGTGTCGCAGTACGGGCCGCGGGAAGGCGAGCGGCCGCAGCCGTACTTGCTGCGACTTTCCGAAAACATCATTTTTGAGTTTCTCAACGCAGAATTTTCCAACGGATCGCTTACTCCCACGTCGGTGCGTCCGATGTTCTACCGGCTGGGGGATGTCATCGTAAGCGCCGGCGCGTATTCCGGGCCGCACTCTTCGCAGCATCTTTCCTCCCTGGCGGTTACTTGGGCCACGGATACGCAGCGCGAAAAACTAATCGACCGATTCTGGATGGAGCTGCCAGCGCGCGAGAAGTCAGCGGTACTGCGCGGTGCGGATGTTTGGTGCGTGCCTGTGCCAGCATTGCTCCAGACGCTGGGCCAGCTCGCGGAAGCAGGCGCGGATGCCCCGCGGCGGGAAGCGCGGAATATCGTACTGAACTACGCGAGACGTCTGGAACACGCGGACGCCTCTGCAAGGCGCTCCGTTGCGGCAGGGCTTAACGAACTGACTTCCATTATTGAATCCCTTTGGCCTAATCAAGTGCCGGAAGACCTGAGCCGCGGCGCGATGAAAGCACTGGACAAAGAGACTGCGCCGGAAACCGCGGGGCTGCTGGCGGCATTTGTGGAATCGCTGGGGCGAATTGCAGTGAATCGCGCGGATTATTCGGGATTCGAAGCGATTCTGACAAACCTGGAACGTGCACCTCGGGACAAAGAGCACGATCACGTAACGGCATTGGCCAACCGGCTGGTGGCACAGGATCGCTGGCTCTTGCTGGTGGATGCGGCGCTGGCGAACCGGGCGCTGGAACCGGTGCTGCCGCGCTTGCTGCAGCGTGATCCGGAGCGATTGCTCGACCGCCTGACACTCTTGTTGACTGATCCGCGAGGCGCGGAGATGGTGCCGGCAATGGCGCGGCTGATTCGTACGATCGGCGTTCCGGTTCTGAATCTATTGGAGACGCGGCTTTACGAAGCGCGCCGGCAACGTGTAACGGCGGCCATCAAACTCCTAGCAGCGGCAGACCCGGAACGGCTCTTGCGCGGGCTAGCGCGAGCGATGGCCAGCTGGGAATGGAACCTGCAGGATTTGGCGGTCAGCGAACTTTCGAGGCCATCCAATTCCGCTTCGGCACAAAGCGCGGCTTTCGTGTTTTCTGCGATACTCGCGGATGCTCATCCACTGGTTGTGCCAATGATGATCGACCAAATCGGGCTGGCGCAGGAAACCACGGCCGTGGCGCAGCTCATGGAGATCGCCGCCGGGGAACATGAAATTCTGCGTGACCAGTTTGTGCGCATCAAGGCCATCGAAGCGCTCGGCCGCATGCGGGCTTCGGAAGCCGGCGAACTTCTCCGAACCCTGGCGGAGAGTCGTGAAGGGCTAACGTACGCGGAACCTTCGGGTTTGCGCGCTGCAGCAGAAGACGCTTTGGCGATGATTGAAAATCGACCGTCGTCCGCGCGGGTGCGTGCTGCCTATGAATCCGCGACGCAGACGAATGCGAGCTACGTGATTCCGCGTCGGTACGTGCGCGTGCCCCTGGAATCACCGCTTCGCGCACACATCGAAGGGTCGCAGGCAGGCCTGGCCCGGGTGAAAACGATCAGCCTGGGCGGTGCCTATCTTGAATCGCCGAGGAAGCTCAACGTGGGGGATTCCATCAAACTGGAAGTGCGCTCCGGCCTGCGCAAGATCAATTTCACGGCGGTGGTCCGGAATATCGGTCCGGACGGTAGCGGAGTGGAATTTGTGCACATGCGGGATGAAGACCGGGAGAAGCTCCGCAAGCTCGTTCAGCGCAATCTGCAGCTGTAGCATTCCTCCTCTTTCTTTTCATTTCAATCCTCATACGCCGCTCTTGCAGTGCATCACACAAATCGTTCTCCGTGGATGAAGTCCATCTCTAGTACAATGAGCCGCCAGGTTGGCTTTTCTCGCGAGGGCAAGAGACTCATGCGCCTAAGGCAATTAAGAATGGCTTCGTCCCAAGCTCCGATCCCATGTAAAGCGATTCTAATTGTCTTCATTTGCGGCCTCATTTTCAGCCGAGCTGCAAATGGTGCGCCCCAAGCGGGCGGCGTGCCCGCGGCAGGACCCCAGGTGCGCATGGTCCGTTCCGTGGCGGGCACCAAGGGCGAAGCTCGCGGCGGGAACTATGTCATCCTGGACCCGCGGACAACTTTCTACGTGCCTGATGACCGCCAAGTGATCGTCTATTTCGAATGGGAAGCAATCAAAGGAACGCATCATTGCGAAGGGAGCCTAAAAGGGCCAAACGGACAGCTTGCAGTCATGTCCGCCTTCGACTACCCAGCCACGCAAACTAAATTCGGCGGGTTTTGGACGATTCCGCTTTTGGAGAACTCCCCGACAGGAATTTGGACTTTTGAATCGAGAGTGGACGGAGAATCGGCTGGAGAGTTGCGTTTTGAAATCGTGTCCACGAAGCGGCCTGCAGATGCGGTGAAGGAAGAACCTCCACCTAGCCCGGCGGAGATTTACTCGCGAGCCGTGGCGGCGAGCGTTTCGATTGAGAGGCTCGACAGCCGGGGACAATCGATGGGTGAAGGTTCTGGCTTTTTTGTCGATGACGGCTTGTTGGTGACGGCATTCCGTGTAATTGATGGCGCCCAGACGCTGCGGATCACGCTTTCCGACGGCAGCCACCTGCAATCCACCGAGGTTGTGACTTGGAATCGACGGCAGGATTGGGCGATTTTGAAACTTGCCGGCGTGAAGAGTGCAAAACTCAGAAAAGCGGAAAGCGCATCCGTGGCCGTGGGGGATCATTGCTACTGGCTGGACAAGAAGACCGATGGTGGCCGGGTGATTTCCGATGGTCAAATAGTCGGTAAGGAGCCGCACGAAGGCTGGGGCGAACGGTTCAGCATTTCAGGGCTATTCAATAGCTCGGCTACAGGCGGGCCGGCATTGAATGAGCGCGGCGAAGTTCTAGGGATACTCGGCGGAGCACTACCGGAAAGCTTTGTGCCATCGATGATAAGAGGCTCACAGTCCACGTTCACGATGACCGGCTCCGTGGTGCCTGTAGGCCTCATCAGCGCGAACGGTAGCGCAGGTCAAACGTCGCTCCAAGCCTTGTGGAGCGCCGGCCAATTCACCGCGCCTGTCACGGCAGCTCGCTATGTGTCCTTTGGAATGATCACGCAAGGAAAGCCTCAAAAGGGTAAGGCTTCACTCTCCCGAGAGATGAAAGTTGATTTCACTCGCCAAGACGAAGCGGCGACGATCTTGATCGCATTTCAAGGGATCGAGGGCTGGAAGAATACGGTGCAGTTGCGAATCTCTGACGTTGACAATCACATTCTCAGCAATGGCGAGCCTCTGAAGCTGAGCCTGAGATCAGGAGAAGTACAGGAACGTATCTGGAGTTTTGCGCTGACGCCGATGCATCCAGGAATTTACAGAGCAGATGTCTTCGTGGGAGAAGCTGTGGCCTGGAGAGAGTATTTCCGCGTGAGAGAGTGAGAATGATGTTCTCCAGCCCGTCTGCCTACATCTAGTTCTGGTACCTTAATCCGTCGTCCTCGATCAAATCCTGGGTTGTGACTAGGGCCGCATGGGATAGCGACAAGTGGCGACATTCGCCTCTACCGTCACTGCTTCGCACCTTGTCTCTTGCAAGTCCTATCGTCCTAAGGGATTCTGCGTTGGCCGTGGGCGCTTTCAAACATGCAAGCCTTGCCTGTGGGGCAGCGGGAATGCAGTCAGCTGCCAGTATTGAACACGGGGAGAGGTTGGAAGTTTTTAGTTGAAAGCGACACTGTATTGAAGTAAAAGCCGAGTATTCAATTGCGTAAGGTGTTAAGAGGCGGGGTGTTCCGCCACCGCTAGGGGTAGCGGGAGATTCGCTGGTGCCACGGTAGGAGGATTCATGCAACGCAGCCAAGGTGTGTGTGGTTCAACCTCGAGTGAATCGGGGTTGCGTTTTCGTTGGACCGCACTGCAGCGATTCGTGGCCGCATTGATGCTATGCCTGTTGTTGGGCGCCGGCCTAGCGCACGCGCAGGGGGTTAACACGGCCACGCTATCGGGAACGGTTATGGATCCTCATGGATTGGGCGTGTCGGGCGTAAAGGTCAAAGTAACGAATTCGGCCACCGGAGCCGAGCGGACTGTGCTCACCGACGATTCCGGCCGTTATAGCTTTGTTGGACTGCCTCCTGGACACTACAAGATGACTGTCGAAGGTGGAGCGGGGCTGGCCACCTATGAGGATTCCTCGATCGTGCTCACTGTGGGCCAGGCGGCGACTCTGGATCCCCAGCTTCAGCTCAGCACCCAGGTACAGAGCATCGTGGTCCCTGCGGCAACCGCGCTAGTAGAGACGCAAAGAGCGGATACGGCCTCAACCATTGATTCGCGGCAGATCACCAATCTGCCGATCGATGGTCGCGGCTACATCAACTTCACGCTGCTGATTCCAACGGCAGGCCGTGACAACACTCCTTCGATCGGAGCAGCTCCCACCAGCGGTTTGAATTTTGGCGGCCAGCGCGCGCGTTCTAATGAAATCTCCGTGGATGGAGCCGACGCTGTCGACAATTCCGTGAACGGCGTGCGCGCCACAGTCTCCCAGGAAGCGGTCCAGGAATTTCAGGTTATCACTAGCAACTATATGCCGGAGTATGGCCGGGCCATGGGCGGCGTGGTCAATATTGTTACAAAATCGGGAGCGAACAAACTCCACGGCAATCTATTTGGATTTCTTCGGGACAGCGCGATTCAGGCCCAGAACCCCTTCTCGGTAAAGGTCGTCTCTAACCCGCAGACGGGATTTCAAGCCATCCCAGTCAAGCCGCCCTACACTCGTGTTCAGGCCGGCGCCACCCTAGGCGGACCCATCAAAAAAGACAAAACGTTCTACTTCTTTTCCTACGAGATTACGCGCCGGCACGAAACGGGCTTCTCGAGCATAGGAGCCAACAACTTTGGCTTGGTCCCTACTCAGGCCCCTGCGGCAATCGTGCCGTTTCTTCCCGCAGGCGTGCCCGCGGCAGGTTTGCTGACGCCAGACCAGGCTGCCTTCATCTCCAATTCCAACAACTCGTTATCAGATCGCGTTACCATGTACAGCCTGGGTGTATCGACCTCTGCTGTGGCGCTCTTCGGCAACACTCCCGGTTTCCCGGCCAACTTTTTCCCCACAAGTCGAGCTCCGCTCCCAGCTTCCTATGTGGGACTCGCTTCCACTATAGGTAATTTCCCGGCTTCCGAAGGCACCAGTCTGTATTCATTGAAGCTCGATCACAACTGGAACACCAATAACAACTCCTTTGTACGTATAAGTGTTTCACCCTCGACAATCTCTGGTATCGAAGTGAACGCCGAGAACCAGAACTTTGGCCAGAATGCCGGCTCTCGCACCTCCGTTCAGCAGACGCGTGATCTTGCTCTTGTCGGGCAGCACACCACCTCCTTTGGGATCGGCTGGTTCAATGAACTTCGGTTCCAGTTTGCACGCCGCGGTCTTCACTATGGGTTTTCCAACCTTCCAGGGGGAGACCTGCCCGCAGTCAACATCACGGGGTTTGCTTTCTTTGGACGAGAGCCCTTCTCCACAGAGGACCGCATCGAAAGGCGTTACCAGTGGACTGACAACCTGACTTGGTCCAAGGGATCTCACACCTTCAAGTTCGGAGCGGACACAAACCTCATTCAGCTGCGTTCGGCCAAGTCGCAGATTTTTACGCTGAACTATGGCGGTGTCTACTCGTTCGGCAGCCTGGGGACGGGTCCTTTTGGTGTGACCTCCCCTAGTGCTCCCAATCTATCAGCAGTTCAAGCCTACGGAGCTGGTATTCCCGCGTCTTTCATTCAAGGGATTGGGCAATCAAAGCGGCCGTTCAACAACAAAACTCTTGGGGTCTTTGCCCAGGACAGTTGGAAGATCAGCAAGAAATTAACGCTGAATTACGGAGTGCGCTATGACATCGAGTGGACGCCGCAGTTCACACCCTTCGGCACGCTGAACGGTCCGGGCGAGAAAGCGTTCAACGTCGTCGAAGGTATCCCGCTCGATTCGAATAACTTCGCTCCACGCATCGGCCTGGCTTGGGATCCCTGGGGCAATAACAAGACGGTCATTCGAGCCGGCTATGGATTTTTCTACGATCATCCCGCACTGGCGCTGGCCTTCCTCTCGACCGCCGAAGATGGTGCTCTCTCGGCTCTTCTAGAGACGGGACCTGGGGCGCCTTCCGCCACAGATCCGAACGCTGCTTCGATTTTCCAAGGGGTCCTTGGCGCACCTTTTACGGACTGTTCCACCTCTTCGCCTTTCGCTGCCTGCTACCTGCCCAACCAGCAGCGTTTTAATCCCTTCCAACCGAACTCACTCTTCGCCAATCAGAATTTTATGAAATTTGGATTCCCGCTCACTTTGCTGCCGTTCACCATTCCGGTGGAGAAAAACTTCCAGTCCGGCTTGGCGCAGCAAGCCAATTTTTCTATTGAGCGTGAAATCACCAAGGACTGGAAGATCAGCCTGGGATACAACTACACGCACGGAACGCATCTCGATCGCACGGTGAACATTAACGTGACGAATCCCGCAATGCTGATCAGCAATGACAATAATGCCCTTGCGGTCGGCTTGATCAATCCCGGAACAAACCCGTTGGGCGTCGCGGTGCCAGGGCTTAGTCAGATCAATACTAGTTGTGGAGGGATACCTGCTTTTAACGTGCCTGCGCCGAATGCGCTTGGCAACCAAGGGAGCATCGCCTTTGCCACCCCCACAGGGTCACCACTCGTTCCAGGGATTCTGGGCTTGGCGTATTCGGGTCCAAACTGTGGTGGTAATCTGATCGGCTTCATTGGCACGCCCGCGGTGTTCAATTATTTTCGTCCATCAGGGCCAAATCCTTCGTTCGCGGCGCTGGTTCCCGGCGGCTACGGCACATTGGTGGCCTTGGCACAGGCGGCTGGTTTCCCGGCTGGCTTCCCTGGCCTACAGATTCCCTGGAGCGATGTGAACCCCCAAGCCTCCAACGGGAACTCCGTCTATCACGCTTTCACATTCACCGCCACCAAGCGTTTCTCACATAACTTCCAGTTGCTGTCGGGCTGGACCTATTCTCACACGATCGATGATTCCACTGACCTTTCTACCCTCCTCAACCCCCAAGACAACAGCTTCCCAAACCTCGAACGCAGCAATTCCAGTTTCGACCAGCGCCATCGGTGGATAACCAGTGCTGTTTTCATTAGTCCGCATCAGGGCCAGGATTCGGGCTTCGCCAAGAAACTCTTCGCGGACTTCACGCTGGCTCCGGTGATTGAATTCGCATCCGGGCGTCCATACAATGTCCTGCTTGGTTTTGACCCCAATCTGGACTTCGGTACAGCCACGAACCGGCCTTCGGTTCTTCCCGCAGGAACGCCATTTCCGGGAGCGGTCACTTCGCCATTCATCAAGGGATTCGAATTCATCATTCCCACACGATGCATAGACAGCACAGGAGCGTCGTTCGGAGCCCCGGCCGTTCCGTCCCCGCCTTTCGGCTGCACGGGTAATCTCGGTCGTAACCGATTCACTCGTCCGAATTTCTTCCAGATCGACTTGCGTCTCGCCCGGACGTTTTCCATCTCCGAACGCGCAAGGTTGGAAGTGATTGCCGACGGCTTCAACATGCTCAATCGCTTCAATGCGGGCGACGTCAGCCCGCTTTGCGACCCCACTTCCGGCACGTGTACGGCGGGTCAACCGACGGCCACTCTTAGCCCGCGGACTTTCCAGTTCGCTTTGAAGGTGAGCTGGTAGGCAGAGTTCGCAGCCGACCGCTGGAAATGCAAAGCACAGCGGGCTCCCCAAGCGGGGCGGGGGCCCGCTTCTTCTTTTGTGGAGAGTTTTCAGAATCCTATTATTGCGAGTAAAGTAAGAAGACCGTTTCCCGTTGAAGTATTGGAGAACGAATGACAGAAGTCTTGATTGGTGCGGTGCTTCTCGTGGCCGTTCTCGTGCTCTGGCTGGTAATGCAGAATGCGCAAGAGCGGCGCAAGGGAGTGGCGCTGGAATCGCAGATGAATGAATTACGGCGGGACTTGCAAACTATTGCGACCTCGCAAGCGCAGAGCACCGGACAAGTGAAAGCCATCGGCGATAGCGTCTCACAGCGGCTGGAAAGCGTGACGTCGGCTTTACAGGAGGGCATTAAGAATTCTGCGCAAATCACGGGACAGATGACCTCGGACGCGCAAACGAAGATGGCTGGCGAGCTGAAAAATACGCGCGAGCAGATCAGCCAAATTCAAAAGCAGTTAGGCGAAGTGCAGTTTGCGGGTCAGCAGATGTCGGAAACCGCCCACACCCTGGAAGGGATTTTGGGTGGCGCGAAATCGCGAGGCTCGCTGGGTGAAATTACGCTGGAGCGATTGCTTGAAGATTCCCTTCCGCCCAATCAATACGTCACGCAATACCGCTTTTCGAGCGGCGAGGCAGCGGACGTGGTGATTAAGCTCCGAGACAAGAAAATAATGGCCATTGATTCCAAGTTCCCGCTGGATTCCTACCGCAGGATCGCCACCGAGGGAGACGAAGCGCGGCGCGCTTTTGCGGTAGCCGTCAAGGGCCACGCGGATTCCATTTCGAGAAAATACATCGTTCCGAACGAAGGGACCCTGGATGTTGCGCTGATGTTCGTCCCTTCGGAGAGCGTTTTTCACGAGATCCTCGTCACGGCAGACAGCAAGGGCCAGCTCCTGGATGCCTATTGCCGGGACAAAAAAGTGATTGCCGTTTCTCCAAACACGCTCTATGCCCATCTTTGCGTCATTGCTA
>Ga0207118_1037_pt1 | contig 29059 bp, 25 predicted proteins | sample Alteio_BWMinHeat_42_FD_153507 | JGI IMG/M metagenome (GOLD analysis project Ga0207118, IMG submission 153507) | Enriched cells from forest soil in Barre Woods Harvard Forest LTER site, Petersham, Massachusetts, United States -... | ecosystem: Environmental > Terrestrial > Soil > Temperate forest >...
GGCCTCTAACCTCAACGTAGGCATCCATGAGCGCACCGCCGTGATTGCGCAGAGATTTGATTTCGGTGCCGAGCAAGGCGATCCCCGCCTCAAAAGTCTCGAGGATCTCATAATCGTGGCCTGCTTTTCTATTAGAGACTAATTCCATGACAATAGTCTACAGGATTAGAAGATAGAGGAAAAGATCTGCTTATTTTTTTAGGAAGCCGAATAGGAGGATTAGAGCGAAGAGAGGCCAGAAGATGTACGCTGGCATGGGAGCGAAGAGGCTTAAGGCTAGTTTAACGGCGATGAGAATGATGAGGAGGTAGGCGCAGTCGGAAAGGCGGGGAAAACGGTCGATGAGGCGAGAGACAAAATGGGCGGCGTAGCGGACGGTGAGAAGGCCCAACATGCCGCCGGCATAGACGATCCAAAGTTTAGAAGGATTGGCAATGAAGGCGACGCCGGCGATGATGGAATCGAGGGCAAAGGCTAGGTCGAAGAATTCGATGAGAAAGACGGTTTTCCAGAAGGATGCGGGGGGAGTGGGTTTGGCGGAGGTTTTTTTGAGGAAGTGGGAAAGAGCCAGGTAGAGAAGGTAGGCAGCTCCTAAAAGTTCAAGCCATGCGGAGGAGAGGATCCAAGAGACAATGAAGAGAGCGCCAGCTCTGAGGAAAAAGGCGGAGCCGACTCCGATGTATAAAGCCTTGTTCCGGAGTGGGGCAGGCAATGCATGGGTGAGTACACCAAGGACGATGGCGTTGTCTGCAGACAATGCGATTTCAATGAAAAAGAGGGCGGCCAAAAGAAATAGATCAGAAAACTCAAATACCATATTCAATCTGCAAAGAAAAATCGGCCGAAAGGGGTGACTGAAAAGCAGTCGCGCCCATCAAAAGTGCCTATGGCGACGACGCCGCTCTCAAAGAGCCATTCGAAGATGGTGGCCTTGATGAGATTTTTGGCTTCATCAGAATAGGTGGGAAGGGTGTACTTCCAGTGTTTGCCCGATTTTTTGAGCATGACGACGGAATCTTCATTGAGTGGGACGTAGACGCCTTTGATGAATTCATCGAAGAAGACCCAGCCTCCATGAAGGACCCGCTTGATCGCTTTTTCCGCTTCGCGAACGTTCCGCTCTTCTTCGGCAGGAACGGAAAGGCTGAGGATCCGGTTGAAGGGGTGGCGATAGAGATGGAGAGCTTTATTTTCAAGGGAAAGGTCGAGCCAGTCACTCGCTGTGTCGAATGCGTACAGGCGGCCGTCGATGAGACCGGCTAATTTGATGAGGCAAAGCTTATCGGCTAGATGGGCAAAGTATTGCTTGGCAAAGGTCAAATCTTCAAATGTCTCGACAGGGATTTGACAGGTACCGGCCAGAGCGAGAAGTTCATTGAGAGCTACGGGCTTTTTTCTGAGCGACTGGAGGACAACGGTCATGTCTTCGACAAAAGCGTAATCGCTCTCTCTTTTGCGGACGACGTACTCAGGAGAATCGATGATTGGGGTTTCAGTTTCTTTGAGGAAGCGAAGATATTGGCTCCATTCATAAAAAGGAGTGAGGATTTCGTGCCAATGATCGTCTTCTTTTACATAGCGAATGCAAGAGATGAAGCTGAATTCGAGAAGGAGCATGATCTCTTCGAAATGGGGGCGGGTGAGGTTGTATCTGGAAATCAGGTCTGAGGTGGAGATCCGTTCGGCAGCAAGGACGTCCTTGACAATTCCTTGGATGACTGGGTCGGTGAAGTTCAATTCGGAAAGGTAGCGTTGGAAAATCTGCGGGGTGAGTAGATGTTTTTCGACGATCGACTCGAAAATGTTATTCGAAGTGCGAGGAATGGAATACCAAGTTGGGAGGACGTGGATGGGCACTTTGCGCAAAAGGGCCTGCAAAAATTCAAGGTCGGGTTTGAAGTTCTCATCGAAGCGCTGGATTTGAAATTCGAAGTATTTGCGCATCTCTTTGTCGACAGTGATAGAATCTTCTGATAGGGAAAGAAGTCCTGTTTTGGCAAGTTTGTTCAGAATCGGGAGGATCTCCAGATCTTCGACATTTAAGTTACGCGCGAGTTTTTTCAACGAGATTTTGAGAGGGCTGAATAAAATCTCTTCTAAAACATTGAGATCAAAGGGAGAAAAGTCAGATAAGACGATCCGATTCGCGATATCTTGGCCGCTGTTGTAGTCGGCGAGGTTGATTTTGTTTTTCCGTGTAGAGCTGAGTTCAAGCATGGCTCAGAATCATAACGAAAGCCAAAGAATTCTTAAAGATTTTTCGAGCGAAGTTTGAAAAAATATTCGAGTCTTTTTTTCATTTCCCGCTCGAAGCCCCGTTCGACCGGCTGATAGAAGGAGATTCGTGGAAGTGAGGGCGGAAAATAGTCCTGGCCCGAGAAGCCTTGAGGGGTGTCGTGGTCATATATGTAGTTGTCGCCATAGCCCATTTCCTTCATGAGTTCGGTAGGCGCGTTAAGGATTATTTTGGGTGGGTCGAGGTGGCCTGTTTCCGATGCGGTTTTACGGCAGGCGCCATAGGCTATGTAGGTCGCATTGCTTTTGGGAGCAAGGGCAAGATAGATGGTCGTTTGGGCAAGGGCGAGTTCCCCTTCCGGGGAACCGAGCATTTGGTATGTTTGATAGGCGGCAATGGCTAATGGGAGGGCTTGCGGATCAGCTAGGCCGATATCTTCGGTGGCCATGCGGATAAGACGGCGGGCAATAAAGAGAGGCTCCTCTCCGCCTTCTAACATGCGCGCGAGCCAATAGAGGGCGGCATCTGGATCGGAACCGCGGACGGATTTGTGGAGAGCGGAGATGAGATTGTAATGCCCTTCTCGATCCCGATCGTAAAGAACAGGCCGTTTTTGGAGAAAGGCGGCTATGTCGATGCCAGGTGGACGCTGTTGAAGGGTTTCGATTTGGTTGATTAAATGGCGCGCGTCGCCTTGCGCTTGGTGGATGAGTAGCCGCTGCTCTTCTGGAGTGAGGGAAGTTTCGCAGCGCATGAGAATTTGTTCCAGAGATTCGGGAGAAAGTGGATTGAGGGAGAGGACGCGAAGTCGTGAGAGGAGCGCGTTATTGAGCACAAATGAGGGATTTTCGGTGGTAGCTCCGATGAGGATGAGGGTGCCGTCTTCAAGAAAGGGGAGAAAGATATCTTGCTGTGCGCGATTGAGGCGGTGGATTTCATCGAGGAAAATAATGGTTTGTCTCCGGAAAAGCGGCAAAGTCTCGGCTTCTTTCAAAATTTTCTTTAATTCTGCTGTTGTTTGGAGCACGCCTGTCATAGAGATGAAGGGAATGTTAAATGCTTTTGCGTACAAACGAGCAATTGTTGTTTTTCCGCAGCCAGGAGGCCCAAACAAAAGAAGTGAAACTGGTTTTTCGCTCCGAATAATTGAGTCTAAATATGGTTTTAAATGATCTTGTCCGGAAATTTCAGCGAAATTTTTGGGTCTGAGCCTTTCATAAAGGGGAATTGTCATAATTTTTATATCTCATTAAAGCTTAGAAGTTTAATTTTGTCAAATTGTTTTTAAGTGCTTTATTTTCAGTATGTTGCTTAAAAATATAAATTTTTTTTCTAAAAAATATTTTTTTTCAAAATAAAAAACCTGTTCTGGCTGAACTCTGAGTGGGTTTTTGAATTTTGTGTTTTTTTGTTTTTCTCAAGATTGTTGTATTTATCAGTAAATAATTATATAATTAAGTTTGTAAGACAGATGAGGTGCGGTATAGCCGCTGTAGGTAAGAGTTCAAAGTGGCTCTTAAACGAAGGAAGCTTCAGTCTTCTTATGAAACAAGGAGAAAACAATGATTAAACGCAGAAAAAGAAAAGGCGCTCGCAAGGCTCATAAGAAGTCTGCTCGCCGAACCAAAACACGCCGAAAAGCTCGCAAATCGACTCGTCGTCATAAAGCGAAAAAACACGGTCACAAAAAAGCTAAGAGAAAAACTCGCCGAAGAACTAGCCGCAGAAAAGCAGCCGCTGCAACTGTAATGGCCCAAGAGTAATTTTCTTTTTAATAAGTTGTAATCGAGCAGAGCCTTGAGGCCTGCTCGATTTTTTTTATCTCGATTTTGTATATTTTTTGGCGAGCAGATCCGAGGGAGGCGTTCGATGATTTTATTACTTTTTTGCGGGGCCCATAGCTGCGACCCTACGGGCCCCGCAAAAAAGTAATAAAAGCGCGAACGCTCTCCCCGGAGATGCCGACACAAAAATGTACAAAGTCGAGTTTATCTGAAATGATCTTTCATAATGAATTCTTCGATCTTCTTTCTGTCTGAGGGAGATTCTCGTTTCTGGAGTTCGGGGGAGAGCGTGCTGGCCGGGGCATGAACGCCGACCGCAAACATGGCTAGGACTTCGTATTCTTCAGGAACCTGGAAGGTTTGTCGCGCTTTAGCATAATCGAATCCTTCCATTCCATGGATGACGAGACCGCGGCTGGTGCCTTCTAGAGCAAGGTTTTCCCAGGCAGCACCCGTATCAAAGGCGTGAGTATGGGCTGGTTTGCCGTTGCTTTCGAAAAATTTGCGGGAAATGATGAGTCCGAGTACGGCTGCTTTATTCGTCCAAGTTTTGTTGAAATCGGTCATGACACTCATCATTTTTTCAAAGGCGGGCGTTTTTTGTTTTGCATAGATAAAGCGCCAGGGCTGGGCATTGTACGAAGAAGGAGCCCACCTTGCAGCTTCAAATAGGGACATGAGGACGTCATCTGAAATGGGTTCGCCGGTCATCGCGCGTGGCGACCAACGATTCAAGATGATATCTTGAATGGGATGATCTGCTTTTCTTTTCATTCTTTTTCCTCTTCTTTAGGCGTCCAGCTTGGGTCGCGATTGCGATAGATTATATAAGGGATGATGCACATGAGTCCGATTCCGATGATGAGGAATCCATCGTAAAACCAGAGACTTCCAACTGATAGTTGTTCAGGCGGAATGAAGCCGACTAAGAAGGCGAATAGGGAGCTGATGGCGCCCAGAGAACCGAGGAACCAGATGCCGTGCATGCGGTAGGGAATTTTGTAGGGTCGTTCGATGTGGCCATGGCTATAGCGCAGTTTGATGGCGGCCATGAACATTAAGATGTACATGAGGAGATAGAGTTGGGCAGACATGGCGCTCAAGATCCAGAAGGCTGCGCTCGCATTGGGCATGAAGAAAAAGACGAATGAAGCAAAGGTAACGACGATGGCCTGGAAAAGAAGGAGATGGGACGGCATGCCGTGCTTGTTGAGTTTCTGGAGAAAGGGGGGTAAATCGCCGTGTTTGGCAGTTGCGTGGAGCGCGCGGATGGGTCCGATGATCCAGGCGTTGAGTTCTCCAACTGCGCCTAGGATAATCATGAATCCGATGGGGATGATGGCCCAGGCTAGCCCCATGTTTTGGAAGAAGAGGTTGAAGGCTTCCATCAAGCCTGAAACAACGCTGATTTGCTCTTTGGGGATCATGATAGCCACGGCTAGGGCTCCCGCTACATAGAGGACCAAGGCAGTCAGGGCCGCGATCAAAATCGCTTTTGGGAATGATTTTTGCGGATTTTGGACTTCTCGAGCATGAACGGCTGATACTTCAAGGCCTCCGAAGGCTAAAAAGAGTCCGGTGATGAAGACGATGTCTTTGATTCCAGTGATTCGAGGTACGAGAGCCTCGACCGAAAACTCAATTTGTAGGGGATTGCTACCAGCTATCCAATGGATGCCGAGATAGATGAGCAATAGCCCAGGAATGATCGTTCCCGCGATGACGCCGATGGTGCTGAACCAAGCAGACGTTTTGAGACCGAAATAGTTAAAGATGGTAAATCCCCAGAATCCAATGAGGACTGAGGAGAGGAGGAACATTTTATTTTCAGCCAAGGCTGGATTAAATAGGTAAGCAAGAGCCGTTGCACTAAAGGACAAGATCGCAGGAAACCAGGTCGCGTTGTGAATCCACTGCATCCAGACGGCGAAAAAACCCCATCCTGGGCCAAAGGCTTCTTTCACCCAAATGTAGATACCGCCGGTTTGAGACCAACCGGTAGCCAACTCCGCAGAGATAAGAGCAGCGGGGAAGAGGAAGATGGTGGCGACAAGCAAATAGAAAAATGCTGATTCCCACCCATATTCAGCGATGATGGGAAGATTGCGAAGAGAAGCCATGACAGAAAGATTCAACATGGCTAGGATGAAGACGTTAATAAAGCGGCGAGGAGTGGGCTTCAAAAGAAACTCCAGTTTTTGTTATATGATAAAGGAAAGAGGGGATCGATGAAAGAAAAAAATGTCATGCACATTTCGCGAAGGGAGGTTTTGAACAATATCATTCGCTTTAAGGACAACTTGTTGGAAAGGCCAGGTCAGCTGAACAAACAGAAGCGTTCCTATCGAGGTTTGCTCAACGAAGAGACGGGAGATATCCGTTTCTCAGGAAAGATCCCAGGGCCTGAGCATTGGAAAGAAATTCAAATTGATGTGGAAACAGGAAAACGCAATGAGGGCTGCTTTCAGATCCTCGATTCAAGAGACAAGCCATTGGATCCAAAGCAAATGGCGTTGTTGGCCTGGCGCATTCTGCAAGAAACGATGGAGACGCTGAATCAGATTGCCAGCAGGCATCCGTCGGAGACAAAAGAAATGTTGCCGGAAGAGGCTGCGGTTCAAGATCTGTCTGAAATCCATTTTTCTCCATTCCAATCAATAGAAGAAATTCCCGGTTGGGTGGGCCCGATCGATCGAATGGAAGCGGAAAGGCTTCTAAAGAACAAACCGATTGGAACGTATTTGCTGCGCGATGGCTTGGATATTGCGAAGGTGATTGCAAGGGAATTAGCTGATTCCAATAAAATGAAGGTAAGGTCTTATATTTGCACAGTGGTCGAACCCGAAAAAAAAATCAGCGATATCTTACTCTTGCTGACGGATAAAGGGTGGATTTTGTATCGCGATAACCCGGATTTACATGATTCGGAATACGTCTATCGCAATTCGCCTGTGGAACTTCTGCACCGGTTACCTTTTTCTCCACTTAGCGCTTTGGGCCAACAGAAATAGGAGCATGGCGCCGCTAAGAACCGCCAGAAGTGCGGGGATGATGCGCGAGGTCATGCTGTATCGGATGCCAAAAGTAGCTGTCAGAACCGCAGTCAATATGAGTGCGGCATAGATGCCGAACTTCTTGTGTGCAAAAAGAAGAAATGCACTCAGGACAATAAGAATGCCGAATCCACTCCCCAGTACAAGAGAGACCCTGCTCCCTGCGTTCTGATAGCCTAGATATCCAAGGCCGATGAGCAAGACTCCATAAATAAGTACGATCCAGCAGGTCGTTTTTTTAAACATATATCAGGTTTACCCTAACTTTGTTTTTTTGTATACTCCCTAGTCATGAATGTAGAAGAAGCTATTTCACACTTAAAAGCGGGAGAGCCGGTAGCCATTCCGACAGAAACGGTCTATGGTTTGGCAGCGCCGATTTTTGATGTTGCAGCTGTGAAGAAAATATTTTTCTTGAAAGGAAGACCGTCTGATAATCCGTTGATTGCACATGTCTCTTCGATTGCAATGGCGGAGAGAATTGCAGAAAATGTCCCAGAATGGGTGAGCTATTTTTGGCCTGGCCCTTTGACTTTGGTGCTACCGAAAAAGGCGTGTGTACCGGCGATCGTTTCGGGAGGGCATCCAACAGTGGCTGTTCGGATGCCGTCCCATCCGCTCGCCCTTCAACTCATTGAACAGGTAGGTCCATTGGTTGCGCCGTCTGCGAATCTGTCTGGCAAGCCGAGTCCAACCTGTGCGCGACACGTTTTAGAAGATTTTGCGATTCCCGTTTTGGACGGTGGGCCCTGCCAAATTGGGATTGAGTCGACGGTGCTCAGTTTGGTTCACGTACAACCGACTCTTTTGCGACCAGGTGCAATCACCCAACAGCAGCTCGAAGATGTGTTAAAAATGAAAATCGCTCTTCCCAAAAACGACGAGCCTATCCTATCGCCGGGGATGAAATACCGCCATTATGCCCCGAAGGCACGCGTGCACATTGTAGGCGAATCGATTCCTGCAGGAGCTCACGTCGTTGCCCCTGATGCGCGCACTTTTTATGCTGAGCTGCGTCGGGCGGATGAACTGGGACTCGAAGAAATTTGGATCCATCCTACAAGTGACCCTGCGCTCATGAATCGATTGCTCCGAGCGGCTGGAAAACTCTAAAAATTCTTTGAGCCCCCTTGCTAGAAGATCTTAAATAATTTAAAATAGTGGGATGAAAGAAAAGGTCATTGACCCGTCTGAGATTTTGATCGATTCGGAGGGGACTATCCGGGATAAGCCGGAGATTGCGAATCCTTGGATTCGGTTTTTAGGGCGGCTGTTTGATTACGCCTGGTTCTTTCTGGCGCTCTATGCGATCAAGAGCTTGCTTATCCACAAACCAATGAAATACGAGGGCCTGATCCCATTGGAGTATGTTCTTTGGATTCCGGTGGAGGCATTTTTTCTTTGGGCATTGGGGACGACTCCGGGTAAATGGTGGTTCCGAACGGAAATTCGGCAAGGAAGGCTCACTCGCTTGGATTATGTGACAGCATTGCGGCGGGCCTTTAGGGTTTGGACTCGCGGGATTGGATTGGGGATTCCATTTGTGAATGCTCTTTGCATGTTGGTGGCCTACCATCGGCTAAAAGCCCTCAAGATTACGAGCTGGGATCGAGATGACCATATTCAAGTAACGCATTTGCCGATCAGCCGCTTTCGTCTGGGTCTCGGCGCTTTTATCGCTATCGGCGGCGTTCTTGCTTATTATCTTCTGAGCTCCAATTCAAAAATAGGATGATCAGACCGATGATTGCTGTGACGATGATGGCCCATTTGAAGAAAGTTTCAGATGCCAATGCATTCCCTTCTACGCTCAATACATAAAGATCCATCAAACCGACGCCTAGGAAATATCCTCCTAGAAGAAGCGCGGTTCCAATTTCTACGTATGGCAAAAAGCTGTGTTGGTGGGCGAGCGAGCTAGCCGTGATGAGTTCTTTTTCCATTGAGGACATGATGATGGGGAGCATGGCGGCGCATGTAAAGCCAGCAATGGCAAAACAGATTGTAATGCCTGTGAGGCCTGTTTGCCGCTCGACGAAATAGATTGTGGCAATCAAGGCGATTACCAGAAGGGGAAAGATCTTGCGAGCAGGAATAAAATAGAGTGGAATGAGGAGAAGTACTTGTCCAATGACCATGGAAAACCAAAAGATGGAGACGGTATTGACGGCAAGCGCTTTGGTTAGGTACTGCAGAAGATAGACTTCTCCCCAAATGGTAAATACACTTTCGACAAGGCCGTAACCAATCGTAGCGATCATAAAAAAGGCGATTCGGTAATGGAATTCTTTCCAAATGAGTGTCCCGCGACGCAGGTGTTCGAGGTGTTTTGGAAAAGGAGGATCGAAAAATCGGGTGGCGATGAAGTAGATGAGAACCACGAGAAGGATCATGGCTAGAACGAAAAAACCATCGTTGTAGCGAGTGGCATTAAACGCGTTGAAAAAGAGATTGGCCAACATATCTCCTACGGAACCAAAGGCAAAAAGAGACATGATCGCTATGCCTAACTTTTGGGGAAATTCGATCACCAAATAGGTGATGATGCAATTGACGACCGTCAAAAGCGCCATACCCATGGTGAGTGTGCTGATGAGAACAAGTGGAAGATTGCCGCCAACTGCGACGCTTAGCCAAATGGAGGAAAGACCGATCATGTCAAAAATGAGGCCGACCAAGAGAGTCGTTTTTAAACTCAGGCGGCGCACGATCATCGGATAGCAAAAACAGGTGATGAGCGCAAGGCCGAAATACCCGGTATTCATCCAAAAAATATTGCCTTCGAATGTTAGGTTGAGAAAATTGCCCGGAATTTGGAAAAAAATCGAGATCATGATGTGGACTAAATTGATCATGAATAGAACGAGAAGAATGAAATAGCGCGGCGTTAGTTGGAAGGAATAGGGCATATTGGGAGATATACTAATGTCCTGGCTATTGTGTCTATACCCAAGTTTTGAATGCACTTGGGTATAGAAGAATTCTGAGAAAATCTGTTTTAAAAATTCTCAAAAGTCTGTACAGTTTTCCTTTTTAATTTTGAGGTTGAGATGCAACAGGTTTTGGCAAGAATTCGCGGATCGGCGCGGGTGGGGAATAAAAATATGTGGTTTTTAGGAATTGCGATTGCGATCGGTGGTCTCGTAGCTGCTTTGCCAGCCCCGGAAGGAGTTTCTCCACAGGCTTGGAATCTCTTTGCCATCTTTGTCTCGACCATCATTGGCATTATTTTAAAACCATTCCCAATGGGAGTGGTTGCTATTTTCGGACTTACAGCTGCTGTTATCACGGATACACTCACTTTTACCGATGCCTTTTCTGGATTCAGCAATGACGTTGTATGGTTGGTCGTATTCTCGTTTTTTGTCGCGCGTGGATTCATCTCAACTGGATTGGGGAGCCGGGTGGCCTATAAAGTGATGAGTCTGGTTGGCAAAAATAGTTTAGGTCTTGGATACGGTCTAGTCGCAACCGATCTTCTATTAGCTCCGACGATTCCTAGCGTGACCGCAAGAGCGGGTGGAGTGGTATATCCCATCTTAAAATCTTTGGCCGACGTATTTACAGGTAAATCGCACGATCCCAAAATGGGGGGATTCTTGACGCTTTGTGCATTTCAAGGCTCTGCAATCACGAGTGCGATGTTTCTCACGTCTATGGCAGGGAATCCTCTCATCGCCCAATTTGCAAAAGATAATGGCATCGACATCACATGGGCTAGCTGGGCTATTGCCGCTATTGTGCCCGGCCTTTTGAGTCTGATCATTGTGCCTTATGTGATGTATCGCTTAGCGCCTCCGACCATCAAGCAGACGCCGCATGCGCGCGAGATGGCTCGGGAAAAACTGGCGCATATGGGTTCCATTAAGCCCAACGAAGGAATTATGATCGGGATTTTTCTTCTTCTGATCACACTCTGGGTTTTGGGGCCTGTCATTGGCATGAAGGCCACGGTAGCTGCTCTCATTGGCCTCACCATTATGCTCCTTTCTGGCATTCTCAAATGGAAAGATGTTCTTGAGGAACAAGGTGCCTGGGATACCTTCATCTGGTTCTCTACACTCATTACACTCGCTTCCTTTCTGAATAAATTTGGTTTGACCACCTGGTTTGGCAATTGGGTTGTTAGCCATATCTCTGGGTTTGAATGGATCGTAGGCTTTATTTCCGTGGCCCTCATCTATTTCTATTCCCACTATTTCTTCGCGAGCAATGTCGCCCATATCGGCGCCATGTATGCTCCACTCCTCATTGTCTCTATCGCGCTCGGCACCCCGCCAGAACTCGCGGCTCTCACGCTCGCCTTTTTCAGTAGCCTCTTTGGCGGCCTCACGCACTATGGTTCTGGTCCTGCACCCATTCTTTTCGGTTCAGGCTATGTCAGCATCGGAGAGTGGTGGAAAATGGGTGCGATCGCCAGCGTCATCAACATCGCCATCTGGATGATCGCCGGCGGCCTCTGGTGGAAAGTCATCGGCCTCTGGTAATCACGGAGGGATAGTGGATGGGGCAAAGTGTCGCTGGATTTTTATTCAACACGAAGGACACAAAATAGATTGCACAAGGCAAACCCTTGAGTTAAAATAAATTTATGCGCAAAAACCGTGTCGAAAATTCTATCAATTCAATTTGTTGGGGAATTCGGGATTGCATTCTCTCCGAACAGGTAGTAGTTCTTTAGTATGTTTATTCGAACCAAAATTGTTTGCACGATTGGGCCTGCGGTGGCCACCTATGAGAAGATGCTCGCTTTGATTGAGGCGGGAATGAATGTTGCGCGGCTCAATTTTAGCCATGGGACGTATGAGGAGCATAAGCGCAATATTGGATTTTTGAAGAAGGCGCGGGAAAAGGTGGGAAGGCCCTTGGCTTTGATGCTCGATACGCAGGGGCCTGAGCTTCGGATTGGGAAGGTGCGAGAAGATGCGATTGAGATAAAGCCAGGAATGAGGCTGACGCTTGGAAAAGAGATACCGTTTCCGTACCCGGAAGTGTTGGAGATGTTGACTGTGGGGCGGAAGGTTTTGTTTGATGATGGATATATCATTGGACAAATGGTGGATTCCGGTGTGGTGGAGTTTTTGAATAGCGGGGCATTGAAGAGTGGAAAGAAGATGAATGTTCCTGGGATGGATATTCCGATTCCAGCGATGACACCGAAAGATATGGCAGATTTGAAGTTTGGATGCGGGGAAGAGATCGATATGGTCGCAGCCTCTTTCATTCGCTCCTCGCATCACGTGTTGGCGATCAAGGATTTACTGGCGAAAGAGGGAAAGCCTGGAATTCAGGTGATCGCAAAGATTGAAAGCACGCAGGGTGTGGATCATTTCGACAGCATCGTGCAGGTGGCGGATGGGATCATGATTGCGCGCGGGGATTTGGGCGTGGAATTGGATTTGGCCGAGGTGCCGAAATTGCAAAAGCGGATGATCCGGAAGTGTTTTCAGGCATGCAAACCGTCGATTACGGCCACGCAAATGCTCGAATCGATGATTACAAATCCAAGGCCAACAAGGGCTGAGGCATCAGATGTGGCGAATGCGATTTACGATTGTACTTCATGTATCATGCTTTCAGGTGAGACGGCTGTGGGCAAGTATCCTGTGGAGACGACGGAGCGGATGCGCAGCATTGCCAGCGTGGCGGAAGGCGATGTCAATTACCGTGCCTTTTTCGAACAGCATTCGCAACGGGACTATCACGACATTTCGTCTGCTGTGGCGCTCGCTGCTGTCAAAACAGCGTATAGCGCGGATGCAAAAGCTATTTTTGCCTTCACCACCAGTGGCACGACGGCACGTCTTGTTTCCAGGCTTCGCCCCGAAATGCCGATCATTGCCGTCACACCAAGCATTGCGGCTTATCACCAAATGGCGCTCAATTGGGGGGTGATGCCCGTTCTTGCAGAAGGATGTAAAAATGCCAGAGAAGCTTTTGTAGCAGCTAGTGAATTTGCTCTTAAGAATGGATTGATTGCTTTTGGAGATGTCGTGGTTGTCACTGCGGGCGCGCCTTTTGGCAAGAAGGGGACGACAAATATGATGATGGTGGAGAGCATCGGCGAGGTTTTGGTGCGCGGGCACAAAGGTTTTGGACCCAAAGTCTCAGGTAAAATTTCTATCCTTCTTTCACCGGAAGGATGCACCGCTGAGGAGTTAAAGGGGCGGATTGTTGTGATTTTGCATTGCGACAATACGTTTTTGCCCATTTTAAAACAGGCGGCAGGAGTTATTCTTCAAAACTATATTGGAGACAGCGCTTCCGAAAAATACGCGGCTGTTTTGGCTAAAACATTTGAGATTTCAGTCATGTCGCGCGCCGATGGCGCCATGCGCATCCTGAACGAAGGCGAAGAAGTGACTCTTGATCCGCAAAGAGGTTTGGTCTATCGCGGCACCGAGGAATCCCCCACCTGCCCCGTGCTCTCCATTTAACCACAGAGAAAAAGAAAGCGGGGGAGGCCCCCGCACCCATTTTTTTACCACAGAGAACACAGAGGCGAGGGAAGCCCTCGCGCTCCCAAATTCCTCAATTGTAAAAATTGGGGTGCGGGGCATCCCCGCCTCTGTGTCTATTTTTTCTTCTCTTCGATTTCGTGGTTTAGATCTTCGTCGCGCTCGGGTTCGGTAGAGGCGGAAGATTCCATGAATTCGCGGGCCAGGATGTAGATGGCGCCTAGAGTGAAGAGAATGGGAAGGAGGATGCGCCAGGAGATGTCGAATTGGACTGTGATGAAGGTGCCTACAAAGACGAGAAGCGAAATGGCCATGTCGTAAGGGCGGCCGAGAAGATATTGGCGCAGGGCCAGCGGAAGGCCGATAGCGAGCATGATGCCCGGCCACCAAATGCCGGTAATGACCAAGATAGCGAGGATTAGAAGAAAGAGAGCTGTGGAAAAAACTTGGGCGCGCCTGCGCGAAGTGAGAGGATGGGCCATATTGACTCCTTTTCCTCTCACTATATTTAACAGGACGCTATTTTATCCAGTTTGTAAGCACATTTTAATGTTGCGGAAGCGGGGGCAAAGATGCCGATGAGAGAAGCTGGGAAGGCCACCAATCCATGAGCGCGGAGCGCTTTGCCCATGGTTGAAAAGGAACCTTTCCAATCTTCTCCTGTACATAAATTGACCGCCGCTTCAAAAAGCCCTGCCAGTAAGTTCATCGGCAGGGCAATAAGGCTGGAGATGACCTGCGCCAAGAAGTAAAGGCGCATTTTGATCGATTCGCAGCAAGAAGTCTCATGTTTGCTAGCCAAGAAAGTTGCTTCCTCAAAAGGCTGATTGAAGAACTTTTGGTTCATCGATTCAAGGATTTGCATTTTTAGCACAGAAGGCAACATCGGTTAAGTTGTTTACGATTGTAGGCGTCCAAGAAGCAGGTCCAAATATGCCGACCAGAGAGGTTGGGAATAGGACCATTGCATGAAACCGAAGGTGCTTGCCCAAAACGACAAAGGATCCTTTCCAATCTTCACCTGTGCAAAGATTGACAGCTGCTTCAAAAAGGCCGGCCAAGATATTGAGTGGAATGGCAACTAGGCTGCTGATCACTTGAACTAAATGATAGAGGCGCATCTTGATCGAATCACAGCAGGTAATTCCCTCTCTACCAACTGTGTCTTTCTCTAAGATCCCCACTACTTCACCAAAAGGTTTTATAAAAAATCTTTGATTCATTTCTGCTTGAATTTTCATAGAAGAACTCCTTTTTTTCGGGAAACATTGTACCGATTGCGCAATTCTTTACAAGTTATTTATTGTTGAGCCATTTTGCGCCTGCTGGCGTGATGACGCCTACGATAGAAAGCGGGAGGCCGCGATAGGCGTGGAGAAGAATTCCGAGAAGCGCATCTTTTAAGGGAAGCACACAATTTTCGCCCTTCATGAGATTGATGGGAGCTTCGCAAAGCCCGACTAAGAGAATGATCGGCAAGGCAACGACACTGGAAATGATTTGGGCTAGAAAAAGGAGGCGGGCATGAACCGCGGATTTGAGCCCTTTTTCATCGGATACCTGCGCTGCCTTCTCAATAGGCCCAGCAAAATATTCTATTACGTTATTTGTTACTGTCATAACCACACCTTTTGTAAGTCATTATAAAGAGTGGTTGTATTGAATTACACTTTAATTAATTTGTATTACAAAATGATGTAAAAAATTATTTTATAGAAATGAAAGGAGGTGTTGCATAACCTTACACGCTTCCAACTTTTTGAATATAAACCGGTTAATTTAACACCGAGATGCACCGAGGAAATAACTTCCTCAGCCATTCCTCGGTGATTCTCGGTGAACTCGGTGTTAAATTTCAGCCCTTTAGGTAAATTTGAGTTATGCAACACACCGGAAATGAAAGAGATTATGCCGCTCTCTTAAAGATTCCGGTCACTTTTTCACAAAAATGTTTATATGGGTGCCGTTTTTGGTGCTCCTTTTCCACGAATTGAATGAGGGTGGGGTCGGAGATTCTTTTTGCAAGCGGTCGAAGAATGGGCAGTTCTTTTTCTAGGTCGAGGTCTTTTGTCACTTGGTTTTGAAAAACTTTTGTGAGGAGTTCTTTTCTTTTGAAGCTGATATTGAGAAGGGCGGGTTTACCTTCCGAATCCAAATAATACCAGATTCTGCCGGTATATCCAACACTGCTGGAGGCGTAGATTTTTGCTTGAGAAAAATGGTCAGCAAACGATTCAGCAACCGCATCCGGTATTCCCATTAAACAACTATTAATAAGAATATGAGCATCTGGTTTTAGATTTTGGAAAATGCCGCGATTCGTGTAGCCATTATTAATAAAACTATCCGATCCTAATTGGATTCTTTGACCATCTCCATGACCTTCTATTATGAGATGGCTAATGGGTCGACTGAGAGCGATCATGGCTGCTTGAATTTCTTCAATATTTCCTGCTTGCAAAGTGACCACGTTGTATCTTTCCCTTAGTCTTTGCAGATTCTGCACATTGCTCTCTATACCCAAAGAAAATGCACCATTATGATCCACTTTTGGCTTTATGACAAAAATGATTTCTCTATCATCCAGTTCTAAACTTGAGTAGTGATTGGAAATCTCTGCTAAGCTGGGTGAAACGCTTGATGGGGAATCAGGGAGGATAGGCACTGTAGTCGCGCTCAAAGATTCTAGTTGAGATCGCGCCCAGGCTTTTTGGATCAAATCGACTGTGCAATAACTTGCCACAAACGCTGAAGAAAAATATAGATAGAGATTTATGTCAGAACTTCTGCTTAATCCGTTTACGGTCGCGTATCCGGCAAAAAAGGCGGCCGCAGTTCGATCGCGGTAATCGTTGATCACCCCGGGGACTTGTCGTAAAATACTTACAACTGTTTTTCTGTCAGGTAGGTTATTGTATAAACAAGATCCAATGGATTTTATTACATTCATTTAAATATTATACAATTATTTTGTATTGATATCAATTTAAGATATTATTCGAATTTAAATGTTGCAAGTGACTGATTATTATTGATTTGGGTGCATTTCTTGAGAAACAAAGAGGGTAAAAGGCTCGATATCGTGATCCACCGAAGCCTTTTCCAATGTTGCGAAGTATTGTGAGCGATTCTTTACCTGGATGACTGTCCAGGGATAGCCTCCTGAGGCCAACATCGCATTCATGATGAACCTCCCTAGACGGCCATTTCCATCCATGTATGGATGGATGTAGACAAAGAAAAAATGTCCCAATATTGCTCTAGCAGCAGGGTGGGTTTCTTTTTTTAGACAATCGAAGAAGGCTTCCATGGCATCGAAGAGAGTTTCTCTTGGAAGCGGAACATGTCGGGAATTGCGGATAAAAACTTGATTTTGCGGAAAATGGCAGCTGCGAGCTCTTGGTGGTTCATGCAATCACTAAGAATTAGTGTGGACAATTACTCTGTTTTAATGTTAAGTGACTGATAAATAAGGTCTTATGTAGTCGGCTGTCTTGGAATTTTTGATGTTGGAAACTTCTTCCGGAGTCCCTTTGGCCATGACCTTCCCTCCGAAAACACCGGCATCGGGGCCTAGGTCGATGATGTAGTCGGCGTTGGCGATGACGTCGAGGTTGTGTTCGATGATGACGAGGGTGTTCTTTTTGTCCGCCAGGCGATGGAAGATGGGGATGAGGCGGGCGATGTCTTCGGAATGGAGGCCGACGGTGGGCTCGTCGATGAGATAGAGGGTGTGACCCGATTCGCGCTTGGAGAGCTCGCGCGAGAGACGCAGACGCTGGGCTTCACCGCCGGAAAGGGAGGCAATTTCCTGGCCGAGCTGTAGGTAGGAAAGGCCCACGGAAATGAGGGTTTCGAGCCGCTTGACGATGCGGGGGATTTCGGAGAAGAAGGCGAGCGCATCTTGGATGTTCATTTCGAGGACTTGGCCGAGGTGTTTTCCTTTGTATTGGACTTCGAGGGAAATGGGATTGAGGCGGTAACCGTGGCAGGCTTCGCAGGGGATGCGCACGGAGGGAAGGAATTGGAGGTCGACGGTTTTGTAGCCAAGGCCCCAGCAGGTGCGGCACATGCCGCGCTTTTGGTTCGGGCTGAAGTGGCGCGGCTGGAGGCCTTTTGTTTTTGCGAGTGTAAGAGAGGCGTAGTGGCTGCGCAGGAGCGGCTGGATGTCGGTATAGGTGCTGACATCGGCGCGGGCGGTTTGGCCGATGGGCGATTGGTCAATCGTGATCACTTTTTCAAAGTTGAGCCCTTGGAATTTGGCTCCGAGATATTCTGCGAGATTTTTTTCTGCAGCGGGTTTGAGAAGATGGCGGATGAGTGTGGACTTGCCAGAGCCAGAGACTCCGGTTAGGCAGGTGATGGCCGATTTTGGGATCGCGACAGTGATATTTTGCAAGTTATGCAGGGTTGCGTTTTCGATGACGATATCGGGAGAAAAGGGGCGCCGTTTTTTTGGAATGGGGATTTTTTTCTTTCCAGAGAGGTATTGGCCGGTGAGTGAGTTTGGGTTTTTGAGGATCTCTGAGATGGTGCCGGCGGCGGTGATTTGGCCGCCTTCAGAGCCTGCTTTGGGGCCGAAGTCGACAAGATAATCGGCTTGCATTACGGTCAATGGGTCATGCTCGACGAGAAGGAGCGTGTTGCCCAAGGAGCAGAGGTTTTTGAGGGCGCGATTGAGGAGTTCGTTGTTGTGCGGATGGAGGCCGATGGTGGGCTCGTCGAGGATATAGAGGCATGAGGTGAGGCCGGAGCCGAGTTGGCGCGCCAGGCGAATGCGCTGGAGTTCTCCGCCGCTGAGGGTAGGCGCCGAGCGATTGAGCGAGAGGTAGGTGAGGCCAATGGAGGATAGAAACTCGAGGGATTTGACAATTTGCATGTGTGTCTCATTGAGAAAGGGAGGCGTTTTTAGTTTTTGGACAAAGAGAAGCGCTTCTGAAATCGGCAATGCGCAAAAGTCAGGGAGGGAAAGTTTGTTTAAACGGACATGGCAGGCGAGTGGGTTGAGGCGCGCACCTTGGCACGAAGGACAGAGGCTTGTTGTTAAATAGGGCTGCAAGGCTTCGCGAATAAATCCGAGAGCCATGCGCGCGGCATTGGCAAAGAGAGGATGGATTCCGCGCCACTGCAAAGTGAGGTTCTTGATTTTCACTTCAGGACCCGGGTTTAAAAATATTTCGGGCCTCATTTTGTCATCGACATCCACCCCGATTTTTTTGAAGTATTGTTCTACGATTTGGTAAGCTCCTTCAGTGCCCCGCTCTTTAAACAACCTATCGCATGCTGTTAAAATCGTGAGTCTTCTCAATCCTTTTTCTTCTTCCAAGTGCGCGCCATAAGTCATGCCTAAGCCTTGACATTCTTGACACATGCCAGCTTCGGCGTTGAAGGAAAAGGTTTGGGGTGTGATGGGTGGGAATGACTTTCCTGTTCTCTCTACGGCAAAGGCCAAATTGAAGTACAAATCCTTCCCCGCATCTACAACAATAATCCCTTCTGTTTTGTCCACCGCCTCATACAATCGTTTCTCATTCTTTGGATCAACGACCATCCGGTCAATGACTAAATAGAGTTCATTTTTTCGGTATTTTTCAAAGGGGATTTCTTGATCGAGTTCATGGTAGGTGCCGTTGAGTCGGACTCGCACATATCCTTGTCGTCGCAGTTCTTCCAGAGTCTTGTCCACAGGCATTAAAATCTGGATCTTTTGGCCAACTGGCAATTCCAAGATCCGTTTTACGACGTACTCTTTGCTGATGTGCTTGATTTCATCGCCTGTTTCGGGATCATACGCGGTACCTAAATGGGCCCAGAGTACTCGCAATAAGTCGTAAATCTCAGTCAATGTGCCCACAGTACTTCGGGGATTTAAGCCGCCCGTTTTTTGTTCGAGCGCAATCGATGGAGAAAGGCCTTCGATCCGATCTACTTTTGGCTTCGGCAGTTGTTTGACGTATTGGCGCGCATAGGCAGGCAACGTTTCGGTGTAGCGGCGCTGCCCCTCTGCGTAGATGGTCTCGAAGGCCATGGACGATTTGCCCGAACCGGAGGGTCCGGTGAAGACGGTCATTTTGCCACGCGGAATTTCGAGATCGATCCCTTTCAAGTTATTTTGCTGGGCGTTTTCGACGCGAAGGGTTTTGAGTTCTTTGTTTTTCTTCAAAACCTTGGGTACAATGACGGTTTCTTTCAGCGCAATTCCTGTCGGGGTCATCCGTTTGATGATCGCTTCGGGTGTTCCTTCGGCAATCACGCGTCCTCCTTCGCCCCCCGCCTCGGGCCCCATCTCGATCACCCAATCGGCCGTTTTGACCAAATCCATGTTATGCTCAATGACGAGCACGGTGTTCCCTTTCTCAATCAGTTTGCGCAAAACTCCCACTAATCTATTTACATCGTGAAAATGAAGGCCTGTCGTCGGCTCATCCAGAATATAGAGCGTGCGGCCGGTCGCTGGCCGAACGAGTTCTTTGGCTAATTTGATCCGCTGCGCTTCGCCGCCTGAAAGGGTTGTTGATGGCTGTCCGATTTTCATGTAATCCAAACCCACTTGGCTCAAAACTTCTAATTTGCGCCGGATTTGGGGAATCGCATCGAAGAGCTCCAAAGCATGCTCGACATCGGTTTCTAACACATCGTGGATGCTTTTGCCCTTGAATTGGACGGCCAAAATCTCCGGATCGAAACGGCGCCCTTTGCACTGCGGGCACTGGATCCACGCATCTTCCATGAAGTCCATATCGATTTTGACCTGACCCATGCCATTGCAATAAGTGCAGGACCCCTCTTTGACGTTGAAGCTAAAGTGGCCGGCGGTAAAGCCGCGGAGTTTGCTCTCGGGAAGTTCGGTAAATAGATCGCGGATATCGTCGAAGAGTTTACTGTAAGTGGCCGGATTGGAGCGGGGAGTGCGGCCGATGGGTGTTTGATCGACGCCGATCACTTTGTCGAGGTGCTCCTTGCCCCGGATTTCTTTGTGAGCGCCTGCTTTTTGTTCCGAAAGTGCAGGAAGTAAAATATCAGAGATAAGTGACGATTTTCCAGATCCTGAAACGCCTGTTACGCAAATGAGGCCACCCAGAGGAATTTTGACATCGATGTTTTTTAAGTTATGATGGCTTGCGCCGATGATTTCTAGGCCTAGTTTCATTTGCCTCATTTTGCGGCGAGGCTGCTGCTCGATTTTCATGCGGCCTGAAAGATAGGCGCCGGTGATCGATTCTTGATTCGCCATCACGTCTTTTGCGCTGCCGTGGACTAAAATATGTCCGCCGTGCGCTCCAGCTCCAGGACCTACATCGACGATGGAATCGGCGGCTAAAATCGTGTCGGAATCGTGTTCGACGACGATCACGGTATTGCCCTGATCGCGCAGCTGTTTGAGTGTGTCGATCAATTTGTGGTGATCGACCGGATGCAATCCAATGGAGGGCTCGTCGAGTACATAAATGGCGCCTACGAGTCCGGCGCCAATTTGGGATGCGAGGCGCACGCGCTGCGATTCGCCGCCGCTGAGTGTGGGCGAGGTGCGGTCGCAACTGAGATACTGAACGCCGACGCGCAGTAAAAAAGCGATCCGATCGCGGATTTCTTTCAAAAGTTCCGAAGCAACCAATGCATCGAGATCGGAAAGTTGTAAATTCTGAAAAAACGTTTGGAGCTCTGTCAGGGTCATGGCCGTTAACTCGGCAATGGTTTTATGGCCTAACTGCGCCGCTGCAGGGTAGGGCTTGATCCGCGCTCCAGAGCAGGCGGGGCAGACCATTTCGGTCATCACTTCGGCCATTCGATTGCGATAGAAGTCGCTCTTGGCCGCGTTGAATCGTTCTTTTGCTTCGGCAATCACGCCTGACCATCGGACATATTCGACCCAACTCGTCCGTTTTTCCGGATGCTTGAAGATCATTTTGGTCCACTTCGCATCGAGGCCATACAAAAATGCGTGTTTGCCTTTTTCGGGTAAACTTTTCCATGGTGTGTCGATTTTGAATTTGAACATTCTGGCCAGGTTGTCATAGATATTGCCGTGTCGCACGGTCGTATAGGAGCTTCCGATCGAGCAGCAGTCCTCGGCAATCGATTTTTCAGGATCGATGACTTTGGAGAGGTCAAATTCGCGCGAAACGCCCAGGCCGTGGCAAGTGGGGCACATGCCGGTTGGATGGTTGAACGAAAAATCGTGAGGTTGGAGAGGGCCGTACGAGATGCCAGACTTGTGGGAGTAGGCATATTCCGAAAGAATTATCTCATCGTTGTCTTGGACAATGCTGCAAAGGCCCTTGCCCATTTCCAGAGCTAGTTTGACGCTTTCCGCAATGCGGGATTTATCTGAGGCCGTAACGCGATCGATCACAATGTCCACATCATGTGCAGTGGAGGCGTCTAGCCGATCGATTTCGCCGAGATCGACCCATTGTCCATCGACTCTGAGTCGCATGAAGCCTTTGCTCAATAACTCGGCAAAATCTTCTTTAAACTCGGCCTTTTTCCCGCGGGCATAGGGACTTAAAATCATGAAACTGCCGGTCAAACTCTGTACCCGCGCAGTGATCTTTTCGCGGCTTTGTGCGGCCACCGGTTCCTTACTCACGGGGCAATAGGGCACGGCCACTCGCGCATAAAGCACTCGTAAAAAGTCATAGATCCCCGTCATCGTGCCCACAGTCGAGCGGGGATTATTCCCCGCCTGTTTCTGCTCAATGGCTATCGTCGGCGCAATGCCTGAAATGCTCTCGGCCTCCGGCTTTGGCAAATCGGCCAGGTTCCTTCGCGCCGCATGAGAAAGCGATTCAATGTAGCGCCGTTGTCCCTCTACATAAATCGTATCAAATGCCAAAGACGACTTACCCGACCCCGACACGCCCGTAAAAACCACGAGCTGGCCAGGCTCCAAGGTCAAATCCACATCCTTGAGGTTATGGACGCGCACTTTTTTCAAAACAATAGGAGGACTTTGCATGGAGGAAGATTATAGAAAATAAAACATAGAAGAGCAAGTTCCGCACGATTTCTTCGAAATCAGCGGTATACCCAAGTGCTTTCAAAATTTGGCCGATGACAAAGTCGGCATCCCAATTTTTTTTCTATTAAAAATTCCCTTGTGTTATGCTGCGCATATAATCCGGAGACACACATATGAAGAATGTCGCACAGAGGTTGATTGAGAGCCATTTGATTTCGGGGAAGATGGTGGCCGGAGAGGAGATTGCGCTGAAGGTGGACCAGACGCTTTGCCAAGATGCGACAGGCACGATGGTGATGCTGGAGCTGGAGGCGATGGGCGTCAAAAAGGTGAAGACAGAAGTGAGTGCACAGTATGTCGATCACAATTTGGTACAGAACGATTTTAAAAACGCCGACGATCATATTTTCTTGCAGACCTCTGCTGCGAAGTATGGCATTCAATTTAGCGGTCCCGGCAATGGCGTGAGCCATCCGGTGCATATGGAAAAATTTGGAATTCCCGGAAAGTTACTGATCGGTTCAGATAGTCACACTTGCGCGGCTGGATCGCTCGGGATGTTGGCGATGGGATCGGGAGGATTAGAGGTAGCCCTTGCGATGGTGGGGCGACCCTACTTTATCAAGATGCCGAAGATCATGGGGATTAAACTCACGGGCAAGTTGCCGGCTTGGGTGAGCGCGAAGGATGTGATTTTGGAAGTGCTCCGCAGGCATGATGTAGATGGCGGCGTGGGTAAGATTTTGGAATATTACGGTCCTGGGCTTGAAGGTTTGACGGCAATGGATCGACATGTGATTGCGAACATGGGCGCAGAATTGGGCGCGACCGCATCGGTTTTTCCTTCAGATGGGCAAGTGAAAGAGTTCTTGAAGCAGCAGGGAAGAGAAAAGGATTTTAAGGAGATTGTGGCGGATGGCGCGAGTTACGATTTACACGACGAGATCGATTTGTCAAAGCTGGAGCCGCTGATCGCTTGTCCTAGCAGCCCGGGCAATGTGGTGCCTGTGAGGGAAGTGGCGGGCAAGGAAGTGTTTCAAGTGATGATTGGTTCTTCTGCCAATCCAGGCTTACGCGATTTTGCGGTCCCTGCGCTAATTTTCAAAAATAAACGGGCTCACGAACGAGTTTCTCTCGATATCAATCCGTCATCGCGCCAAATTTTGGAGAATTTAACCGAGATGGGCCATTTGATGCAGCTCATCAAGGCGGGCGCGCGCATTCACCAAGCGGGATGCAATGGATGCATCGGCATGGGACAAGCCCCTGCAACCGATAAGATTTCCCTTCGCACCGTGCCGCGAAATTTTCCCGGCAGATCGGGCACAAAAGAGGATAAAGTCTATCTGTGCAGTCCCGAAACGGCTGCCGCCAGCGCGATCACGGGCGTGATCACCGATCCACGCGATCTCGAGCATAAAATGGGCATGAAATACCCTCATTTCAAAGAGCCTGGGCATATCATTTTGAATAACGACATGATCGTCGCTCCGCCAAAAGATGGCTCAGGTGTGCAGATCATCCGAGGACCGAATATCCAGCCGTTGCCCCAGGTTGAACCCTTGCGAGATCATTTGGAAGGACCTGTCTTGTTGAAACTTGAGAATAATATTTCCACAGATGAAATTTCTCCAGCTGGTTCGAAAGTGCTTCCCTTCCGCAGCAACATTCCCGAGATCAGCAAATTTACATTTTCGGGTGTTGATGAAGGATACTATGCCCGCGCAATCAAGCACCAAAAAACGGGCTCCTTCATCGTCGCTGGCTCCAATTATGGACAAGGTTCCAGTCGCGAACATGCCGCTCTAGCGCCGAGCTTTTTGGGCGTAAAAGCCGTTTTAGCAAAAAGCTATGCACGGATTCACCGGAGCAATTTGGTGAATTTTGGCATCTTGCCTCTCGTGTTTGCCAATGAACAAGATTGGAAAGGCATCGAGAAGGACGATGTGTTGAAGATTGGGAACATCCATGAACTTGTAAAGACAGGAAAGGATTTTTCAGTGCAGAATGTGACAAAAAACAAAGCGATTTCGATGAAGTGTCCGCTCTCAGAACACGAGAGAACTGTTTTGCTTGAAGGCGGCCTAATCAACTACATAATTAAACACAAAGATGCATGAGTTCATTCCAAAATCATTTCAGTATCTAAAAGATTACGGTTTTTTAACATTTAGAAAAGATTTAGTTGCCGGTCTTACGGTCGGCGTCATTGCGCTGCCACTGGCGATGGCGTTTGCCATTGCTTCAGGAGTGGGTCCCGAGCGGGGCCTTTTCACCGCAATCATCGCCGGTTTTTTGATTTCAGCATTTGGTGGTAGCCGCGTGCAGATCGGCGGTCCGACAGGCGCTTTCGTCGTCATCATTTACGGCATTATTCAAAGAACCGGGTATGCGGGACTTTGTACATCGACGCTCCTGGCCGCTGCCATTTTGATATTGCTTGGGTTACTTCGACTTGGTTCTTGGATCAAGTTTGTGCCGCGTCCTCTCATTTTGGGTTTCACATCGGGCATCGCGGTCATCATTTTCTCGACACAAATCAAAGACTTTTTTGGCCTAAAAATGGGGACTCCACCAGCAGATTTTACGACCAAATGGCTGGCCTATTTTCAGGCCTTCCCTACCTTTGATCCACTGACATTGCTTGTTGCGGCATCCACACTCACAGTGATTTTGCTCATCCGTCGATTTATCCCATGGCTACCTTGGGGTATTACAGCTATTGTGCTTGCAACGATCGCCTGCCTCAATCTGCCAGTAGAAACCATCCAATCCCGTTTCGGTGAACTTCCCCATACACTGCCTATGCCAGGATTTCCAACTCTTGTTTTCCCGAATCAAGGCATTCTCCTTGACGCGATCACCATCGCCTTTTTAGGAGCCATCGAATCGCTCCTTTCCGCCGTCATTGGAGACGGCATGATGGGCGGCCATCACCGTTCCAATTGCGAACTCATCGCGCAAGGCATCGCCAACTTTGGCTCAATCCTCTTCGGCGGCATCCCCGCAACAGGTGCCATTGCCCGCACAGCCGCCAACGTCAAAACCGGTGCACAGACCCCCATGGCTGGAATGATCCACGCCGCAGTCCTCTTCCTCATCCTTTTTTGCCTTGCGCCCATTGTCAGCCACATTCCACTTGCAGCGCTTTCAGCCGTCCTCATCATGGTTGCATGGAACATGAGCGAAGCTGGTCACTTCATTCGACTGCCACTTGAAGACAAAATCGTTTGGTTCACCGCCTTCATCCTCACCGTTTTCGTCGACATCATTGTCGCTATCACAGTGAGCATGGTCCTAGCCTTTGTCCTGACAAGCCTTAAGTACGGTTTGAAAAATTTCTTCTCTAGTACCCGTAGCGAGGATCGGGATTAGATTTTTCTTGGCATAGTAATCGATCACCGGTTGCGTTTGGGTGTGGTAAACTTCTAATCGCCTTCGCACCACCTCTTCTCGATCATCGGCTCGTTGGATTAATGGAACAAGGCAAACATCGCAGCAGGAGTCCGATTTGCTATAAGGTTTATTGCACTTCGGACAAGTGAGGCGGTTAGTCATGCGTTCGATGAGAATTTCGTCGGGAACAGAAAAATAGAGCGCGATGGGCTGGACGGCGCGATCCAACACTTTGGCTTGCGCAACGGTGCGCGGAAAGCCGTCGAGGATATACCCCCTTTCACAATCGGGTTTGGCTACCCGGTCGAAGAGCATATTGAAAACCAGTTCGTCGGGAACGAGGTTGCCTGCATTCATACAAATTTTTGCCAATTTGCCAAGAGGGGAGTCGGCCGAGATATGTTCGCGGAAAAGGTTTCCTGTAGATATGTGCGGGAGCTTCAATTTTTCGCTTAACGGCCCCGCATGGGTGCCTTTCCCGGCGCCGGGGGCCCCTAGTAAAATGATGACAAGCTGCTTAGTGGCTACAGACATAAATTCTTATCATAGCCCAACCGCTCCATTTTTTGAAATTGCTTTTAATCCAAGCTATCATTATTCTTTGCCGCGCCTTAAAAAAGGAGAGAGGTATGACGGCGCTAAGTAAAGTTTCTTTTTGCACAGCTATTCATGAAGAGGGTTCTGGATTTAAAAATTTCATCGAAGGGTATTTGACAACGAGCAAAATACGCGCTGTGGTAGCTCCACCCGACGCTGTGGAAACATTGGGAATACAACTTGGTGGGAGCCACCTGGTGGCGGAGATTAAAAATCCGGACATCGAATGCTGGGAGACTGCACTAAAAGTCGCCAGTTGGATTTTGTCAGCCGGGATTCTTCCTTTACTTGCTCTTTGCATTAAAATCGTTATGCGATGCTGTGATAAGAGCTATAAGCGCATTGATCCAGTCGAGCTGCTTCGTATCGGAATGCAAAACGGGGCAAGCCCAATTCAATTACGAGAGATGTCCCGTGACCTTGGCGTTGACTTTTCAGAAGGAGCCGCTTCTGAAGGACGAGATGCGTTGGCGATGGCTGATCGTCTTCGCGCCACTCGAATAATGGCCGAAGGACGTTTTGCTCGTTAAGCCCTCCTAAAATAAACAAAATTAAAGGAAAAAATAATGACAACTAAGGTTTCTTTTTTTACTCCAGTTAAATCAGACAATTCTTTCATGAGCGCTGTGGAAGGGTACCTCTCTTTAAGTAAAGAGCGCGCTGTGGTCGTGCAACCCTTGCAGCACAATGGGAATAGCCTTCTAGTCACAAAACAGGTGCAAGAAAATTCTTGCGCAATGATTGCTCTAAAAGTGGCAAGCTATATCTTGACTCTCGGCTTATTGCCCTTGATCGCGTTGGTCATCAAAGCCGTTCATCGCTGTTCAAATGAGTATCATTATTCAGCCCTCGAAGTTGCAGTCGGCGAAGTAAGAGAATTGTTTGACGTAGCAGCCATCTTGCGAAACCCAATACAAAGACTCGAACGAATCAGTAATAATCAAGATCGATTGGAACGTTTGGGAGATCTTGCAATGCAAGCTCTGGCCGAGTCTGTCACAGAAGCAGCATCTCGAGGACAGGCTCCAATAAGTGCTGAGCCAGTTGGGGAACCTCTCGTTCCTTTTCGCCAGAGAGAAGCAGGACGCGACCAAGTTCTTCAACGATTGGTTGAGGATGTACAACCTCTAGTTCAGCACATTGGCGAAGAAATGAGTGCCGTTGCACAAGGAGAAATGACAGAAGAGCAGGCGGCTGGAAATATACTGGTCCGATTGGCTGAAAATCCTCGACCCGTCCAAGATTTGATCGCAATGGGCCTTGGAATGATGGCGCGGCAAAATCCAGAAATGGCAGTTCCACTGAGAGGACTTACTCAGATTGTTCAAAACCATCCAGCTTTGATCAGAGTCGTGCTCCAACAAATCGGATCCGTTGTACGTGAAGAAATAGAACCAGATGCAGCGGCACTCAATATTTTCATCCATCTTGCTGACAACCCTCAGTCTCTCCAAGATCTCATTGGTGTTGCCCTCCAATCAAATGTGGTCCCGCGCGAAATGGCGCAGATTTTCCGGGTCGTTCAGAACAATCCAGCCTTTATTAGAAACCTTTTGGGTATAGGCATTCGCATCCTGCGTAATGAGTTGCAACCAGAGCAAGCGATGAGTGAAGTCGTCCGTCTTTTTGCTGCACATCCTGGGCTTATCCAAGCTGGAATTGACATGGCCATTCAAATGGAACTGGTCCCACCCGAAGTGCAACAAGGTCTAAGGATGATGAGTGGCAGCCCGACTCTTATGGCAAACTTTATGGGTGGTCTTATGAGAGGCGCCGAAATGCCAGCTCTTGGGGGTGGGGAAAGAGTAGCTCCGTTTGACTTGGACGAATTGCCAGATCCAGATGTCGATGAGGGCTCTACGCTGAGTGAAGCTCCGGTTCTACGTCTCAGAATGCCAGCTTTTGCTGGGGCTGGAGAAGGTCCTGGTCGCCCGATTCAATAAGACTTTGTTTTTAATAATGCCGAGAGTTATACTCTCGGCACATTATAAGGAAAAATTATGGTTATCTCAGTTTCAGAAAGAGAAGTTTCTTTTTTCACACCTGTTGAATCAGTAAAACATCCGTTATTTAAAGTAGTGGATTATTATCTCTACTTTGGTGGCAAAGTAGCTGAAGCTCTCGATCCAGAGCAGCTGGAAGAAGGCAGCGTGGTTTGCCGAAAGAAACAAGAATCTTCGAACTGGGCGGCCATTGCTCTAAAAATCATTACTATGATCGCTTCGCTCGGGGTCCTGCCTCTATTGGCCATTGCCATCAAGGCGATCATCCGCTGCACTCATAAATTTCATTATATAGCGCCCGCTCAAGTGCCGATTTCGCCGGTTCCACGTGTGCCTATACCAGCAGCTCCACAGGCAGCCGATGCCAGAGAAGCTAGAGCTGCCGCTGCCGAAGCAAGACTCCGGGCACAACCTCGACCACAAGTTGCTCCGGCTCCTGATGATTACGATGCGTCGGCGGCTGAGCGTTTTATTCGCGATACTGTAGCACATGGTGAAGATGTTGCCCGAAGATTGGCAAACCTGGACTTAGAGCAAGACCCACCCGTAGCCGCGCGCCCAGCAGCCCCT
>Ga0207118_1039_pt1 | contig 27958 bp, 25 predicted proteins | sample Alteio_BWMinHeat_42_FD_153507 | JGI IMG/M metagenome (GOLD analysis project Ga0207118, IMG submission 153507) | Enriched cells from forest soil in Barre Woods Harvard Forest LTER site, Petersham, Massachusetts, United States -... | ecosystem: Environmental > Terrestrial > Soil > Temperate forest >...
GCGGCAGAAAATCCAAAACCGGTAATGAACTGGTTTACAAAACTTGGGCAAGAAGTCCTGGCCAAAGGCGACACCAAATCGAGCATCAAGTTAGAAGATGGCCTTCAAGTCGATATCCGCATCGTAACTGAAAAAGAATACCCTTTTGCGCTTCTTTATTTTACCGGATCCAAAGAGCACAACATCAAAATGCGGGGAAAGTTCCTAAAAAAGGGGCTTTCCTTAAGCGAATATGGCTTCAAGCCCGCAAAAATTCCTGTCAAATCCGAGGAAGACATCTACAAAGCCCTCAAACTCGACTACATCCCGCCAGAACTACGCGAAAACCGCGGCGAATTCGACGCCAAAATTCCCAAACTCATCGAAGTCGAAGATATCCGAGGCACCTTCCACAACCACACCGCCGCCTCCGACGGGCGGAACACGCTCAAAGAAATGGTTGCCGCCGCAGAAAAAATGGGTTGGGAGTACATCGGCATCTCCGACCACTCCAGATCCAGCGTCCAAGCCAATGGCCTTTCCGAGGAGCGGCTCACTGCCCAAATCGCCGAAATCCAAAAACTCAAAACCGATATCCACGTCTTTTCCGGCCTTGAGTGCGACATCCTCGCCGATGGCTCTCTCGATTTTTCCGAGGCTGTCTTATCTAAACTCGACTACGTCATCGCCTCAGTCCACTCGTCCCTGACTCAAGACGAAAAAACAATGACTAAGCGACTCATCAAAGCCGTCGAACACCCCTCAACCACCATGATCGGCCACCTCACCGGCCGCCTCCTTCTCCGCCGTGAAGCTTACGCCATAAATACAACGAAAGTCATCGATGCGTGCATCGCCAATAAAAAGATCATCGAACTCAACGGCAATCCCGAGCGGCTCGACATGGATTGGCGCCTCTGGCAGAGCGCCGTTGAAAAAGGACTCCTCTGTTGTATCAACACCGATGCGCATGCCGTCTCGAATCATCAGTTCATCCGCGCCGGCGTCAAAATCGCGCGCAAAGGCTGGCTCCAAGCCAAAGACGTGATCAATACGCTCCCGCTCAAAGAGATCCTCAAGCTCCTCAAAGAAATGCATCCCTAACAAACTTCCGCACGATTGCGGAGCAATCGTGCGGAATTTTTTATGACGATCTTTGGCTTCCATAGTAGGACGTAAGAAAGGCTGCATATTTGGCGTTAAGATCAATAGAAGGAACAGCCTCGTCTTTTCGAATGACTTCGCGCGTTAGGTGACTTGTTTGCGTTGCATCCTCTTCTTTGGGTTCCAAATAAGAAGACGTTGAGCAACGAGTAGAAGGGATGGGTGCAAAAAGCACGGATAATTTAGGCTCTTTGCATCCAATGGAAAAAGAGTGCGTCGAAAGGGACTGGGATAGATGGAATGGACGAGCTACAAAAATAAAATCGGAAACTTCTTTTTTGGGTTCTTTGATTGCCAATGCAATCAACCATTGCTGAATCGCAGAATATCTGTCATACTGGGTGCATTCGTGCACAGACATAAACGCCTCCTTTGCTAAAGATATTGCTAGTATATTATGACTCTTTTGCTTAGTTGCCAATCCCTCTCCAAATCTTATGGCTCCAGAGTCCTGTTTCAAGAGCTATCTTTGAGCATTCATGCGCAAGATAAAATCGGTTTGATCGGATTGAATGGCTCGGGAAAATCGACATTGCTGAAGATTCTCGCGGGGCTCGAAAAGCCAAATAGCGGAATCATCTCGCCCAAAAAAGGGTTACGCGTCGGCTATGTGCCGCAAGCGTGTGCATTTGAAGACAGAAATCCCAAAGAGATTTTGATAGAAGCAGCGCCAGGTCAGAGCTACGAAAAAGAGCAACTGGCCGAAATGTGGCTGAGCAAACTCGGGTTTTCGGGGCAACCGTCGGCGGCGCTTCTTTCCGGCGGCTGGAAAAAACGGCTTGGCCTCGCAGTGCAGCTCATCTCTTCGCCCGATCTTCTCCTTCTCGATGAGCCGACCAACCACTTGGATTTAGAAGGAATTCTTTGGCTCGAGAAATTTTTGCAGCGAGAAGCCCCCACCTATCTTCTCGTTAGCCACGATCGGTATTTTTTGCAAAATGCCACAAACCGAATCGTAGAAATGGACAAGACCTATCCGAAAGGGATCTTTGCCATCGATGGTCCCTATGCCGAATTTTTGAAACGAAAGGAAGCATTTATCTCTGGACAACTCCAGCAAGAAAAATCGCTTGCAACCAAAGCTCGCCGCGAAACCGAATGGCTGCGCCAAGGCGCCAAAGCCCGCACTACCAAATCGCAAGCCCGCATCGATGAAGCAGGAGAAATTCTGGCTGACTACGCCGACATCCAAAATAGAAACACACAGAAAAGGGCTCAGATCGATTTTGCAGCCAGTGAGCGGCAAACCCGCAAACTCCTCGTCGCGAAAAATGTGTCCAAAGGAAGCCTATTCCAGCATCTCGAATTTACTCTCTCTCCCGGCACGCGCATCGGCCTCATGGGACCTAATGGCTCGGGCAAAACAACCCTCCTCCGCCTTCTAGCCGATGAGATCCAACCCGATCAAGGAACCATCAAGCGGGCCGAGGCGCTCCAAACCGTCTATTTCGATCAGCACCGCGCACAACTTCCCGATGCCATGACCCTGCGCGAAGCGCTCTCGCCCAAAGGCGATTTCGTCCTCTTTCGGGGCGTTCCTGTCCATGTAAACGGTTGGTGCAAACGCTTCCTCTTCTCGCCCGACATCCTTGATTTGCCCATCGGCAAGCTCTCCGGAGGTGAGCGGGCCCGCATCGCAATTGCCCATCTCATGCTCCAGCCCGCCGATTTGCTCTTGTTGGATGAACCGACCAACGATCTCGACATCCCCACTCTAGAAACCCTCGAAGAGAGCCTCCTTGAATTTCCCGGCGCCGTTGTTCTCATCACGCATGACCGATGCATGAATGATCGGATTTGCAATCAGGTGATTACGCTGGGTGCGCCCACTGTTGTTCCACCCAAAGAATCCAAGCCAGCCCTGCCAAAACAAAAGTCCAGTCTTTCCTACATGGAAAAAAAGGAATTTGAGAGCATTGAAGGAAAAATCATTCTGTTGGAAACGGAGGTCAGACAATTAAATCATCTCTTAGAAGAGTCGCAAAGTCCCGCAAAGCTCAATGAAATCTGCACAGCCATTGGCCTCGCTGAAACGCAAATTGAGCAGCTCTATTTGCGATACGAAGAGTTGAGTAAAAAAGGGACTTAAAGTACTTTCTGAATATGAAAGCAAAACATCCTTGGCAAGCGCGCCTTGCCGTCGGCCTTATCATGCTGGCGCTCGCCTTTTTAGGCATGGTGACCACCGATGTGCATAGCACAGGCGGTTTCGATTACTGGAAGTGGATCATCCCCGTTTACGCCCTCCTTGCTCTCTGGCTAAGCTGGTACATGAAGCGGCAAATGGAAACCGTCAGTGCCATCACACTCGTCCATGAATTGGGCCACTGGGCGGGGCTTGTCGCTGCCGTCTTCCTCGTTTCTCTCTACGTAAAATTGGGCATCGTAAGCCGTTACGCCGCGGGCTTCTTCGATCTGACCCTCCTCTCTTTGGCCGTCTTCCTCGCTGGCGTCTACATCGAAAAGACCTTCCTCTTCATCGGCCTAGTCCTCGCGCTCTTTGCCATCCTTGCCGCCTGGGTCGTCGAATACCTCTACGCCTTCACGATTCCGATTCTCATCGCTGGAGTAGCCATCGTGGGACTGATGGTTTGGCATTCCCACAAAAAACACAATCAGTCGTGATATTTCTTTTTGATGGCTAAAAGATGGGACTCGATCTTCTTTCGCTCCCGCTTGTCCATGCGATCAATGGTCAAAACGCCATTGAGGTGGTCGTTTTCATGCATGACAACCCGCGCGCGAAAATCGGAAAGATGTTCTTCGATCCATTCCCCTTTTAGATTTTGATAACGAACGTGGATTGACTGCGGCCGCGCCACTTCTATATGAAGGCCTGGCAGCGAAATACATCCTTCGAGCATGGTCTCTTTTTCTTTGGATGGCTTGGAGAGCGCTGGATTGATGATCACTTCGGGCTGGCCTAAGAAGTACTCCCCCTGCTCATTCATCCGTTCATCGCGGATGATGAAAATGCGCAAGAGCTTGCCCACTTGAGGTCCAGCGAGGCCCACACCATTGGATTCAATCATGGTCTCGATCATGTCTTCTGCAAGCTTCACGATTTCGGGAGTGATCTCCTCGATGGGCAAAGCTTGCCTGCGTAAGACTTCATCGTCATAATAACAGATGGGCAACTTCATTCTTGGGCAGGAGCTTCAATGGGAGGTTCTTCGGGAATGAATTCAGCTCTTCGACCCAGAGAACTCGTCCAGACCGACAAGAGCAAACAGACAATTAAAAATGTGCCTGCCGCATAGGCCGTGAACCGTTTCAACACTTCTGCTGTCGAAGTTCCAAACAGAGAATCGTTGTTGTCTCCGCCGAATGATGCGCCGAGTCCCAAACTTTTCGACTCCTGGATCAAGATCGAAAAAGAGAGCACTACACACAAAAATAAGAAGAGAAAAAGGCTAATGTAAAATAACGTCGTCATTCTTTCACTTTTTTAACGCGCGGTTTGCGCTTTGGTTTTTCTGCTTTGCTCAGTGCAATCTGAGCCAGTATCTGAGGATCGAGAGAAGCGCCGCCAACCAAGACGCCATCGATGTCGTCTTTTGCAGTCAACTCCGCCGCATTGTTCACATTCACCGAGCCACCGTACAAAATCGGAATCCCGCCTGCTGTCTTCTTGCCGAAAAGCTCCGCCAAACATTCCCTGCAAAACGCATGCGCTTCTTCCGCCAATTTCGGCGTCGCGGTCTTGCCCGTCCCAATCGCCCACACGGGCTCATAGGCCAAAATCAGCTTGCTCGCTTCCTCTTTGGGCACGCCTTCCAAGCACTCCTCGATCTGCCTCCGGAGCACTTCCTCCGTCTTTCCGGCTTCCCGTTCCTTGCCCGTCTCGCCCACGCACAAAATCGGCACTAAATCATCTTGCAAAGCCCTCACGACCTTGCGTCGGATAAACTCATTCGTCTCGCCAAATGCCTGCCGCCTTTCCGAATGGCCCAGCAGCACAAATTCCGCACCTGCTTCCTTCAGCATGAGCGCCGCAATCTCGCCAGTAAAAGCGCCCTCTCTTGCGTCATTCATATTCTGCGCGCCCACACTCACCTCAGTCCCCTTCGCAGCCTTAGCCGTCTGGGCAATCGAAGTATACGGCACTGCAAGAAAAATCTTTGCTTTACATCCTTCAATCAGCGGAAGCAACTCTTCCAAATAAGCCGACGCCTCTCGCGCCGTCTTGTACATCTTCCAGTTTCCTACGACAATCAAATCTCTAGCCATGACCACAAAGTATAAACGCCAAAAGCAAATTGCGCTAGATTTTTTTCTTCCCATCGTTGAAAATAACCCTTTATGAAAACTCTCTCCGTCACAGAACTTACCTTCGCCATCAAATCGATCCTAGAACCGCAATTCCGCGCCATTTCCGTCAAAGGCGAAATCAGCAATTTCAAACTCCAATCTTCCGGCCACCTCTACTTCAGCCTCAAAGATTCCGGTGCCCAAATCTCCGCCGTCCTCTTCAAGGGCAATGCCTCCAATCTTTCCCGCATGCCCAAAGAAGGCGATCAAGTAGTTGCTCTCGGAGAACTCTCCATTTACGCCCCTCGCGGCGGTTATCAAATCGTGATCCGAGAATTGCAGTTTTTAGGCGTCGGCGAACTCCTCCTTAAATTGCACCAACTCAAAGAACTGCTCCATGCCCGCGGTTGGTTCGACCCAAAAGCCAAAAAACCCCTTCCCAAATTGCCCAAGCGAATCGGCGTCGTCACCAGCCCCACCGGAGCCGTCATTCAAGATATCCTCAATATCCTAACCCGTCGCTTCAAAGGCTTCCAGGTCATCCTCAATCCGGTCAAAGTCCAAGGCGAAGGCGCCGCCCAAGAAATTGCCCAAGCCATCGAAGATTTTAACCGCTATTCCCTGGCCGATGTCCTCATCGTCGGTCGCGGTGGCGGGAGCATTGAAGATCTCTGGGCTTTCAACGAAGAGATCGTCGCCAAAGCCATCTTCGACTCCAAAATCCCCATCATCTCCGCCGTGGGCCACGAAACCGACTTTACCATCGCTGACTGGGTCGCCGACGTCCGAGCTCCCACCCCTTCCGCCGCCGCTGAAATCGTCATCGCCGAAAAAGAGAGTCTCCTCAAATTTCTCACCAGCGTCCAAGCACACGCCCAGCAGCGCATTGCCCACCAAATCACCGCCATCCGCCAAAAGCTCGCCACCCTCCAAAAACATCCCCTCTTCTCCTCGCCTTACGCCACTCTCGCGCCTACCATCCAGCGCCTCGACTCGCTCCAAAACGACATCCAAGCCGCCCTCATCTCTAAACTCGAGCAAAAAAAATCGGCCCTCCACCATGTCTCCAGATCCCTCCTCGATCCCACCCAAAAAATTGCCACTTGGAAAACCCAATTCAAAACTGCTTCCGACCGCCTCACCCATGCCATGCAGCAACTCCATCGCCAAAAAGCCGATCGCCTCAACCGCCTGACCGACCATCTCCGCTCCATCCATCCGCAACACCTTCTCAAAAAAGGCTACTCCATCCTCTTTGCCAACGACACACTTCTCTCATCGGCCAAACAAATCACCCCAAAACAAACCATCAAAGCCCTCTTACACGACGGCGAAATCCTAGCAACCGTGGACACAACCAATGAAAGAACCACTTCCTTTTGAGCAAGCATTCGAGCGACTCGAGCAAATCCTAGAAAAAATGAACAGCGGCAAAACGCCTCTAGAAGAATCCCTCAAACTCTTCGAAGAAGCGGAAGGTCTGATCCGCTCCTGCAACGCGCGCCTGACCACTTCCGAGCAAAAGATCGAAGCGCTCATCAAGCAGCGCGGGCAAGTCGTCCTAGAAAACGACAAGCCAAAAACTGAGCAGTTTGGCAAAGCTCAAGAATTGCCATTCTAAATCTCGCATCGCCCTTCTCCACAAAACGAAACGTTTTGTGGGGAACCCTGGGCCGAGTTCCGCACGATTTCTCCGAAATCGGCGTCATGCGGAGGGCATCCCTCCCTTTTTTTTCAGGCCTCATCTACACGACGCTCCTTAAAAGGAAGCGCAATTACATTATGTATTACCTAGTAACCTGAGTTTTGGGTTTATCTGCATGATATTCAAGTTCTTTCGGCATCTTTTTGCACTTTCGCCTCGGCAAGATGCTCGTCCCGATATTGTCCTCGGCTCCAAAGCGCAAAAATATGCTCGAAATCTCCTTGAATCTCATAGGCAGCTAAACCCAAAACTCAGGTTAGTAGTTTTTCCACTTCACCCCAAGGGAGCCGGCTCCCGTGTGCTTTCATGGAATCAAAGCTTGTTTTGGCTTGGTGGTGGGTGATCAATTTCTTATCGAGAATTTGTTGAACAAGCCATAAGCTGCCATGAACTTCGACTCCTTCTGCTTTGGCAGCGAGGCGAAGAGCTTTATCGCCAGTCAAAAGAGGGCATTTTTCTTGGATTGCTAGGCTAAGAGCAAAGCGATCATTGGTGCTAGGGCGGGGATGCTTTTTTGTGAGAAGACCCACCGTTCGGATGGATTCTGGATTAAGACTTTTAACTTTGAGTCCCATTTGAAGAAGACGCGCATGGCGATCTTTTAATTCTAGCTCAAAGAGAATGTCTGGAACAACGATTTCATGGGGCAGTTGAAAGATGTGCGGAGATAGATTTCCGATTTCTATATCGATGAGAACATTTGCATCACTAACGAGTATTTCGGCCATTCTGCACCAGGCGAAGTTCTTTTAGCTCATCAAGAGAGCACTGGAGGAGTTCAGCTGCTTTGGAGTCTCCGATATATTCTTCACCAAGGGCGTGAAAGAGCATTTGCTTGAAGGCATGAGCCTTGTTGGGGGGGATTTGCGGGCCGGGTTCTTTAAGGTTCCAACCCTTCAGTTTAAAGTCAGCGATGATGGTTTTGTAGTGTGACTCAGAGATGATTTTGAGATCGCGGAGTCGATGGCAAATAGATCCCATGCTCACTTGAAATTGTTCTTTTAGGAGGAGCAGTTCTTGGAGTTCGATGGCGCTGCGGGATTTGCCCATCACTTGGATGAGCGCTTCTTTAGGGAAGAGAAAAGCCCCGGCAAATCGGTTGCACGCTTCTTCTTCATCGATGTTGGGGGGAAGGATATCTTTTAGAATGTAATGCGCAAGCTCATGGGCCAGGCTAAATCGCTGCCGGTCTCCTGGACAGTCTGAGGAGATTACAAGAATCGGGAGGTTTTCGATGGTGGCTGCAAGTCCATCGAAGTATTCATGATCTAGGACAAAAACTCGAACTCCCCTGCTTTCTAGAGCATCGATGAGATCGCAAATGGGGGCAGTGCCCAGTTTCCAATGGTCTCGGAGTTTTTCAGCTAGGGATTCAAGGTCATCCAGGGTTTTTATTGGAGGAAATTGGGGCAAGGTGAAGGAAGACATCGGGGATGAAGGATAGAGATTTTCTAATTCGAAACGCCGCTCGATTTGATCAGTAACCCCCATCTTAAGGGTCTCTTCGCTTTTTTTGCTCAGATGTTTGCGCTTTCGGAATTTGACTTCTCCAAGTGAGACCTTTACTGGACGGAAAAAGAAATCCACACGGACGTTAAGCGCTTTGGCCAATTTCAAAAGCATGTCGGAAGAGGGAAATAGGATCCCATCTTCGTATTTCTTGATCGCCATGTGGCTTAAGGACACAAGGCTCGCAAGGTCTCGCATACTCAGACCCGCCGCTTTCCGAGCCTGTTTCAGTCTAAGACTTAGGTTGTTGTTCATAGGCACCTCTTCTGGTTTACAGAATATCTAAAATGAAATATTTTGTAAACTAGTTCGGCCGATCGGGCAGAAAACCTCCAGCCTGCATATGCCACATGTGGGCGTAGTGCCCCTTTTGGCTTAGGAGCTGCTGGTGAGTGCCTTGCTCGATGATCTTGCCCTGGTCGAAGAAAATGGTCACTTTGGAGATTGTAAATATCTCGATGAAGGGCTTTTTGAGTTGAGATGGAACAATGAGTCTATCCGCAATGTATAATAAAAAATCTGGGGGATCTTTCGGGCGCTTTTTGTGTATTGCTCCTCGGGAATATGAAAAATATTCCCTCGTCACAATCCTCAAAAATCATCCCGAAATCTCCTCCCATATTTTTCATTCTACATTGCGGATAAACTCATGGACGGAGAGTATATTTCTCTAAGTTGAGTGACAGGAAAATTATTTTGTTATTAGGTGGCAAAAAAAATGCGCAAGAAAAAGACATCAAAAAAGCGAGACTTTTGCTTAAAAGATTATCCTGCGATCAGGTTGAAAAAGGGAATCAAAACGAAAAAATTCAGCCCAAGCGAAAAACTGAATGATTTCAACCTAGTTGCAACAGCTTTTTTTGAAGCTCTTCAAGAAGATGATGTTGAATCAGCATTGGATATCTTAGAAGGATATATCATGACGAAAAAGAAACATGATACTCACAGTTTTTCTAAAAGCGCCAATCCCACTCTAAAAACAGTGGCAAAAATTCTTCACGCAGCTTCTTAATGCAGAGCTTCATTAACCCTTAACAGGTGTGCGCTTCTCGACCAGGATGCCGAGGCGGGTGGTGGCTAGGACACAGGTGGTGGCGATGCCGAGGGCGACGGCGCCGGCGATGGGGATGGAGGCGAGGACGCCGCCACAAAGTTGGATGAGCATGATGCTGAAGAAGGAACCGCTTCCACGGCCGACGCGAGCGCACATACCGTCGATGACAAGCTTACCTTGCATTTTTTCGAGCGGTGGCAGGAGAAGGAAGGAAATTTCTTTGGAGGTATCGAAGAGGGTGTATTTGGCAGCGCGGACGATACAGAAGAATGCGGCGCCGGAAAGGACTGCAAGTTCGATTTGAGAGGAGAATGCGGGATGCCAGACGGTGAAGAAGAAGATCCCCTCGGTGATGAGAAGGCAGATGGGCGTGACGAGAGAGGCGACGATCCAACGGCAGCGACGGAGAAGATAGGGCGTGATGACGATGGCGCTAAAGGCGGTCAGGAGGCCGTTCCAAAGGGAGAGTTTGCCCATGAAGTCGCAGTATTGCCTCGGATCGGGAAACTTTTGCTTAAGGACATCGAGGAAGACGACTTCTCCGAGCGCGTAGGCGATGTAATCGGCGATGGTGACCCAGGCCAGGAGGAGAAGATATTTTGAACGACAGCAAATGAGAAAACTTTCCCAGACGGAAAGAATGCCCTTTTCTTCTTTTTGTTGCAGCGGAGCACTGGAATCGAGTTGGCGCCAGAGCGCCGAAAACATCCAAGCGGTTAAAATGCTTAAAAGGGCGAGCACCCCCATCATGAGGCCGAGGGAATAACTCCACGATTGTTTGGAGATAAGATCGGAGGTGCAAAACGTGATGAGAGGCCCAGCGATGATGGTGCCGATGCTCCCTCCGAGCATGAGCGGCGCGTAGAAACGTTTGGCGGTATCTAGCGGCACGTATTGGTTGACGAGTCCCCAGAATAGGACGGCAAGAAGGGCGATCTTCCACAGTTCAGCCATCACAAAGAAAATAAGGGAACAAAAGATGGGGAGGGAGGTTGCCAGTTTAGGCCAGGCAGCGACCCATTTGGGTATGAGTGGATAGATCCCCAAGGCAAAGGTCAGGAAAAATCCAACAAAGATCGCCATGGTGATATAAAAAACTTTTTGGATGGAAAATCGATTGAGGAGCCAAGCAAGGCCAAGGGTCATCAAGACGGCCCCGGGCATCGTCCCACACAGCTCAAACCAGGGAATCGCCCCTGCCCCACCCCCCAGATCGGCCACGGTCAGCGCATTGCGCGCGCTGCGCAAAACGGCATAGTTCACATTGAGCAAACATACGATGCCAAACATCATGGAAAATAGGACGAATGGCTTCCGATCTTTCATAAGCGAACGATGATACTCTTTCATTGGCAAAGAATCAAGATCTCTGTAACATAAAAATATGACCATCGCCTTATTTCCTAACGAGCAGAAGAAGCAGTCGTTTGATTTAGCCATCCATATCCGGGAATTTTTTCAGGATCAGGGGGTGCAGATTGCGGTAGAAGACGAAAAGGCCAAGGCCATTGGCGCTCTCCCCCTTTCCTCGATTGATCCGAAGGAAATCAAGTTCCTGATTGCCATGGGCGGCGATGGGACGATTTTGCGCATCTCCCATCAATTTTCTCATCTCGATGCGCCGATTTTGGGCATTAATTTAGGCCATCTCGGATATATGGCCGATGTCCCGGTCTCCGATATCTACCCCAGTCTGACCGATTTACTGAATGATGCTTATACGATTGACCATCGGTTGATTTTGGAAGGCTCGTCGGACAAGAAAACCCTGCGCGCCGTCAATGACCTTGTGATCCATCGGGCGAGCAACTATAGCCTCGTGGAACTCGCGATCCAAGTCGATGGCGTGTATGTAAATACGTTTGTCGCAGATGGCGTGATTATCGCCACGCCGAACGGCTCGACGGCCTACTCCTTGGCCGCTGGCGGACCCATCCTCAGCCCCAACCTCGATGCGCTGGTCATCACGCCCATTTGCCCTCACACCATCTCCAATCGTCCCATTGTCCTAACAGCAGACCGCACCATCGAAATCCAATACCTAAGCGAATACGATCCCGTGGAAGTGCGCTCGGATGGGCTAGATTCTGATCAATTGTCAACCGGGCAAACGTACCGGATCAAGAAGTCGGCAAAAACTTTCAAACTCGTCAACCTTCACCGACACGATTATTTTTCTACACTCCGGACCAAGCTGGGCTGGTCCGGCAAGTTGCGCTAAGCTCTTGCGAGATGGTCGCGAAGAGCTTCTATTTTCTGCTCCATTTCAGGAGGAAGAGCATTGTTTTCCGTGCAATGCCAAACGACGAGGAAGACACCGATCGCGGCAATAGCTACGCCAGCGACAATTGCGGTTGTAATCAGCCATTGAAGACTCATCATTCCGCCAACAAATGCGGCGATCCCGGTAGTCAAAGCTAAGCCAGTGAGAATCATGATGTTTCTGCCACGAGCCACTTTATTTTCCACGATTTCAATGTGCTTATTAACGATAGGAAGAAGTTCCAGTCTCATATTTGGCTCTATCAGTGGAAGCACTTCTGTTTTGAACTCTTCGGCGTTTTTGAGTTCTTTCCGATCGTTGCAATAGCTGCGAAGAGCAAGAGCACTCAGGCCGGCAAGGACAATAGTTCCGATGGCACCCACCCAAGAAGCAGTCGATGCGCGATCTTCTTCGCGGTCTTCTCTTCGATGACTGCGGATCGCACCCAACATTTGAGGATCGCTTACATTGATGCTGGTTACTTGGACATCTCTTCCACCGAAGGCAGGTGCGACGGCCAAGGCGGGTTGCAAGAAGGGAGAAAATCCGCCGCCAAAGGCTCCTCGAGGTGCCGCAGCTGCTTGTCCTAATCCGAAATAGTTCTGTACACCAGTTAAATAAGTTAATGCGTTTGCCATAAAGACTCCTTTAAAATTTTCGAGCTGTATGGTAAAGAAAACGGCGATTAAATGCGAAGAAAAAACGTTTCGAGGCAAGTGAAAATTTTAATATTGCGTTCGTAACCCAGGCGAGCCTCTTCAAGTGCCTCTTCCCAGAGGTCGGGGTCCGTGTCGCGGAAATGGTGGGCAATGGTGGCAAAGACGTTATCGTCCTCTTCGATCTTTTCTAGGATGGCCGACAGTTGGGGGTAGGAAGGCCGGTGGGTTAAAAGGTCCAAAATGGCTTGGTTTAAAGGGGGGGCAGACCCTTGAAATACGACCTTGGAACACCGAGAAACAATAGTGGGCAACAGCTCGGCAGGGTGGGTTGCCAGAAGAATCCAGTAACTGTCGAGGACTGGTTCTTCTAGGGTTTTAAGGAGGGCATTGGCGGCGGCGGGCTGCATGTGCTCAGCCGCTTCTATAATAAAGACTTTGCAAGGCGATTCGAAGGGGGCACTGTGGGAGATGTCGATGGACTGGCGGATGGACTCAATGGAGTGGAGTTTTCCCTCTGGAACCAAGACATGCAAATCTGTCTTGGCGCACCGCAAAGTATCTGCCAACTCAAGAGCGGCCTGTTTTCCTTCCGCGCCGACAAAGAGCAATGTGTTTGGCAGCTGGTTTTCAGCGAGCGCTTTTTTTAGATATTCGTTCATGAATAATGCTCATTGCCTCCTCAAATACCTCAGCAGGTGTTTTGGTTGCATCTAAAAGATGCAATCGTTGCGGATGTTGCCGATGGAGAATATGGTACGCCTCTCGGATCTTTTCGTGAAAGGCAATCTCCTCTGCTTCAATCCGGTCTTGGGAACGGTTTTTTTTGGCGCGGGCTAAACCGAGTTTAGGGTCGATGTCGAGATAGAATGTGAGGTTCGGTTGGAGTCCTTGGCAAATGAAGTCGCAGAAATCGGCCACTTTTTGCATGCCGAGTCCGCGCGCTGCGCCTTGGTACGCGATAGAGGAGTCATTGAATCGATCGCAGAGAACAATCCTGTCTTGTTGTAAAGCGGGACCAATGATTTCGGCAATCTGTTGGGCGCGCGACGCTAAAAAAAGACAGAGCTCTGTGTAAGGGGACATTGCAGACTGATGGAGTAGGAGATCTCGCACTTTTTCCCCTACTCCGGTGCCACCGGGTTCTCTTGCCCGGCACACTGGAGAGAGTTTTTTTGCAATCTCATCGATGAGGGTCGTTTTGCCTGCGCCCTCTCCCCCTTCAAACGTAATGAAAAGTCCTTTCACACTTCGGCTACCGCTTCAATTTTTTGCGCGCCTACGACGACGTCATCCTCTTCTTTGAGTGCGACGAGGCGAACGCCTTGCGTAGACCTGCTCATGACGCGGACGTCGCGCATCGGGATGCGGACGGCTTGGCCACCGCTCGACATGAGAAGAACGCCATCGGCATCAGTGACACTAAGAGCTGCGACGACTAGGCCATTGCGCTCAGAGGTGAGGATGGAACGGACGCCGACTCCACCGCGATTGGTTTGTCGGAAGTCTTCCACTGGAGATCGTTTGCCATATCCATTTTCGCAGACAATGAGGATCGTCTGATCGGGAGTGACGACTTCGCAGCCGATGACTTTGTCTGTCTCATTTTTAAGAGAGACACCGCGCACGCCGCGGGCTACTCGGCCCATCGGACGCACGAGCGACTCGTCGAAGCGGACTGCCATGGCATTGCGAGTAAAGAGCATCACTTGCTGAGTAGGTCTCGTCATCCGCGCAGCGATCAGCTCGTCGCCTTCATCGATATTGAGTGCGTAGACTCCTTTACGGCGTGGATTGACAAAAGAAGAAAGCTCCGTCTTTTTGACGACGCCCTTAAGCGTGGCCAAAAGGATGCAGCACCCTTCTTCTTCAAAGTTGCGCACGGGTAGGATCGCCGCGACTTTTTCATTTTCGCGTAGATCTTCCAAGAGGTTGATGAGCGGACGGCCCTTCGTGCGGCGCCCTGCTTCTGGAATCTGCCATACTTTAGTCCAGTAACACCTGCCATGTGTCGTAAAGATGAGCAATGTGTCATGCGTGGAGGCGACGTAGATATTTTTAAGTGTGTCGGCCTCTTTTTTCATTTCGAGTCCAATCACACCTGCCCCGCCTCTTCGCTGCTCGCGGAACGTGTCGATGGGCATTCTCTTGATGTAGTCGTCATTGGAGATCGTGATGACGACTTGCTCATCGGCGATCAGATCTTCCATTTGAAGCTCGCCTTCTGCGGCGACAATCTTTGTTTTGCGCTCGGACTTGTGGACCTTTTTCATATCCTCAAGTTCTTCGCGAATGATGTCGCGGACCATCGCTTCCGAAGCGAGAACTGCTTTGTAATAGGCGATTTTTTCGAGAAGATCTTTGTACTCATTATCAATCTTTTCATGCTCGAGGCCGGTCAATTGGTAGAGGCGCAAATCGAGAACGGCGTTTGCTTGCTTATCGCTGAAGGCAAAGCGGGCAATCAATTCGGCTTTGGCCGCATCGCGATTAGCAGAAGCTCGGATGATCCTAACCACTTCATCGAGGTGATCGATCGCTTTCAAATAACCTTCAAGTATGTGCGCTCTCGCTTCCGCTTTATTCAACTCAAAGCGCGTTCTGCGGCGGATCACCTCAATGCGGTGATCGACCCAGGAGCCCATGAAGTGCTTGATATTCATGGTGCGCGGCAGGCCGTGATCGAGGGCAAGCATATTGCACCCAAATGTGATCTGCAAATCGGTATTTTTGTACAATTGATTGATCACAACATCGGAGATCTCACCCCGTTTCATCTCAAGAACAATGCGCAGGCCGTCTTTGTCCGATTCATCGCGAATGTCTGATAATCCAGTAATGACCTTCTCATTGATCAATTCTGCAATCCGCTCAATGAGCCTCGCCTTGTTGACGTTGTAAGGGACTTCATCGACGATGATCGCCTGCCTTCCATTGTCTTTGTCTTCGACGCGCAGAGCCGCGCGGAGCATCAACTTACCGCGACCCGTGTGATACGCTTCTTTGATGCCGCGGTAGCCGCAGATGATGCCACCTGTTGGAAAATCGGGGCCAGGCATCACTTTCATGATCTCATCGATACTCACATTCCGGTCATCCAAGACGAGCAGCGTCGCGTTGATGAGCTCGACTAAATTATGGGGCGGAATGTTTGTCGCCATCCCGACGGCAATCCCGCTGGAGCCATTGGCTAGCAAATTCGGAAATTTCGCAGGAAAAACAGTGGGCTCGTTCTTCGTCTCGTCATAGTTCGGAACCATCTCGACGGTTTCTTTATCCAAATCCTCCATCATCGCCATGGCGGCGCTGGTCAATCTGGCTTCTGTATAACGCATCGCAGCTGGTGGATCGCCGTCAATGGATCCGAAGTTTCCCTGTCCGTTGATCAAGCTATATCTCATGACCCAATCTTGGGCCATGCGCACCAAAGTTGGATAGATCACCGTTTCACCGTGCGGATGGTAATCTCCAGAGGTATCCCCGGAGATCTTCGCACATTTACGGTGTTTGGCGCCTGGCGTCAAGTTCAATTGCCGCATCGCATACAGAATGCGCCGTTGCGACGGCTTCAATCCATCGCGCACATCGGGCAATGCCCGTGAGATAATCACCGACATCGAATAGCGAAGGTAACTCTCCTTCATCTCCTCTTCGACATTTCTCGGTACAATCACTTCATCTTTCGTATACGACATATTATATATCCAAATTTTTTACAGAGAGTGCATGCGTTTCTATAAATTGTCTTCTTGGCTCGACCTCTTCGCCCATGAGCATCGAGAACATCCGGTCGGCGGCAATCGCATCTGGTAGCGTCACTTTGACGAGAGTGCGTGTAGTCGGATCCATCGTTGTATCCCATAGTTGATCGGCGTTCATCTCGCCAAGACCTTTGTAGCGCTGCACTTCGATCCCTTTGCGCCCGCCAGAGCGGACCGCATCGATCAGTTCTCGCAATGTTTGGTAAGTATTTGTTTTGCCCTCTTCCACCGCCTCGAAAAGATCTCCATCAGCAACTAGATATTGCTCCAGTTTGAGGCCGAAAGCAGCTAATTTTTCTTCGAGCATGCGGAACCGATTTGGCTCAAAGAGTTCCACAAAGAAGAGCGGTTTTGGCGTAAAGGACTTCATCTCTTCGGTGATCTCTTCCGGAGGGATGGAGGCCAGGGTGTCTTCATGTGTTTTTTTCTGGAGCTCCTCATTGTCTTTCTTCATCGACATGAGTTCTTCTTCTGTGTACAAGAACCGGTACTTATCTCCCATCGCCACTTGATATTGCGGCCATTTGTCATTGGCTTTGGCAGCGATGAACTCGCGGAAAGGAACCCCTTTGCGCTCGACGGAACCGATAAAGGTCTCCACATCGAGAATGAGTTCCATGAGACGTTCTGTCTCTTCTTTGCTCAAAGACTGTCCAGCATGCGCTTTGCGCACCAACACATCGCTAATGCCGAGGCGCAAAAGATATTCATCCATCTCTTTTTCCGAATGGATGTATTGGCTTGTTTTTTTGCGCGTCACTTTGAAGAGAGGCGGGCGAGCAATATAGATGAAGTTGTTGTCGATCAGCGCCGGCATGTGGCGATAAAAGAACGTGAGGAGCAGTGTGCGGATGTGAGATCCGTCCACGTCGGCGTCGGTCATGATGATCACTTTGTGGTAGCGCAGTTTTGCCAAATTGAAGTTATCCGCTCCAATCCCGCATCCCAATGCGGCCACCATCGCGCCCACTTCAGTGTTCTGCAAGATTTTTTGCAACCGCGCTTTTTCAACGTTTAAAATCTTCCCGCGAATAGGCAAAATCGCCTGAAATCTCCGATCGCGCCCACTCTTGGCAGAACCGCCGGCCGAATCTCCCTCAACGATGTAAATTTCGCAAAGGGCCGGATCGCTCTCTTGGCAATCGGTCAATTTCCCCGGCAAACGGCCCGAATCGAGCGCCGTTTTGCGCAGCGTCAATTCGCGCGCTTTTTTGGCTGCTTCGCGCGCCTGCGCAGCGATGATCGCCTTTTCGCCGATCATCTTGGCAATCGCCGGATTTTCCGCGATGAAAGTCGTCAGCTCTTCACCGACAATCTGTTGCACAATCCCAGCGACTTCGTTGTTGCCGAGTTTTTGCTTCGTCTGCCCTTCGAATTGTGGATTGGCGACTTTGCAAGAAATGACCGCAGTCAAACCTTCGCGCATGTCGTCGCCGCCCACGGCGATTTTTTCATTTTTGAACTGATTCTTAATGTACGTGTTCAACACGCGCGTTAACGCCGTCGAAAACCCAGTCAGATGGGTTCCCCCCTGCCGCGTCGCAATATTGTTCACATACGTGTAAATTGTTTCCGTATAGGTGTCATTCCACTGCATCGCCACTTCAAATTCGATCGGGCCGTCATGGCTTTCCTTCGAAGCGTGGATATAGATCGGTTTTGGAAAGAGCGGGATTTTCCCTTCGTTCAAGTAGCTGACAAAGGAAGAAATTCCTCCCGAATAATTGAACCGGACCGGCTCTTTATTGACATCGCGCTCATCTTGGAAAACAATGGTGATGCCGCGGTTCAAAAACGCAAGTTCGCGCAACCTTTTGAGCAAAAGATCATAGTCAAAATTCGTCACCGAAAAAATTGTATCATCAGGCCAAAAGCTAACCTTGGTTCCGCGCTTGGTCGTTGTACCCAACTTCTTGAGCGATGTGACCGGTTTGCCCCGTTCAAAAATCATCTCGTAATTTTGACCGCCCTTCCACACCTCGGCAATGAGTTTTGTCGAGAGTGCGTTTACGCAAGATACGCCCACGCCGTGCAAGCCGCCCGAAACTTTATAGGTATTTTTGTCGAATTTTCCGCCCGCATGCAAAATGGTCATGACGACTTCCAGAGCCGTCACTTCGCGCCCTTGCTTAGCCGATTCTTTGTCATGTTTTTCGATCGGAATTCCTCGCCCGTCGTCCTCAACAGAGCAGCTCCCATCGGCATGCAGCGTCACGATGATCTGGTTGCAATACCCGGCCATCGCTTCGTCGATGCAGTTGTCGACGACTTCATAAACGAGTTGATGAAGGCCGTTCGTGTGCGTATCGCCGATGTACATGCCCGGGCGCTCGCGTACCGCCTGAAGACCTTCCAATACTGTTATGGAACTCGCATCGTAACTCTTTTCTTTATCCATCGTCGTCATTACCCAATCCTAAATACAAGATTCCGAACTGTAAATCTTTTCTGCAATTCCTTGAGCAACCTTGGCCGCTCATGCTGCACCAGCAGACTATAAAGCGCCTGGCTTTTCACTTTCACGGTAAGCACTCCATCCGTAAAAGAGACGGGTTCCGTCAAAGCTTTCATTTTAGCACCAATCAACTCGAGAAAAAAGAGAAATATTTCCTCCTCCTGAACTCCCCCTTTAGCTCCAATTTCTTTGAGAATTTCGGGCAATAAATCGGAGAGAGTTTTGGCTGTTTTGGATGTTCCGTCAAAGTGTTTAGGCGTCCGTCGATACATAAAAAAGGACTATACTCCAGGTGGAGAAATCCTTCAAGCTTTGATCAGGTGGGTTCCGTCTGGTTGTGGGAAGTAAGTGTAGAGAATGTCCGGCAGTTCAAGAAGTTCTCTCTTCGACGGCATGGGATCCTTCGGCTTCGCGCCAGATGCGGGAATCTCAGTGATTTGCGCGCCATGCTTTTGGAGAATGGGACAGATGCGATGAATTCTTTCCTCTTGACAGTTCGAGTGAACTAATTTCCAAGCAGATCTATCATGAATCGGCCACTCATCATTGTATTTACTGTCAAAAGAGACTCTTTGAAAACTCAGACGCAACTTAGAGAGAGCACAGATCAAAGAATCAAGGAATTCTCTTTCTTTCGAAGGGATCTGTTGCAGTAAAAGATCCACGACTTCTGGATGCCCCCCGTAAATCGCTAGATGAACGGGGGTACACCAGTCGAGATCTTCGTATAACCAGTCTGTATGGATTAAAATTTGGACAACCGCCAAGTGGCCATGTCTTGCAGCTAGATGCATGGGAAGCCTGTCGCGATCACACAGAGCCTCTGGGTCGGAACCTGCATTGATGAGTTCCCTCACTATATCTACATGGCCGTAAAGAGCCGCCAAATGCAAAGGAGTTTCCTTGTTGTCATTCCTAGCTTCTAGACAAGGTTTGATCTTCTCTGGTGAATCCTTAAAAAAGGATCGAATTCTTATAATCACATCTATTCTATTATACGCAGCAGCCACATGAAAAACGGTATAATCCCGCTGACCTGGAGCGTGCAAGCAAGCCCCTTTGGCCAAAAGAGGCTCCAGAGAATCCATTTCGTTGTTGTTTTGACACTGATGCAATGCGGTCCAACCAACTTGTGTTCGAGCCATTACATTGGCACCTCTTTCAATGAGGAGCAGCCTCGTCTTCCCTTTTGACACAAGAAGAGGTGTATTCCCATTCCCGTCTAAGGCTTCAATCTTCGCTTTCCTGTCGAGAAGCAACCTCGCTATTCCTACTCGATCATGCTGTGCAGCCAAATGCAATGCCTTCTCATCGAATGATTGGTTCAGAAGCCATTCGGCCAAAGCATCGAAGCCCTCTGCAATAGCCAGATGGAGTCCCTCATGGATAAAAGAAGGGTCCAAATACTCCTTGGCCATCTCTTGTTCATTCCCGGAGATCGCTGCAAGAAAAATGGTCTTTCTCAATTCTAGTGGCACCAGATCTGGTGGCACCGGAGCAGTGAGGAGCGGAGGCTGACTGCTAAATACGTCTCTTATTGGGATTGTCATAGGCCGAATAGGTTACTTGCATCTTGCAATTATTTGCAAGGAAGGTTATCCGTCAAAATATGGATAAAAAACCGATCATTGTTACGGGAAGCGCCGGCCGCATCGGCGCAAATGTGTGCAAGCGGCTCGGCGAAAAATACCCCATCGCCGGATTTGAACTTCTGAAAGCGATCTATGCATCTAAACAAGAAGAACTTATACCTGTCGATCTCTCCAGCGACGAAAGTGTCCACCAAGCCTTTACCCATATCCGAGACCGATACGGCAACCAGATCGCCTCGGTCATCCACTTGGCAGCCTATTATAGTTTTAGCGAAGAACACTCCGATCTCTACGATAAAATCACCGTCAAAGGGACCGAGCGACTTTTAGACCAGTTGCAAAATTTTGAGGTGGAGCAATTTTTATTTACGAGCACGATGCTCGTCCACGCCCCCACCTGCCCTGGCTGTCCAATTGCCGAAGACTCTCCCGTCGTGCCCAAATGGGATTATCCTCTTTCAAAAGTGCATACGGAAAAATTGATTCATGACAAACGGGGCAATATCCCAACCGTGATCCTCCGCATCGCCGGCGTCTACGACGACCACTGCAACTCGATTCCGATCAGCCACCAAATCCAGCGGATCTATGAAAAATCGTTCGAAAGCAGAGTCTTTGCCGGCAATATTCACCACGGCGCCAGCTTCGTCCACATGGACGATTTGGTCGATGCGATTGTCAGTGCCGTTGAAAAGAGGAAAGAATTGCCGCCAGAAACCGTCCTCTTAATCGGCGAACCGAAGACACTCAGCTACGACGATTTGCAAAGGCAAATCTCTTACCTTCTCTTCAGCAAGGAATTCACCACCTTTAGCATCCCTAAACCGATCGCCAGGCTCGGGTCCTGGTTGCAATGCCATATTCCATTCCGCAAAAAGCCATTCATCCGCCCCTGGATGATTGCACTGGCCGATGATCACTACGAACTCGACATCAGCCGCGCCAAAAAACTCCTCGGTTGGAATCCCAAGCACACACTCCAAAAAACCTTGCCGATCATGATCCAAGAGCTCAAAAAGAATCCCAAAACCTGGTACGCAAAGAATCATCTATGAATCCTTGGCTCTCATTCGGCGGCGGCCTTCTCGGACTTTGGCTTATTCTTTTCCCTTATTTCAACACCAACGATCTGATTTGCGGAGTTCTACTCCTCGTCCTCTTTGCCTTGCGCCGCAATCCATCCGTTCTTATCTCTTGGTGTTACGCCGCTATCGGCTTTTGGCTCGGCCTGGCTCCTCTGGTTTTCTGGGAAAAAAATCCAGCCATCTACTTCAATGACACAATTGTCGGCGCTCTTGTCTTGGCCCTCTTCGTCAGAATGCCCGCGATGCCACATGCAGCAGAAGACACCGGCCCCGCCATTCCTCCCGGCTTCACCTACAACCCTTCTTCTTGGCCCCAACGCCTTCCAATCGCCCTTCTTGCCTTCGTCGGCTGGATGCTCTCTCGCTACATGGCCGCCTATCAGCTCGGCTACATCGACACAGTTTGGGATCCTTTCTTCGTCAATCCCAGTCTTCCCTACGCAGACGAAACGCTCGACGTCATTACCTCCAAAGTCGCCAAATCATTTCCCATCCCCGATGCAGGTCTTGGCGCCTTTGCCTATTCGCTCGAAATGATCTCGGCATTTAAGGGCTCCACCCGCCGTTGGCGCACCGAGCCGTGGATGGTGATCCTGTTTGGCCTTTTAGCTGTCCCTTTAAGCATCACTAGCGTCATCCTGATCATTCTGCAGCCGCTCATGGTCGGCGCCTGGTGTTCGCTATGCCTCTTTACCGCTTTTTGCATGCTCATCGTGATCGCTCTCTCTTTAGATGAAGTTGTAGCCGTTTGCAAATACCTACGAAGCCGCGAAAAACCGTTTTTCCAATTGCTTTTTCAAGGCGGAAACTGCAGTGGCGCCAAAGAAGATCACAAAACTCCGCCATTAACTGAGCCGCTTTGGACTCTTCTGAAAGCGAGCTTCTGGGGCGTGACAATCCGTTGGAATCTTGTGGTGTGCGCTCTTTCCGGAATCTGGTTCATGTCTTTTCCCGCTATTTCCGATCTTGGACCGCTTCTCATCAAAGCCGATCACTTCTTCGGGGCTTTAATCATCGCCACGTCCATTATCTCAATGGCCGATGTAGCACACAAACTTCGTTACATAAACATTCTCTTCGTTGCGCTCCTCCTCATCCCGGGCGTGGCTGCGCCCGCACATTGGGCGCTGGCTCTATTTGTAGCGATAGTGACCTGTTTCTAATTTCCTGAAAGTGCTGATCCCGCTCTGCATCTCGGATCACTAGACGGAGCGCATCGAGCGATTTCTTCTTCGAGTCGCCGCAGTTGTAGGGAACAAAACGAAGATGGAGTAGATCTTCTAATTTTTCCGCCACCTCCGCATCGTCTTTGAATACGACAGCCAGCCGCTGGCGTTCCATAAAACCAATATTTTCCCGTTCCCATTCCATTCCATTGCGATCTGAGACGAGCATGGGCACACCCATGGCAATCGCCTCCATTAGCGTGCCACCACCCCCTTTTGCTGATACGATTCCTCCTCTTTGCCTCGGATCGCCTGCCATGGCAGCCAATTGCGCCACTTTCTTCTCCTCTGTCCAACCCAAAATGGTCACATGCGGCCCCTGAATTGTCTGCTTCAGGTTTTTCTCGGCCGAAGCATTCGTTCCGCACACGACAAAAAGATGGATCTTTTTCTCCCCCCGATACTCTCTAGTAATCTTTTCTGCACATTGGTTCGCCACACCATCTCGACCTCCAAGCAAAACAATCACGCGCCGATCCGCAGCTACATTCCACACTTGGCGAAACCCATCCACTTCTGCAGCTGAGTAGTTCTTCAAAAACGCCTCGCGTACAGGCAATCCAACGTCGATCACCCGTTTCGGCAAAAGAGCAAGTCTATTCTCGAGTTGTCGATCTCGGACCACAAGACCGTGCTTAAAGTGAAGATTTTTCACTTCACTCGCATCTTCCAAATCAAAGATCTTCGAGTCTAAATCGGTAGACATATTGATCATCGGAAGCCCTATGCGTCCAGCTGCCGTCTCAAAGCAGCCCGCATAGCGGGAAAAACAGGTAACCACGGCATCGGGAACACCTCTGGCAAGCATCGTTGCTGCCATCGCATCGATTCGAGCCGCTCGATTGGGATCATGAGAACCGCTGAACAGCCAGCTGAGCAATTTGAGCGTCTTTCCGTAGTTATTGCGCATCAAACAGTTGAAGAGTTCGCACGTCGTTACTCCTTTTCGCCCAAAAAATCCGCCGATTTTGTGACTTGCAACCCAGAGCGGATCAAATTCCAAAAGCTCCTCGTCAGCGCGAACATTATACACGTGCATTCCCGCCTCAGCATAGCGCTGTCCAAGCGCCATTTGAACCGCATCGTGGCCACCTCCATACGACCAGCTGTAATTGGCTACAGACTTACCCTTAAGCTCCGGAGAAATCTCTAAATTGCTCGGATATTCGATGTGATATTTCGTCAGCAAAACCGGATCGGCATGGGTGGCTCCAAAAGGAAGGAGAATGACGAGATAATGCAAAAGAGAAAGGAGTTTGAAAGGAATATAAGTAACCACAAATGCTGTAAATGCAATGGTTTTTTGAATGAAAACAGGAAAAGCTTTGAAGATCTTTGTGACTACGTACTCAACAAGCTGCGCCACGCGGCCAATCAGAGGGATGCCTTTTGCGAAATCCCAGGCAAATTCGAACAATCTCACCGGCGAAGCGATTTCAGTCTTCACTGGCCTCAAGTGAGGCGATTCCATTTTCATCTGATCTTTTGCAGCCACTCCTTGTTCAAGCACATGGCAGCCGCAGTAGCGGTGCAAAGGCCGATTCATCTCTTCGCTAAAGGCGTTATCCAATTCTCGAAAACTCTTCGTCAACCTTCCCTGGTAGGAAGTCAATTGCGCACGCGTTATCGGCTCCGGAGCCAATTTTTGCATCTCTTCTAAAGCACATCGATAATGTTGATCAGCTTCTATGCCGTTCAACCTTACCTTCAACACTTCGTTGGTTCTTTCAATTTGTCCCAGCAGCGCTTCGTATTTGCGCGCCGCTTCTTTGCATTTTTCGGCAAATTCCGAATCGGAATCGATTTCTTGAACATGCAGTTTCTGTACGTAGGGAAAAAGAGCGACAGCCATTATGCCCACCTGGATTTTTCAGCGAAGTGTTGTAACAGAAACCAAAAAAATTCAGCAACAAAAAAAAAGCAATTGACGAAAAGAAACAAAATAGCCTTAATATTTCGTCTTATGAACTCGATTACACAAAATCACAGAGCGCTTTGGATGAACTTTGGCTGGGAGCCGATCGTTTCTTTAGACGATCATCCCGACTTTTTCCAATTCCTTCGACAAACTCATCTTCTCTACGCAATCCGGGGGTATCAAAAAACATTTCAACAAAGTGGCCTTTCCGGTCCCATGGAAACCGGGATTAGATCCATCAATGGCGAGCCGCATCTTTTGAAAGAAGGACAATGGATCTCTTGGGAAACCATCCGCAACGAACTCACCTACGACCCCAAAAGCAAATACATCTTGGATCAACAAGGGCGACAGTGGAACTATTTCTATCCAAATGGGCTCGTACCTCAAAGCACCATCAACCATGTTGAACCTATTTACACACTGACGCCTGAAGAAATGGGACGACTCGATGCGAATCCATGCGTCGTCCAAATCTTTACCACAGATAAACGGGTCTCTCATGCTGGCCTTCGACTCATCAACCAGCTCGGTCAAGTCTACTCCTTTTCTTTTGAGACACTGGCCTCCGAAGTCACCATGAAAGACACATCCTGCTTTGACTTTTTGGCCACTGTCAATGCACACATCACATCGCCTGATTATGCCGAATTCGATAAGTTCAAAGAGCGGCGCGTGACCTCCCTTCCCATCACCGAAGAGCAATTCACAAAAGCGCTCGAAAAAGTGCGCCATTATGCCAACTCTCCTCTGCGCTTTCACTTCATTCACCAAAATTGCGGCACCTTTGTCGCCGATATCATGCGGCACATCGGGCAGCCTATTCCGATCAACTGCTGGGTGCGAGGCTTTGCGTGGGAAATGGCCAAAGACGTCCCTTTTCTCGGTCCGATTGTCCTCGCCATCGACGCCGTTGTCCGCGCCATCTTCTACATCTTAGACAAAATCACACCGAATTTCATTCAGGTGCCCATTCTCTTCACAATCACCATCCTCACCTACATCCCGATGAAAATCTGCACAATTTTCCGAAATTGCCTCATGGTCATTCTCGGTGGCACCAAGTGCAACGCCCCGCCAAAACCAGGCGCAGAAAACAAATGGGACAACAGCGAGCGGCTCACCTCATTTGACAGACACATTCACCATTGGACCGACATTTTCCGCGATGACCTTGGAAAAATCTACACCACTTCTGAAATCATGTATTGGCAACTCAAATCAAAACACACAACCATACATAAATATGATGGCTCGCCATCCTTAACCATTGTACCCCCGAGGAAATGATGATCATGACACCTTTAGACCATATCCGCTACAAAGAACTTTGGAACAATTACGGCTGGAATCAAACTCTTGATTTTGATCGAATGCTAGCCAATATTCCCGACTTCTTTAACTTCCTGCGCGATAGCCGCCTTCTCTATGCAATCCGAGGCTACCAATCTTCCTTCCAACAAAACGGCACCGTCAATGACCTTCAAACAGGACTTAGGCTCGATGCCGACGGCCATCCTCAAATCTTTAAACAAGGCCAGTGGACTCGTTGGGAAGCCATCCGCGGAGAGCTCGACTACCACGAAGGAAAAGGCGCCATCGTCTCTCGCGACAACTCCAACATCGAGTGGAACTACATCTATCCGCAGGGCCTCGTCCCTGAGCGGCGTGTCAATAACATCCGTCCCGTTTATCAGCTCTCTGCCGCTGAAATGGATCGCCTCGTCAGTTCCACCGATAAAAATTGCCTCGTCCAAATCTTCTCCACAGAAGTAGGCCTCCTGAAGCGGATCTCCCATGTCGGCCTTCGCCTCATCGACCAAGCAGGTCAAATGTATTCCTTCTCCTTTGAAACACCGCGCGACGAAGAATCCCCCGAAAGCGGTCTGGGCAATCTCCTCTCTACCTACAACGTCAACATCACCTCGCCCGACTTCAAAGAATTCCAAGAATTCGACAACCGGCGCGTCACCACCATTCCGAGAACCGCCGCACAGTTCAACAAAATGTTAGACCGCCTTCGCCACTACGCAACCGTCCCGCTCCGCTTCAACTTTTCGCACCAAAACTGCGCTACCTTCATCGGCGACATCCTCCAAGCGGGCGAGATCAAAACCGATTTCACCACTTCCGTAGCGGGCTTCTTCTGGGATATTTCCCAAGATATCCCCGTCCTCGGCCACATCGTCCGCGTCATCCACACCGTCGTCTCCGCCATCTTCAAAGCCCTGGACTACATCACTCCGAACTTCATCCAAAAACCGGTTCTCTTCATCGTCCGCGTCCTCACCTACATCCCGACGAAGATCCTCACCATCCTGCGCAACCTCCTCATCATCCTCCCGCTCGGCGCAACCAAAGTCTCTGCCGAACTCAAACCAGGTGCCGAAGACAAGTGGGATAACTCCGAGCGCCTCACCTCCTTCCGCCGCCATATGGATTCATGCCTCGACATCTTCAGCGATGACCTCGGCAAGGTCTGGTCCACTGGCGAAATCGTTAAGTGGCAACTCGGCAAAATGGCCAAGGAAACCAAGATCTATCCTTACGGAGGATCGCCTAGCTTCGTGATCGCTCCGCTAACGGCTTAACACCCTGCGTGATCTCTTATCGCTAACGCAATAAGAGATCACATTTCCAATGTAATCTTATCTCGAGTGGCGCTTCCGGTCGATCTCTGTGAGATAGAGCTTGCGCAAGCGGATGAAGTTGGGAGTCACTTCCACGAGTTCGTCATCGGCAATGTAGTCGATAGCCTGCTCGAGTGTAAACTTCCGCGGTGGTGTGAGAATGATATTTTCATCGCTGCCCGATGCGCGCACGTTTGTGAGCTGTTTGGCTTTGGTCGCATTGACGACGAGATCATTTTCTCGGGAGTGTTCTCCAACGACCATTCCTTCATATACTTCATCGCCAGGTTTGACAAAGAGAGATCCCCGTTCTTGCAATGCAAATAATCCATAAGCATTGGCTTTACCAGCATTGTTGGAGATCATCACTCCACGAAGGCGGCCCGTAATATCCCCTTTCCACGGCGCAAAAACTTCAAAAATGGAGGTGAGGATGCCAAGGCCTGAGGTGCGGGTCAAGAAGTCGTTGCGATAGCCCATGAGGCCCCGAGTTGGCACCAAGAACATCATGGTCGTTAGGCCGTGCTCAGATGTGGTAAGCGAGCGCATTTCCCCTTTGCGTCGGGAAAGATCATCGATGACTGTGCCAGAAAACTGTTCCGGCACTTCGACGTGTACCCGTTCCATCGGCTCCATCACCACGCCATCGACAGTTTTTGTGATGACTTTGGGTTTGGAGATGGCAATTTCATAGCTTTCGCGTCTCATGG
>Ga0207118_1040_pt1 | contig 27822 bp, 23 predicted proteins | sample Alteio_BWMinHeat_42_FD_153507 | JGI IMG/M metagenome (GOLD analysis project Ga0207118, IMG submission 153507) | Enriched cells from forest soil in Barre Woods Harvard Forest LTER site, Petersham, Massachusetts, United States -... | ecosystem: Environmental > Terrestrial > Soil > Temperate forest >...
ACCCATCAAGTATCAAAAAACAATGGCCATTTGCCAAGTTCCAAGTGATCAAGTCCCAATGGCCGGGGGATTTCCGCAGGGCAGCACCACGCCCAAGCCAAGGCCGGGACCGCCGGGGCCGAAGCCCCCAAAATCCAAACGAAAACGGCCCTGTAAAACTTCAGGCGTACGAGTCCATTCGTCGCTAAAGAGACGTGTATCGCTATCTCCTGATTGGATATATTCCATGATGATGGAAACTGCGGCTATCACGGGATGAAGTTCGCGATACTCGGGGTTTGTTTTTTGGAACTCTTTGAGGGCTGCTTGTTGCTCGGGGTAAGTTTTGTCTTTTGTGCCTGGAAGGCAAGTCTTGAGCACGAGGAACCAATCCGATGGGAGGGGCTGGTCTCCATATGTTTTTAAGATCTCTTGCCAATAGATGTTTAGCCTGATCGGTTTGCCACCGTTTTTGGCATGTTGGATATAGGCCATGAATCGATTGAGGGTGAGTGGCTGTCCATCTACTTCGGGAGGGATATAGGTGAGGACGTGGGTTTCTCCTTTGGTTTTACCTGGGAATGCGCGACAAGGGCTCGCTAGAATGGCCCCGATGTCAGGACGTGGAGAGGCATGTTGGACTCGGCCTATGAAGCGAGTCCACTTGTCTGGACTAAAAGATGTGAGAGGATACTCGGGGTGGAAGCTTTGACCAACAGGGGCGTATTCAGCAATAAGGTTGAGAACATGGGGAGGAAATCGATCATTCGGCAGTGTGCTTGCCTTTAGAGTGTTCAAGGTCTTTTTCATCTGTCGGAGAGTCTGATTTGTGTGAGCGTTTGCCGGCATTGGTTGCGCGGCACTGGCGCTTGCGGTAACCCTGGCATTAGCATTTGCAGCTTGGGTTAGTTGCTGCGAGGCTTTGGCGGCTTGGACAGCTCGTCGTAATGTGTGAATCTTTCCATTAACGGCACTTAGCGCAACATCTCCAGGTGAACTTGGCGATCTGTATTCCGCAAGAACCTTCAATGCAGCAACAGGTGGAGTAATCCGAGGAATTTGTTGGATTGAGTTTCGAATGGACCCACTTAACAAGGAAAGCATCCTACAAGACAGGTGAGTAAAGATTTCCGCCTTCAAAGCTTGGGGCAATTGTTCCAAGCGGGAGCGTCCAATGCTGACACAACTGGAACTACAGCTGCTAGAGCGGGAGCTACCAGCACCGGACTCAGACCTTAAGCCTTCCGCAGCGGAGCAACAGAACCGGGACTCTAGCGCTGCCAATGCTAAAGAAGAAGTACTGGCGGCGGAAACTCCTGCTCCTGGAGCGGAATGAATAATAGAATTCCCTGAACAAGCTCGTTTGGAAACGGGTGAGGAGACATGCGGATCGGATTCGCGATTTCTTTTCTCAGAAACACTGCTTGCAAGACTTGAGGATGCTGAATCGGTTGCACGAGCAGCTGCTGAATTCACCATACTGTATGATGCAGCAGCAGAAGCTAACGAAGAACTGCTTGCAAGACCCGAGGATGATGCCATATTTTATACCCTGTTTAATTTGTTAAAACATTATAACATAAATGACTTAAACATGGATAACAAACTTTCTTTTAAATAACAGAAAATAAATAAACACTGCACAAGCAAGAACAAATCGAATGACATACCCTTTTGGAAACACCCTTTCCAAGGCCGAATGCTCAGGATGAGTGGGATCATAATGGGCCGTCCAAGAAGAGGTGCTTTTTATAAAATCCAAGGCCACGGCCTCGTTAAAAAAAGTTCTTTGCAGCTGGGTCGTGCCAACTAAATTTTTGTATTCATAGGTCCCCTTCACTGCATAGCGAGACCCCGCCTCCTCGACTTCCCAGCGGAGGATTTTGGCTGGGGCTTGCTCAGAAAGGGAGGCATAAGAGCAGATCTCTCGCGACAAGCGAAAACCAAAATAGGCAGCCACGGCTGCGGCAAAAAGGATGAGAATTTTCATAGAAACCTTGTGGAATTTAGGATTAGCCATTATACTGCTCTCATTTGAATTATTACTAGAGGATCTATGGCCGAAGAAAAAGCCCCAGCTAAGAAAAAAGATGACAAAAAAGTAAAGCGCCCTTCCGCAAAGAAACGCGATCTGCAGAATGAAAGACAATGTCTGCGCAATCGCTCTTACCGCGCAAAGGTCGCAACTGCAATCCGCGGCTTCCAGACAGCGATTACAGAAAAACAAGCTGCTGAAGCGGTTCAATCCAAATTGAACACAATCTTCAGTTTGATGGACAAAGGCGTCAAAAAAGGCGTCTACAAGCCACAAAAAGCAGCCCGCACAAAGTCACGCCTCTCTGCTCGCACCTAAGCTTCTAAGAAAAGAGCATGATGCTTGCCACGGAAATGACAAACAGAACTAATAAGACCCAAGGAGCGTAACGATTCATCCTCTGAACGTAAATGGGTCTTTTTGTCTCCAGTTTTAGATGAATAAAATTCACTAAAACAGCAGTACCTACAAAGCAGTAACCGACCAAGAAAAACTTATCGAGAATGGTCATGTAGCTGATGTGTGGCAAGTCAACGGCAACAGCAAATTTTATAGCTACTAAAGCAAGAAAACAACTCACATTGACAAGTAGTTTATGTATAAAAGGGGCCTCGTAATCAAGAAAAACGGGAAAGCAAATCATAAGAAGAATGAATATAGGCACCATGATTTGAGAGATGAAGTAATAGAAATTACGCTTGATTAAAATCGACGCACTATACATCGAATAATTTCCACTGCCATTCAGAGGAATCAGTTCTGGTTCAGCTACTGTGAATGAAGACTCGGATATGTTTGTAATTATTTGTGCAGTACTCTCAGCGACTTCTTCCGGTTTAGATATGGCTTTAGAGTCGGGAACAAAGACGACATAATTATCGCTCCAGATGAATGAATCAACGAACACAGGCAAGGTCTGAGTGTCAAAGGGGAACCGTTTAAAGTTCGCGAGAAAGCGAAACTTGGCAGTGAGTCCAACGTAATATTCCACTTTCCCGTCTGGAAAAATCAAGAGCGTCTGGTTGTTAAAGGTCGGTCTATCTGTATTCTTGTATTCGAGTTGAGGCCACCAAATTTCTTTGAATTTGTCGCTGACAGCATCTTCCAAGTAGACTTTTGCTATTTCTCCATTTTGTGGCGTAAAAGTTAAACGAGGATCTTCCCATTTGAACGTGAGGTAGATATTGGCTTTGAACGTCTCTTCTCTTTCGTCGATGGAAATCAATCGAATCAGCCTAAACCCGGTATACACTTTTATAGGCAGATTTTCAGGAGGCGGAGGAATTTGATTAGCTGTCTCCGCATGACAACACAAACAGGACAAAAAGAAAAACAAAGCAAACAGTGCCTTCATCTATCAGCTTTGTATTTTAAAATGAAGGCGAAGTCAAGCCAAAACGCTTTGTAAATCTGGAACGTTTCTTGGATGTTATCTTTAGAGTCGCTTCCAACGTCTCTTTCGTCATCCACAACTTTACATTTCTCTTTGCGCGCGTAACCGCTGTGTAAAGCGCCTCTTTCCCGAATCTCTCACTTCCTGGCGGAAATAGTGCAAGAACTTCGTCAAATTCGCTGCCTTGGCTTTTGTGAACGGAAAGACAAAAAGCAATTTCGTAACCAGGTAGAGATGATTCGGGAAGAGTTCTCTCTCCAAAATAGGCCATTTTGCGATGGATGACACCAGTCGTTCCGTTATAGAGTTTTTGTCGAGTATCATTTTGAGTAATCAGGATTGGCACGGCGCAGTTTTTAGGAGCGCGAGCAAGAATTTGGGCATTGAGTGCATCGATGCCCAAGGGACCTTGGCGTAACGCGCCGAGAATCCGGAATTTCTTTTGTTCGGTCAGACATTGTACGGGATCTGTTTCATATTTGACTGGTAATTCTCCCCATTCTTCAATGGGGATTCGGGTTGCATCGCCTTGCAAAATGGCCTGAGACAGCGCATACAGCTCGCCTTCACCCATGCGCATAGAGCGATCTAGTTTTTGGCCGAAGAGCTGCGTCAACTCGGGAAAAAGACTTCCGCCATCCACAGGAGGTAACTGGTCGGGGTCGCCGAGGAGTAAAAGCCGAGTGGCAGGATCTAGGGCATTTAGAAGATGAAGCAAAAGCATCGGATCGAGCATCGATGCTTCGTCAACGACGACAAGGTCGGCATCGATTTTGCGCGTGGATTGGAGCCGTTGAATACCCGGGCTTAAGTTTAGGAGGCGATGCAATGTTGTCGACTCACACGGGTAGTCGCCCAATACGCTTTCTAGATGTGCCGCAGCCTTGCCAGTGGGCGCGGCGATAACGACTTTGCGCGGTGCCAAAAGCCGAATGAACTGACAGGCGGTATAGGTTTTCCCAGTGCCCGGGCCACCAGTAAAAATGGTCAGCATCTTTTTGGCACCGTTGACAATAGCCTTTGCTTGGGATTCTTCCAGCCCTGCCAAACCCCCAAAAACCACCGATTCACACGGCCTTGCCCAAATCTCCCGAATCTTTTCCAAAATCCGAGTTTCCAATTCCCAATTGCGCGGCAAGTAAAGGCCCTCCGCCGAACACAAATGCCCTTCCTTGGCATCTCGGACCACCTGTAAAAAGCAATCATCGCCTAAGCGTTTTGCAATCAAATCTTCAAGCATGAATCAACGATAACTTAGGAAAGCCAAGCTGGTCAATCTTCTTCTCGGAAACCAGGTTCGTTGATGAGCTTAGCGACTAATTTATGAACAGTTGTCGAGGGGTTAGCACTTTCTGGACGGTGTTTGGATTTCAGTAGATTGGCGGCACGTTGGATAGCCTTGGGCCGAAATAGCTTGATATCCCCATACAAATCTTCTGTTTTCTCGTATTTTTTACCCCTATGTTTCGACAGCATTTTGAAAAGCTGATCTCTGTGTGTGCTGGTCCATAAATCTTGGTAATGTAGGACAAACCATAGCTCAAAAGCATCGTTAGAATATGCAATAAACACGCCTTTCTTTTCCGCAAGATTTAAAGCCTGGTTAAAATGAGACTTATCTAACCTATTCGATGGGTCATCATCGCGATCCAATACCACCCACACTTCATCTATTTTTTCATCGAACTCGCCATCCTGAATTCTAATACTTCTTTCTTCTACCGCCTTTTTTACCAAACTAACCTTGTGATCTGACTTGTCCAATACGATGACGACGGGTCCAGTGGAACTTTTATAGTGAGCAAAATAGATGGCTTCTGATTTCCCTTCCGTGCAGATCAGGTATCGCTTGCGAGGAGGCAGCGTCTGTTTGCTCCTCTTCCTCTTCTCCCGAACTTGCCAGGGTTCTATTTTCTGTTTTCGCTTGGGCATTTTAGGCAAACTTTTGTTAAGACCAAATCACAGGAACTGCACCAAAGCGGCCCTGACGGTAATTTTTCTCAAATTCAGAATCGCTTCGCATATTATACTCTAGAAGAGAGTTCAGAACGGTTTCTTCTTGTGGATTTTTCTCTGTAAACCAAATTTGGTCCTGCCGTAACCCAACCAAATTTGAAAGTAAATAAGTTTCGTGAGAACAAAAAATAAGCTGAGCACCTTTTGGGTTTGTATTTTTGTTCTGAAATAAAGCAACAATTTCTCTACTCATAAATGGATGAATGCTAGATCCAAGTTCGTCAAAAACAAAAACACCTCCAACATCTAAAATCTGCACCAATAACGTCATGAGAACAAATAGGCGTCGAGTTCCAAATGATTCTTGACTGCTAAAATCAAACTCAACGCGGAGATTATTTTCAGAAGCTCCATGCATTTTGTGAATGGTAACAGCTCTAAACACATCGTTTGATGAGTGGACTTCTGTAAAAGGTTCTCGGATCACTTTAAGATCTTGAATGCTTAAATCTAATTTTTTTAACAAGTGGAGCACTTTCAATGCTAGTTCAGGCTTTTCATAATATTGTTGCATAGCGTACCCAATAGGGTCTGTTACACCTCCATCAATAATCATGAAATTTGGACGGTTCATCAGTTTTATTACTTGAGAACAGATGGGGTTAGCAAATTGAGCAAAAACCGTTAAAGCGAGTGCTGTAGGCCTGACATTGTTAGTTAAATGACCTACGCTCTCTTTAATGCTTTCGTCCAATTTGAGAAACTCTTGGCCCTTTCTAAGAAAAATCTGTCGACGGCGTCGATTTTTTTTAACTTTAGTGACCGTTTCTAGCCACTCGCTAACAACACGATCTGCGCTAATTTCGAATCCATATCTGTATTCAGTTTGTTCTTCCGAACCCCAGAGTACGATTTGAAAAAAAGATGGGTCTTTACAGCTCTCGACATTTAAGAGGAAAGGTTGAAGAAGAGGAGACTTGGTGGTGGGCTGGTTAAGATAATCCGAGTTGAGCATGGCCCATTGCATGTAGGCCAGGGCCTTGGCGAGATTGCTTTTCCCGCTCGCATTATGGCCAAAAACCCCCGCCGTAGGGAGCAATTTACCCTTTAGCCCGGCAGATATAAGGCATTCCTTCCCTGTCTTAAGAGACTCTGCCTCAAGAGAAAGCGTAGCTAATGTTTTAAAAGATCTAAAATTTTTTACCGAAAACTCAACGATCATGACTGAATTTTACCAAAAATAGACAATATTTATCAATACTGGGAGAAAAAATCTCCTGAAATCCAAAAATCAAGCATTTTCTGGTTAGAAATGGACGAGAAGAAGTCTTTCCACCAGGGCTAGAGATCAATATCCACCCAGCATAGTTCCGTGGCAAAGAATTTATTAAATTGGATAAAAAGATAAATATGCGTATAATTGTTTTACATGAATATTATAAGAACTACATCATCTTATATTTGCAGTAATCTCCCTTCCCGAGAAACATTAGAACAAATACCTGGAATCTTGAGGGACAATCCATATAGCACTGCGGCCAAGTGTTTTGGCTGGTTCACGACTAACCTCCTTCTATGGACCTACCCCAATATCTATTCATTGTCTGTCCTAAGGACCTATGAAATTCTAATCACACGGAATTTAATCCAGCAAGCTCAACGCCGAGTGGTGACAAAAATCCCACCTACATTTTCAGGAAATCTCGCACAAATTTCCAACTATTATGCTCATTTGCCCTTGGATAAACAGCAAGCAATCATTTTTGTCGTAAAGGCAACAGCAGACGAAAACGGTGCATTCAGTGGTCTTGATTTCAGTAGTTACGGAATGCAAAGATTCATGGAAAAATACAATGTAGTCACATTGACAGCAGGTTCTCTCGCAGAAATAACCACTGCAATGAGAGCTCTAAATCGACCCATTAGCCACCTCATTATAAAAGCTCACGGAGACCCTGACTTCATTCAATTAGGACATAATTCTACGGATATTATTACAAGAGAGTTCCAAGCCGAAGACTTTCCCAATCTAAAATCCGATGCCCATATTCTTTTGCAGAGTTGCTCAGCCGGGGTTCCTGGTGGAATGGCTGAGTCATTTGCCAATAGATTTCCGCAAGCAACAATTTATTCTTCAAAGAGTCTCGTCTATTTGCTTCGAAATAAGTTTTACTTGGATTCTGAAAATAAACCAGCCATGTTCGAACTCGATGATGGAGGCAATCAGATACTCACGCAAGTCTCTCGAGGCAAAGTGACAAAGGAAATTGATTTAGAAAAAGAACTTCCCATTTTGCGGTCGCTTGCAAACAGAATCCTTGATAGCTCGCTCCTTTCATTCGTGTGGCGGCATGAGCACAATAAATGAATTTTGTCTGAGTAAATGTTTCCAACTACCGAACGTAAATGTCCTTCTTTGGCATCTCAGACAACCTGCAAATAGCGTTCGTCGCCGAGTCTTTTTGCAATCAAATCTTCAAGCACGCCGGCCCCCTCACAAAAATATATATCGCCCCGCCCACATGCACCTCGCGCCTCAATGCCTCGGCATAAATCGAGGCCTGTAAATCATACTGGTTCGCGCGGATGGCTTCATCCAACTTTTCGGGAGTGTAATCCTCCAACCAATTGGTCTTCCAATCCACAAAATACACCTTCCCTTCATGTCTAAATAACAAATCAATGAACCCTTTCACGTAATTCGCGCCATCTTGGTATAAAAACTCCATCTCCACGCGCACATCCTTCACATCGCGCAAACGCACTCCAATGGGCAACTCAAGATCCAAGGTCTTGTTGACCATGTTCACAACCACTTTTTCCCAAGGCCCTCCAAATTCTTCGGCCACAATTTGTTCTAGTGGTGTTGTTTCAGTAAACACCCGTTCAAAAATTTTGTGGATCGCAACTCCTGTTTCTGCGCCGCGAGGAAGTTCGTCAATCGCTTCAGGTAAGGGAGCTGCTCTTTTTGTTTCCTGAGCCATGGCCGTGAATGAAAGCATGTAAGAAGGTTGGAATGGAGGGATTTTGTAGGACGGTGGCGTGGCAACGTCTCGAGTTAAGGTCCGAGGTTCAAACACGACGGGAGAAACAACGTCTTCAACTGTGGCAAATTGGGAAAATTCGTCTTGGGAGAGGTGCCGACAAAACAATTCCATGGGAGAATGGGTCCCCAATTTGGCCTCTTTGCCTTGGTAGACTAAAGGGATGTAAAGCCGTCTTTTGGCCCGCGTGAAGGCCACATATAACTGGCGCAATTTCTCTGCTTCAGCTTCTTCGTCGCACTCCGGAGTCCGGGTGGAGACTCCGAGCGCAAAGACCACATCGAATTCTAGGCCCTTGCTCACGTGCATGGTCATGATTTGGACTGCATCTGGGTCCACTTCTTGACGAGAATACACCGCTTCCTCAGGATCTGCATTGCGCAGCGAATTAAAAAACCGCTTCAGCCCTTCGAAGGAAAATCCTTCTTCGCGCTCCCATTCAAAAATCAGTTCGAGAATTTGGTTGTATTCGGAAGTGTGGAATACTTTTTGGCACACGGCAGCCAAGCCCTTTTCATCGAGCAAAGTTCTTAACTCGAGAGTTGAATCGATGCAAAGCGGTCCCGCAAAAACAGCTTTTGCTTTGCGTGGATTGTGAAGCGCTTCGAAAAGCTCCACGACCACTTCAAAAGCCAGAGTTTCGGTGAGGAGCTCTTGGCTGCGCGCAATGCTGGGAATGCCAGCAGCTGTTAATGCCCGCTGCATTTCAGCAGCGCGATAGCGATCTTTGACCAAAACGGCAAAGGCATTCCAAGGCAAATGTAAAGCCAGGATTTCCCGAGCCACATACGCACATAGGTCGTCTTCTTGGAGTCGCGCAATGCGGACGGCGCCGTCCTCAAACTCTGGCAAGTCAAGACCCGCTTTTACCGGTGTGTAAGGCAAGTAGGTCTTTTCTCTCGGCAAATGGAGCCAATCTCGGTTAAAGAGGCCGTTGAGTGAGTGGATGAGTTGCTTGGATGAACGGTAGTTGGTGTCGAGGTAGTAGTGGCCAGAAACGGCACTTTTCGCATTGAGATAGGTGTACAGATCGGCTTTGCGAAACCGGTAAATGGACTGCTTGGGATCGCCAATGAGATAGAGCGCCTCTACTTGGAGAAAGAGCGTTTGAAAAATGTCCCACTGGATGGGATCGGTGTCCTGAAATTCATCGATGAGGACTGCGCGGTACTTTTTCTGTACCTTTTGCTTGAATTGCGGAAGTTGAATGGCTTTCTGCATTTCTGTGAGAAGTTCATCGGGGCCAAAATGGCCCGCCTCGGCGAGCACCCGCTCCTGGATCGGTTTCCAAGCTGCGACAATCGCGTTGAAAATCTCTTTTGGATCTTTGGCACTTTCAATCAGGGGCAATAAATGGACCCGTCCCCATTCCATAAACGGGGGCTCGACCGTTTTCACCTTTTTTTGGAGTGAAAAGACGCTGTGCTTATCCCGAATCTGCCACGCCAAATTTTCTATATTTGCAATTTGCCCTTCAAAATCGCCCTCTGCTTTTTTATATTGGTCTCTCTGAAAGCCCCCAAAACCACCTGTCCACTCCGCCAAGGCACGTCTATACTCTTCTTGCCTCTCTACAAAATTCTTCGCAGGTGGCGCCTCTACCTTTTTTAATTTGTGCACCCATTCTTCAATAGGTCCCAATCGATTCAACTGTTCCGGACAAACAATGTCGCGAGTCAGTTTCAGCTCCAAAAAATCACGCAATGCGGCGTCCAAAGATCCGTCTTTTTCTCCCAACGCCAACCCCGCCTCAAAGGCATATTCTTTCAACATCCGTTGACAAAACCCGTGGATCGTAAAAATTTGACATCGGTCAAACAGTGAAAGGGCGTCTGCAATGCGATTTCCTTGGGTTCGTGCCAAATTGGCCCGAATTCGCAGCTTGAGCTCTCTCGTGGCTGCGCGGGTAAATGTGACTACGAGAATTTGCTCCAAATCAATGCCGTGCAACAAGAGGCGAGCGACGATGTGCTCAATCGCAAAGGTTTTGCCGGTGCCTGCGGAAGCTTCGAGGAAGTGAGGACCCAGGAGCGGAAGATCTTTGGCCAGGCAATCAAACTTCTGCATGAGAACCTCTCGTGGGAAATAAGGCAACAAGAGCAGAGAAGGATTGGCGCAGCGTCTCTTCCCAAATCTTTTTCTCTGCGCTCAGGTCATAATCAGGGCTTCTTGCAAGCGCCCAGCGCAAAATCCGGTCTTCGCTCTCTTCGGGAACCGAGTTTTTGCGCAACAAAGCATCGGCCCAGTCAGGATGCATGAAAAGCGGCGTATGTTGGCAACGCAGATAAAGTTCCATCAGAGATTCCAGTGCCTGTTTTGGATCCGAGACATTAAAGATGCGTCCCGTTTTCACGGACTGGATTTGGTTTACACCTTGTGCAACCAGAATGCACAGCATTTCTGGCCAGCGGCGCATCATGCTTCCAATCGTGTCACTGCCTAGGTGGAGTGCGCCCTGCGAGGTTGCAAACGGAAGTTCTCCGACAAGTAAATCCGACTTGTAGTTGATTGTATAAGAGTCTTTGAGTTTGGCCAGTTCCGCATCGAGTTTTATTTGCGCGGCTTCGGCAAAAAGACCGAGGGGCATGATGACGTTTTGACCGCGAAGAGCGAGATAACGAGACAAGCCAGAATATTCAAACTCAGCCCAGGCCGATTCGGGTTCTTCAGGAAGTTCGATGCCGAGCGATTTGAAGTAATGCTGGAATGGGTTTTTGATGAAACGAGTTAGGTCTTGAACTTGAATGGTCTTGGCGGCGGCGGGTGATGGAATTTGTGTGGTGTTTGTGAGCAACGATGGTTTTTTCGCAGTTGTGTAAAAAGGGCGTGGCGCCTTTGAAGGCACCACACCCAATTCCTGTAACAAAAGGGAAGGATTGACTTCTTTGCCCTCCTCGAGATGGGAGTAAGAAAAAGTGAGTCGCTCTTTGGCGGCAAATAGCAGCTGCAAGAAAAGATACCGATCGAGTTCTGGTTTCTGGGGAGCTCCATTAGGTATCCGCAGCGAGGAGTGTTCGACGGGACGAGGAAAACTTTCTTCATCCATGCCGAGCACAAAAACGGCTCTTGCTGGCAAAATGGCTCCTGTTTCAAGACTGGCAAAACGGACAGCATGCAAAAGAGAGCCGTTGATTTCTGTGCGTTGCGTGGAAAAAAAGAACGTTTCTACAAAGGTAAATGGATACTTTTCTGTCGAGAGGGGCAGAGTGAAGATTTCGTCTTCGCGAATCAGATAAGTGTCGATGAAGTGTTCAATTTCGACGCTCCATTCTTGAAGCGTCCGTTCCGTACGCCACGAAAGGAGCGTGTTTTTAAGTCCCTCAAATACCTCATAAAAACTTTCGAACAGCTCCGACTCGCTCCAGCCCATCGTAAACTCTTTTTCCGGCTGCAGGTAGATCCAAGAGTCGAGCAGCGTTTCGATTCCCGCCTCCCAGGTGCCCTGTTTTATCCCCCGATGTTCCGCATCGATGCCCCAGCGAATGGCGGCTTCTTCCACCCATTCCCGGATCCGTTGCACTTGTTCCGGTTTCCAACCCATTTTGCGATAAAAGGGGGGCATTTCAAAAAGAGCGAGCAGGTCGCCTGCCTCCCAACGGCCATGGACTAAACCAAAGGCACGCAAAAGAGCCTGGTAAAAAGGACTTTGCCGCGCAAGATCGACTCCGGCAATCCGGAAAGGAATGTCGGTAAAACAAAATTGGACAAGAGGTGCATAGATAGCCATGTCGGGGGCATAAACACGAATTTCAGAAAAGGGAATGCCAAGGCGCAAAATTTCCTCGCGCAGAATTTTCACTTCGTCAATCCGAGAAGCGCCGGTTTTAAGACTCCGGATCGAGTCGTCCCAAGTTAACCCTTCGTTTTCCGAAAGCAAAAGGTTGAGTTTGAGTCGATGTAAAGCCGTATTTTGTTCCTCAATCTCGTAATTCTCAGCCGTTACCTCCGGCGCAAGCATTCTGCGGCCTAAGGCACCCCAGCTCGCAAGCAGAGGCTGCACATCGCGCAAAAAAGCATCCAGAGCTTGCACATTTTTTTTGCCCGCCGATTTTTTGAGGAGTTTTTTCCGCTCTAACGGAGAGCAGAGGTCCTCCCAAAACATGGCGCAGGGCGAAAAGCGGAAGATCCGGAGTTGAGGATGTTTTAAAACTTGTTGGTAGACTCTGGGTGGCAAAATATCGACGCCGAATAGGTACGTGGGCCGATTTTCCAAGACAAATGGTTCTTCCAAGTCCAAAAGATCTTTTTGCCACAGCAGATCTTCGGGAATTTTTTCTGGAAATCCATACTCGTGATATTCGGCCAAAAGAGCGGCCATGTGGCTAACAAATTGACATTTTTGGGTTTCGGACTTAGGAAAATGTGTACAAGGCTTATGCCATATTTTGGCTGCAATTTCCGCTCGAGTTAAGGAAGGTCTTAAAATCTTAAATTCCAATCCAACCGCACAACCATTTTTAGATCTTTTACAGAGTTCTAATTGCAACCACTCCTTGACAAGCGGGTGCGAAATCACGATCAATGCCCCTGAAAAAAGATTTTCCCGCTCCAATTGCCGCGAGAGTTCCTCCGCTAAGGCCTCTAAAGAATGGCTGTCAAACAAAAAATTCTGCATACTTTTCAAACATGATTATGGCAAAATTTACCCTGTCAAAGCTAACCTAAAATTGAATGGACACACCTTTAAGGACCGACTCTCGCTCTTTTGCTCTCCTGAACGCAACCCAATTTTTGGGTGCGTTGAACGACAACATTTTCAAACTTCTCGTCATTTACCTCTTGATCAACCTCAAAGGACCTGCCTCCGCGAACACAATCTTGTCTCTTGCGGGCGCCATTTTCGTGATCCCTTTTCTTCTCTTTTCTTCTAGCGCAGGTGTCCTTGCCGACCGTCTTAGCAAGCGGACGATCATTGTCTACACGAAAATTCTCGAAGTTCTGATCATGTCCTTTGGCTTGATCGCCGTCATCTATGAGTCGGAAATCGGCGCCTATACCGCCCTTTTCTTCATGGCTGCTCAAAGCGCCCTGTTTGGACCTTCCAAATATGGAATCATTCCAGAAATCGTGGGTGGGAAAATGGTCTCAAAAGCCAATGGGATCATGACCTCCTTTACTTATTTGGCGATTATCTTGGGAACCTTCCTCGCCTCATTTATCGTCGACATTACAAATAAAAATTTTGTGATCGAGGCTCTTTTCTGCGTCGGAGTTGCCGCCGTTGGCCTCTTGACTAGCCTGGGCATTCGCCCTACCGCTGCGCAAAATTCGCCAAAGAAAATCAATCCGTTCTTTCTCTATGAAATCTACCAAACAGTCCGGATGAGCTGGAACATCCCGCATCTATTGCCAGCTATTTTTGGATCGTCCTTTTTTCTTTTCATCGGGGCATTTACACAACTAAATATTATTCCCTTTGGGATGCAATCGCTAGGTCTTTCCGAAGTCGGCGGCGGATATTTATTTCTCGCCACAGCCGTTGGAATTGCCATTGGCGCCATTTTAGCCGGGATGTTGTCGAAAGATAAAGTAGAACCGGGCATCTCGTGTATCTGTGGCTTTTTCATAGCCATCTTTTTTATGGGGCTTTATTTCTTTTCTTGGTCTCTGACGATGACAATTATTCTCTTGGGCCTTCTCGGAATGTTTGGAGGTGCCTTTCTCATCCCTTTTGATTCGTTTATCCAAGTAAATAGCCCCGACGAGAAACGAGGACAAGTCATTGCAGCCTCCAATTTTTTTAGCTTTATCGGCGTCCTGCTCGCTGCCTTTGCACTCTACTTCCTCGCTGAAGACCTAGGTTTTTCCGCTGCTAGCGGCTTCTTTTTCATGGGCGTTCTGATGTTCTTCGTCAATATCGTCCTCGCAGGTCGATTTTCCTCCCTTTTCTTCCCCTTTTTCGTGAAAAAAATCCTCAAGCGCTTCCGAAAACCGATCCTCACCTCCGCTCTACCGCCTCCCTCCACCATCATCATCCTGCAAAGCAATTCTTGGTGGGACGCCATCCTTCTCTTCTTCTTTCTCCCCAACCTCAAAATCCTTACGCCTGGCCGGATTTGCCGCAATTTCCCCTATTTCAACGGACTCGTTGACTGCATTCAACTGGTCCCTCTGCAAATAAACTCTCTGAGGCGGCAGGACAAACTCCAAGAGCGGATCAAAGAAGCACAAGAAAATAACAGCACCGTCTGCCTCTTTATCCATCGCAACGCCACCTCCGAAGAGGTGCTCAATTCCTATAAAAAAGCTCTGCAAACCATGCGCATACCAACCCTTTTCGCCCACGGCAAAAAGGAGAAAATTCCCAAATCCTTCCTGGGCCTCAGCTGGCAGAAAAGACACATCACAATCCAATTCACACAAGATTAAAGCTTCGCATGAATCGGAAAAAATTAAACACCGAGAGCACCGAGATACACCGAGGAATAATTAATTTTCCCCTCGGTGTATCTCGGTGCTCTCGGTGTTTAATTTTTCCTTCCCATCCAACGGAAGCCCATGTATACCCAAGTACATTCAAACCTTGGCCGGTGACTTCGTCGGCATCCCAATCTTTGCAGCCGGCTGCATCAGCCATGCCTGTAGCATGGCTTGCTTCGCTGCTGCAAATCTCGGGCGCCGACTTTGTCATCGGCCAAATTTTGAAAGCACTTGGGTATAAAGCGGCTTTACATTAGAAGGCGTAGATGAATTCGACTTCGTATTGACGGTAACCGCTTTTGGGACCTATGGCATCATCGAGGGTCCAGGTCCATGCAAAGTGTTGCTGGACCGTAAGATTGTTCGTGAAAGCATAGAGGGCATCGATTTCGAAACCTTGATAATTGTAGGGGCTAAAGGCGTTTGCCTGCGTGGTGATGAGACCCGAACCGTCTTCATTCGCTGTCAGAAAGCCTTCGCCCGCAGCGTTGCCAACGCCAATTCCTGAAGAATCGACAGGCGGCGCCACTTGCGCTTGGGCCCATTGATAGTTGATGTCGACAGCCCAATCGCCAGCCTTTTTCACAAGGCCCATCGATACTCCGACATACCAGCCAAAGTTCTCTTTTTTGTGGCCAGTTTGTGGGATTTCAAGAGCCAGGGGATTCCAAAGGCCGGCCGCATATACTTTGAAGAGTTTTTTTCCAAACCATTCGGGATAAGCTTGATAGAAAATAGTGTACTGATTGACGAGATAGCGCCATGGCTGCTGGAAGACGGTGCCGCCTGGCCCCGTTTGCTTGGTTCCGTTTTGCAGGTCTTTCTGAGAAAAATGGCGATACCAGTTGATGATCGAATAGCGCATATTGAGAGGCAAATTGGCGATTTTCAAAGCGCCTATTTCCAGCACTTCGCCATACTGGTTTGCTTTGGTATTGATGATAAAACCGCTGACGTTCGCATAAAAATCGCCGATATCTTGCCAGGCCTTTCCAAAACGGAAAACAACACCATCGAATATAGAACCAAATTGAATCTTAGAATCGTATACGTTGCTCAAGTATCTTCGTCCAATCTCCGCATCCATCGTAAATGTATCGCCTGCGATGATCCGTCCGCCGAGATAAGCCTTTTCCAACTTGATCCGATTCGCGGTCCCGCTACGAGTTCCCATGACGTTATCATACTCAACCTTCATGGCAGCCCAAGTCCGTTCCGTGTGGTAGTCCATCATCAGGTTAAATTCCACATCCCAAGCGAGTTTGGGCTTTCCGGTCGCGCTATTCATGCCGCGCTGCTGGATATATTCCGAAGTCCCTTGAGCCATCTGCTTCTCGTTCGTAAACTTCATTTCAGTTCGGACTTCGCCGCTGATCGATAGATCCCCGCCCAATTCTTTCAAGCTAACCAGTCGCTTATCCTGCAACCATCTGCGCAGCGCATCCATGTCATTTTCTTGTTCTTTCGACTCAAAGTTGACATCCACACCTTGAGCTAGAGGTTTTGTTTGCGCGAAAAGGCTTAAGGTAAAAAAGCAAGCGGCCGAGAATAAAATTGATCGATTCATTGTTTTCCTACTTGAGAAAACAAGATATGATATCAGATGAGAAAATTAATGGCAAAGGAGACTTTAAAAACGTACTTCCGATGAGACAGTAAAAGAATTTTCGATCACCCCCCGCCACTCGACATTGGCGGAGATTTTTTTGGAATTAGAAAGGGTGCAGCCTAAAAACGGACCTAAGGAGTGCTTTTGTTCCAAACGGACGTGCTCTATTTTCCAACGCGATTGCTGTGCGGCAATGCCTAAATAGGGAGAAAAGTAGCCCAGGCGCTGAGTGAAGGCTGCGCCGGCTTCCCAAAAGCGCATCTTTACGTCGGAACTGTCCTCTCCTCCAGCCTCTCCAAAAATGGCAAAAATCGCGTCCTTGATTTCTAGTAGAATGAGCTTCCCTTCTCCGTACCAAATAAAATTTCCACCCAAAACACAAGACAGATCAAACCGCTCGCGGATGGACCACGTCAAAGCGCCAAGTTGAGCATTGGAAGTTCGATGCGTGTGGTTTTGAAATTTTACCTGAGTGTGATCAAAAAGATACGAAACTCTCGGCTGGCACCAAACGGTGTCCGGGATGAAAAAGCCTTGTTCGAGGATTGTGGGCGAAGCGGGGTTGCCAATCGGCATCCCAAAACTAGAAACGGAAATCGCCAGAAATGGTAACAGCTTCTTCATCGACCAGCCGGCCTTCTATGTTCAGCATGAAATATTTTCCGCTGCTGAGCGAGCAGCCGATAAAAACGCCCACGGGGGTCCGATTTTTGAACTGATTGATCCCCTCGCCATCGTCGGAAATGGGCATGTCGAAATCGCCAATTTTTGCGCGCACATTGGAATATTTGATTCCAATGTATGGGACAAAGATGTCAATCCTATAGGAAAAATCCACATCTACTTGCCACTCTCTCCAGTGGAGAAACGTTCCCGCGATGCGCTGCACTACGCCATCAATCGTAAGCCAAAGATTGTCGTATTGGCATTGCTCATAGCGGCCGCCAATGCCTAGTGTGGCATTGCACGTCTCGTACAAAATGCCGCGAGCGCCCAGCCCCCAAATAAAGTCATACAATGTTTCCACTTGCGCGCGATGAGCAATGTCGTCTGTTGCAAATCGCCAATCAGCGCAGGTCCTGGAAGAGCCAAGCACTGTATACACATCGACTCGATCCTTGATATTGATCGTGAATGTCCCGCAATTGGATTCCTGTTTGTAACTGTCTACCCTGCCATCGCTTTCGTGAAATTGTTCCAACCTCGCATCGGCCACAAAATCGCCTTCATAACCTGCGCGAATGTTGATGGGACTGGTTTCAGGAATCCAAAAACCTTCCTCAATAAGTCGCGGTGCAGCCGGATTTTCAACCGGCGCACAAAAGAGAGAGATGGGAACCAGTAGCGTGAGTAGTTTCATGACACCGGAGTATACAATTCTTTCCTTTTTAAGAGGAGTGCGGAAAAGAGATAGGTGAAAGAAAACGTGGCAAAGAGAATGAGAAATTGGGAGAGTTGCATAGAAAAGTTGCGAGAGAAAACAGGCTGGCCAAAGAGCAGCGGAAGCGTGGGGTCGTTAATGACGGTGCCGACCCAAAGAGTGCAGATTGTGGCAAAGAGCGTGCAAAGAGTGGTTGTAAAGAGGGATTTGAAAAGAGAAAGAGGTGGGAGAGAGCGGTAGAGCAAGAATGCGTTCAAAAGAGCGGAGGCGCTGGTGGAATAAGCAAGAGAGGAAGGACCGAGATGGAGAATAAGAATGAGAATGGTGTTGAGGAGAAGGTTGATGCCGATGGAAAGAAGAGAAATGAGAGTGGGTGTGAGGAAATTTTTTTGAGCATAAAATGCAGGAGCCAAAAGTAAAGTGAGGACCATGGGAACCAAGCCTAGACCATAGCCCCAAAGACAATAGGTCGTTTGGATAGAGGCAGTCTGCGAAAAGTCGCCGCGGCCATAAATGAGGTTGATACTCGCAGCGCCTAGCGCAAAACACGCCATGGCCGCTGGCACGATGATCAACATGGTGCGCGTAATCGCAATGTAAAGCAGCTTTACATCAAATGAACGAGACAAAGAGGGAAGGAGCGCTGACGAGACGCCGATGCCAAACAATGCGAGGGGCAATTGCTGCAGGTGAATTGCATAATTGAGATAGGCCGGCCCCTCCGGTGCGGCAAAGCGAGAAAAAACAGTATCAATCGCCGTGTTGATTTGCGCAGCGGCAACGCCAAGGACGCCCAAAGAGAGAGAGGCAAACATGGTGCGCATGGAAGATGAAAAAAGGCGCACGCGGAAAAGTTCTTTAAGGGTAAGAAATTGGCGTAAAAAAGACACTGTTTTGGGAACGGTCATGAACCATTGAAAAAAAAAGGCCACAGAAATGGCCAGAGACAAGTAAATGGCTGCCATCTGGGGAACTTCCTTGCGAACAATCCAAACAGCAGCAATCCAAATCAAGTTATAGGCAATCGGCGCAACACCACTCAAAAAAAAGTGCTTCTCACAGTGTAAAAGACCAGATCCAATGCCGAATAAACAAATGAATGGAACACCGGGCAAAATGAGCATGACTAAGTACACAATTTCATTGGGCAAGAACCAACTCAACACAACTTCAGCACAGCCAATCAACCCAACCAACACCAATCCCAAAGAAAAAAAGGTGTCTCGAAAAAATTCCGCTGCTTGTTTTGGATCCGCTTTGCGATGCGACTCAAAATGGGGAACAAAGCCATTCAACAATGCCCCCTCGCCAAAAATACGCCGGAGCAAAATGGCAAAGCGCAAAGCAACAATAAATGCTGCGATCGACGCATCCGCGCCAAAGAAAAAGGCCATTGACATATCGCGCACAAGACCCGTGACGCGACTCAACATCGTGCCAGACAAAAAACTCAATGCTGATCTTGCAAGTCCCACGCAAACAGAATCTCGACTTTGTACATTTTTTGGCAAGCACGACAACTCCTAAGATCTTGCCCTATCATTTATGGGGATGGAGTGGCCGGGGAACTTCCGCAGGGAAGCACCATACTCAAGCCAATATAAACATTGGGTTCGTCGTGGTGGTCATAGAGAACGAAGGGACCGCTGGGAGTGAAGCACCCAACAATCCAACCATAACCCTTTAAAACATCAGATGTACGAGTGTACTCATCGATAAATAGGCGTGTATCGCTATCTCCCGATTGGATGTATTCCATGAGAATGGAAACTGCGGCTTCCACACCATTTGGTTCGCGATATTTAGGGTTAGTTCGTTGGAACTCTTTGAGGACTGCTTGTTGCTCGGGATAGGTTTTGTTTTTTGTGCCTGGAAGGCAGGTTTTGAGCATGAGAAACCAACCAGGCGTAAGAGGCATGTCTCCGTATGTTTTTAGGAGCTTTTTCCAATGGTAGATATTTAGTTTGATCGATTTACCGCCGTTTTTGGTATTTTGGATATAGGCCAGGAATCGATTGAGGGTGAGCGGCTCTGCGTCTACTTCGAGAGGGATGTAATAGAGCACATGGGTTTCGCCTACGGTTTTGCCTTTAAAGACGGGACAAGGTCTTAGTAATTTTGCTTGAATGTCTGGAGGAACGGGGCCATTTCGAACTCGACCGATATAGCGATTCCACTTGTCGGGGCTGAAGGACGTGGGGGGATATTCGGGGTGGAAGCTTTGGGCAGAGGGGACGTATGCAGCAAGGAGATTGAGAACATGGGGAGGAAATCCGTCATTTGGCAATTTGCTTGCTTCTAGGATATTCACAGTCTTTTCCATCTGTTCGAGTCGTTTGGTTTTGGCTTGTTGCTCGAGAGGGGCCTTTGCTGTGATCAGTGTTGGTTGCGACGCGCTAGCGGCAGCGCTGATTGCAGCGGGGTTTGCATTGGCATCTGGCTGCGATGCGTATGCGGCTCGGATGGCGCGTGTTAATCTTTCAATCTTTGTATCGACTCGTTCTCGTGCAATATCTCCAGGCGCGCTTGGCGATCTGTAGTCCGCAAGGTAGTGGAATGCGGCAAGGGTTTGAGAAGCTTGGGTGATTCCGCAGGGGAGCAACACACCCAAGCCAACGTCGTCCTCGGCATGGAAATCGTAGTCGCTGTAGATGCTGGGACCGCCGGGGTCGAACCCCCCAACAATCCAAGAATAGCCCTTTAAAACATCAGATATACGAGTGTACTCATCGCTAAAAAGGCGTGTACCGCTATCTCCCGATTGGATGTATTCCGTGAGAATGGAAACTGCGGCTTCCATCCCACTTGGTTCGCGATATTGAGGGTTAGTTCGTTGGAACTCTTTGAGGACTGCTTGTTGCTCGGGATAGGTTTTGTTTTTTGTGCCTGGAAGACAGGTTTTGAGCATGAGGAACCAACCAGGTGTAAGAAGCATGTCTCCGTATGTTTTTAGGATTTGCTTCCAATGGATGTTTAGTTTGATCGATTTACCGCCGTTTTTGGTATTTTGGATATAAGCCAGGAACCGATTGAGGGTAAGCGGCTGTCCATCTACTTTGGGAGGGATATAGTTGAGGGTATGGGTTTCTCCTACGGTTTTGCCATTTTTAAAGACGGGGCAGGGTTTTAGTAATTTTGCTTGAATGCCTGGAGGAATGGGGACATTGTTAACTCGACCGATATAGCGATTCCATTTGTCGGGGCTGAAGGATGTGAGAGGATATTCGGGGCGGAAGCTGTGGGGGGGGGCGGCGAAGTCGTATTCGGCAATAAGATTGAGAACATGAGGGGGGAATCGGTCATTCGGCAATTTGCTGGCCTCTAGGATGTTCACAGCCTTTTCCATCCGTTTGAGTCGTTTGGCCTTTGCTGTGATCAGCGTTGATTTCGGCGCGCTAGCGCTCATTGCAGCGACGTTTGCATTGGCATCTGGCTGCGGTGCATCTGCGGCTCGGATGGCGCGCCTTAATCTTCGGATGGCACGTGTTAATCTTTCGATCTTTGTATCGACTCGTTCTCGTGCAATATCTCCAGGCACGCTTGGCGATCTGTAGCCCGCAAGGCACTGCAATGCGGCAAGGGGTTGAGAAGCTTGAGCGACTTGCTGGCCTGAGTTTCGAATGGTTCTACTTGCAAAAGACAAGGAAAGTGCGCTTTTACAGGGCAGATAGGTAAAGATTTCTTTCTGTAGATTCTGAGGCAAATTCTGCAAAGTGCAGCGGGCGGCAGTGGAATCAGACCGATTTGTACTAAGAGTGCAACTAAAACTTGACATGATCCATATATAATTAAATAAGACTAATTATAATCACACCATTCAAATTTCATCAAGATCCAACTTTTTTTTGAAATTTCCATGGATATAATTTGCAATCTAACGCAAGATTTTGTAAGCCAAGAATTATGCAACGGATTGTGATCTTGGGTGGAGGATTTGGCGGAGTATATACCGCCATGTACCTAGAAAAATACCTCCGTAAACAAATCAAGCGCGGGATCATAGAACTCATTCTCATCAACAAAGATAACTATTTCGTGTATCAGCCGATGCTCTCGGAAGTGGTCGGCGGGTCGGTGGGTCTTTTTGATACCGTGAGTCCCATCCGAAGGCTCGCCCCGCGCACAACACTCTATGTCCGAGAAATCGAAAAGATCGACATCGAGAACAAATCGGTCATCCTAACTCCCCAATTTACCCATGCGTCGACAAAAATTCCCTACGACCATCTCGTTTTAGCACTCGGCAACGTCACCGACTTCCGCGATAATCCGGGTTTGCATGAACATGCCTTGCCCTTCAAAAATCTGGCCGATGCGCTGATCATCCGCAACCGGGTGATCGATGCCATGGCTGCCGCAGCCAATGAACAGGATCCACTTCTTCGCGAGCAACTTTTGACCTTTGTCATTGCCGGTGGCGGCTTTTCCGGCACAGAGGTTTGCGCAGAAGTCAACGATTTTGCCAAAAAACTCTGCAGGGATTACCCACAGATTCGGCGCGAAGAAATCAACGTCATTCTGGTCCATAGCCAAGATCGGTTGATGGATAAGGAATTGCCCGAAAGCCTCGGCGCGTACGCTGGAAAAATCCTCGCTCAACGAGGCGTGCAAATCCTTTTCGGCCGGCGCCTTCTCACTGCCACCCCAGAAGTAGCTATTTTAGATGACCACACCCGCATTCCTGCAAAAACAGTCATCTCCTCCGTCCCTTCCATGCCCAATCCTCTCATCGAAGAGCTCAACCTTCCCAAAAACCATGGACGCATCCAAACCAACACCTTCCTGCAAGTCGAAGGCCACCGCAACCTCTGGGCCCTCGGCGATTGTGCCCTAATCCCCCTGAAAGACTCCTTCTGTCCTCCTACTGCCCAATTTGCCACCCGTGAAGCCAAACAACTCGCCAAAAACCTCGCCGCCGAACTCAACGATAAAGCAAAAAAACCATTCCACTTCAAAGTTCTCGGCATGCTCGGTGCCCTCGGGCACCATTCAGCTGTGGCACAACTCTTCGGCATCTTTAAATTTTCAGGCCTGCCGGCCTGGTTCTTGTGGCGCTTTATCTATTGGCTCAAACTGCCCGGCTTCGACCGCAAACTCAAAACCGCCGCCTCTTGGTTTCTCGAAATGCTCTTGCCCGCCGATGCCGTGCAGCTCAAAATCACCCCATCACAAGGGATCGCCCAAATCCACTTTGAAGCCGAAGACATCATCTTTCGCGAAGGAGACACCGGCGACTACCTCTACATCCTCACTTCCGGCGAAGTAGAAGTATTCAACAAGGAAAAAGGGCATCTGGCCAACCTAGGCCCTGGAGAATATTTTGGCGAAATGGCCCTGCTCAACAAAAAGACCCGCATGGCCACCATCAAGTGCACAAAACCCACCAACGTCCTTGCCCTTTCCAAAAAAGATTTCGGCGCCCTGATCGCCAACTTCGCCGAACTCAAGCGAAACTTTGAGGAAACGGAACGGCTGCGCCGGGAGAAGCTTTAAAGAAACCCCAAGCGATTAAAAATGCCTATTGGGTCCGTGAATCCAAAAAAATTTCGAGGCCGGCGAAGCGCCAGCCTATCAAGGAACAAGAAAACAATGGCCATTTGCCAAGTTCCAAGTGATCAAGTGCCAATGGCCGGAGAACTTCCGCAGGGCAGCACCAGACCCAAGCCGATGCTGCCGTAGGCACAGTCGTCGCAGCGGTTGCGGACGCGGGGACCGCCGGGGCCGAAGCCCCCAAAATCCAAATGCCGACCTTCTAAGATGGTGCCCGAACGGGCATATTCATCGCTAAATAGGCGTGTATCGCTATCTCCTGACTGGACGTACTCCAGGAGGGTGCAAGCTGCACCCAGTATGGGGTGAAGCTCTCGATACTTGGGGTTTGTTTGCCGAAACTCGTTGAGGACTGCTTGTTCCTCGGGATAGGTTTTGTTTTTTGTGCCTGGAAGGCAGGTTTTGAGCATGAGAAACCAACCGGATGGGAGGGGCTGGTCTCCATATGTTTCTAGGATCTTTTCCCAATAGATGTTTAGTTTGATCGGATTGCCGCTGTTTTTAGTATTTCGGATGTAGGTCATGAACCTTCTGAGGGTAAGCGACTGTCCGTCTACTTTGGGAGGGATGTAATAGAGGCCGTGAGTTTCGCCTACGGTTTTACCTAGTAATGGAAATACAGGGCAACGGCTGGCTAAGATTGCGTCGATGTTGGGAGGTTTGGGGACGAGTTCGACTTGGCCTATGAAGCGATTCCACTTGTCGGGGCTAAAGGATGTGGGGGGATATTCGGGGAGGAAGGTCTGACCAACGGTGGCATATTCAGCAAGGAGTTTTAAAACGTTGGGAGGAAATGCATCATTCGGCAGTTTGCTTGCCTCTAGGGTAATCAAAGTCTTTTCCATTTTCTCGAGAACCTTGGCCGCAGCTTGTTGTTCAAGAAGAGTTCTTATTGTGACCGGTGTTGGTTGCGGTGCGTTGGCGTTGGCACTAGGCGCTTGGGCTGGCGGAGGCGCCGGCTGCTGTGCGGCTCGGACGGCCTGCTGTATTCTTCGAATTTTTGCATTGGCTTGTTCTCGCGCTATATTTCTAGGCACGCTGGGTGATCTATAGTCCGCAAGCCATTCCATCGCAGCGCCAGATGCAGTAGCTTGCTCGATCCAGTTTTGAATGGAACTCCCCGCGGAAAACGAGGGAAGTTCAGTTCCGTAAGGCAGGTAGTTAAAGACTTCCCTCAGTAGATTCTGAGGCAAATATTCCAAAAGGGCGTCACCAGTACAACTAGAACTGGAAACAGGCGTTAGACGTGCAGCAGCTGAAGCAGAGGGAAGCCTTTGAACGTCACCAGAACCTGTACCGGAACTGCAACTAGAACTTAAATCTATCATCACCAACCTATTATTAAATAAAGTTGTGATTAATTTTAACATAACATTTAGTTTTCGTAAATGCAAAAAATTTTTATCACCGGAACTGTAATGGTAGATATTGCCCCCTGACCTTGGTGGAAAACACCCTTCTCAGATGCTTTGGAGAGGGCTCTCCTCAGGTGGCCCCAAAAGCGCTTCCATAAGGTCCAAAATCAGATGAGGGTCACTTCCGACCGCTAATCGAGCGACTCAACTCACGTCAAAATCCTTGCGTTCAAAAAGTTCTTTGAATACAGTTCCCTACCTTCACTTTTTTCGGAGTCTCATATGCCTAACAATATCCAAAAGCCTACAGACAAACTTGTCGTTTTTGAGGACAAAAAAATCCGCCGCACCTTTCACAACGGCGAGTGGTACTTTTCCATTATTGATATGGTTACAGTTTTGACAGAGAGTCCTAATCCCAGGCGCTATTGGTCAGATCTTAAGATTCAACTCATTGAAAAAGAGGGGTTTGTTCAACTGTACGGAAAATCCGTACAGTTGAAATTACGGGCTCCGGACGGGAAAATGAGAGAAACCGACACGGCCAACACAGAAACTCTTTTCCGGGTTATTCAATCCATCCCTTCACCTAAAGCAGAGCCCTTTAAGAGATGGCTTGCGCAAGTGGGCTATGAGCGCGTTAAGGAGATTGAAGATCCCGAACTGGCAACACAGCGGACTCGGGCCCTCTATAAGGCCAAAGGCTACACCGATGCATGGATTGAGAAACGGATGCGCGGGATTGCCATTCGAGAAGAACTCACGGATGAATGGGACAACCGGGGAATTAAAACCAAGAAAGAGTACGCCATTTTGACCGCTGAAATTTCCAAGGCAACGTTTGGAATGACCCCTTCGGAATACAAAGAACACAAGAGCTTGAAGCAAGAAAATCTTCGCGACCACATGACAGACTTGGAACTGATCTTTTCCATGCTTGGAGAGGCGGCTACAAAAGAAATCGCTGTCACCCAAGATGCGCAAGGCTTTGGGGAAAACAGCGATGCTGCAAAGGCAGGTGGCAAGATTGCTGGCGATGCTCGGAAAGATTTAGAACAAAAAACGGGAAAGCCTGTTGTTTCAAAGGGCAATTTTTTAGGCCTGCTCGCTGATGTTAAAGAATTGCACACTCTTGCGGACGAGTCGGATAAATAAATCCTCTCGATTATTTTTTAAGAACAGAGTAGCATGGGTGGCGTTTTGGCTATGAAAGCCCGTTGCTTTGGCGATGGGCTTCCCGAAACAGTTCGTTTTGGCTCGAAAGAGCGGTGCCAGAATACTGATGGTTTACGGATCATGGTAGCGTGCATCAAGACAGGACTTCGTGCCGATGTCTAGCGAGAAGGAGTGTAAAATCTCTGATCTCCGAATGAAATACAAGAAGTGGGGGCAGATAAAATGCTGCTTCTGGTTCTGGTGCTGCGGAAGGACATCGGCGCTACAGGTGCCTCTTGGTTGTTGGGGGCTTCGGCCCCGGCGGTCCCAACGTCAACAACAACTACGACGACAATGCCAACGACAACATCGGCTTGGGTCTGGTGCTGCCCTGCGGAAATCCTGTTGCTTTCCCCACTAAAGTTTTTAGTGGGGGACGGACTTAATCCAGCCACCAACCATTTTTCCAATCTCCTGGATAAACGTTTGGATTTCGAGGTATTGTTGATTCTCAATGGTACGAGTATCCTTTGCCAATCTGATCAACACCTTTAACAAATCAAGTTTGTTGCTGATGATGTAGAGAACCTGAATTCGTTCCGCACCATACCGGTGGCTGGTTTCAATGAGAGCTTCTAAAAGTGCAAGCGTGGTATTCTCGCACTTCTGCCAAAGCGTGTACCGCTGCGCTTTGGGGATACAGTGGTGATAGCTGTGAAGCAGCTTGTAAAGATCATAGATTTTGTGAAAAATCGGAATATCTAAAACGGGGCGCGCTTGCGTTGTCATGAAAATCCTGTTTGAGAAACTGACTTCATTGTCCCATCTTTTTCATTGCTGGGATCAGTTTAGCCGAGGGAAGCGCAAAAGAAAAGACATTCAGTATTTTGAGCGGTATCTAGAAGACAATATTTTTCAGCTGCAGCAGGATCTTGCAACACTTCAATACCAACACGCCTCTTACGATCAATTTTACGTGACTGATCCCAAGCAACGCCATATCAGCAAAGCATCCGTCCGAGATCGCCTTGTTCACCAAGCGGTTTATGCTGTTTTGTCTCCAGTTTTTGAACGGCTGTTTATCTTTCATTCCCTTTCTTGTCGCATAGGGAAAGGAACCCATATTGGAGTCTCTCAATTGCGTTCCATGATCAGAAAAGTCAGCGCCAATGGGAAGCACCCTTGTTATGCACTCAAAATGGACATCAAACGCTTTTTTGACACAATCGACCATCAGATTTTGAAAACTCTCATTAGGAAAAGAGTCAAAGACGAAAAATGCTTGAACCTTGTAGATCGAATCATAGATGGCTTTACGACTCAAAAAGACCCGCCTATAGGAATCCCTCTGGGAAATGTGACCTCTCAACTCTTCGCCAACGTTTATCTTCACGAACTGGACGATTTCGTAAAACAAACCTTAAGAGAACCTTTCTATCTGCGATACTGTGACGACTTCATCATTCTGTCTACGGATAGGATCCATCTAATTTCTGTGCTCCTTTTCATTCGACACTTTCTCACAACCAGGCTTCGCCTAGAATTGCACCCGAAAAAAATAACGATCACAAAATTGAGCCAAGGAATCGATTTTGTGGGTTACGTTTTGTTTGAGAAGCACACGTTGGGACGAACACGGACAAAGCAACGGATGAAAAAACGGTTAAGTGAGAATTTTGAAAAGTATTTGATGGGGGAAATCGATGCACTTTCAATGGACCAAAGGGTCCAATCCTACTTGGGGATTTTGTCCCATGCCGATCAACATTCTCTATCGCAAGCGATCAAAAATGCCTATTGGGTCCGTGAACCCAAAAAATCGAGGCCGTCGAAGCGACGGCCTCTCAAGGAACAAGAAAACAATGGCCATTTACCAAGTTCCAAGTGATCAAGTCCCAATGACCGGAGAACTTCCGCAGGGCAGCACCAGACCCAAGCCGATGAA
>Ga0207118_1035_pt2 | contig 27635 bp, 22 predicted proteins | sample Alteio_BWMinHeat_42_FD_153507 | JGI IMG/M metagenome (GOLD analysis project Ga0207118, IMG submission 153507) | Enriched cells from forest soil in Barre Woods Harvard Forest LTER site, Petersham, Massachusetts, United States -... | ecosystem: Environmental > Terrestrial > Soil > Temperate forest >...
CCTTCTTTCCCAGCATCTCCCTCACTGGGACGGGAGGGCTAGAAAGCAACGCGCTGAATCGGTTCATCAACGCACCCTCCCAGACTTGGCTGGGCGCCCTCAGCGTCGCGCAGCCTGTCTTTCAAGGCGGAGCTCTCCGATCGGGACTACGACTTAGCCGAGCGCAATATCAGGAGGCGGTACTGTCCTACCAGCAAACCGTCCAGAACGCCTTCGAACAGGTCTCCAATTCACTCGTCGCTTCTCAAAAAGATCGTGAGTTCCGCGAGCAACAGGAATTGCTCACGCAGGCAGCACGGCAGACGAATCAACTGTCCCAAGTGCTCTACAAGAATGGTGGCGCAAGTTATCTCCAGGTGCTGACCAGCGAAACAAATTATTTCTCGGCGGAACTGAACCTCGTCGATGCACAACTGAACGAGCGGCTTGCGCTTGTGCAGCTCTATCAATCGCTAGGTGGCGGATGGCAACAGTGACGGTATGGTGGTGATAGATAGGAGCTAGACACTTATGACAAATACTCTAATTAACGTGATTGTTCGCTTTCGCGTAAAGCCGAGCAAACTTGAACTCTACAAACAAGCGATGGACTTCATCCTGTCGACCGCCGAGGCAAAGGAACCGTATGTTCTCGAGTAAAATATTTATAAAAATGCCGAAGGCGTCTACACACAGTATGAGCGCTACGCGGACGAAGCCGCGCTTCATCGCCATCTGGAAGCCACCATGGACAGTCAGATCAAATGGGCCGAAGCCACCTCGATTGAGCAGGTGATCGTTCTCGGCGATATGAGTGAGCGCTTTTGGAACCTCTATGGGAGCGAGAATACACATGGATACTCATTATTCAGAAAGATTAAGCGCCAGAATCTGTTCGCAAATCCCATCACACCAATCCTGGCTGAGATTCGGTAGCGGCTTGTAGCTATCTAGTTTCATGCAGCATCTAAGACAGATCATGGGCATAATCACTCCTATACCCGTGGCGAACGACGTAAACCGCGACGAAGCGCTAATCCGCACTCCTATACCCGCGGCGAGCGGTGCAAACCGTTACGACGCGATAATCAGCATCAGTGAAGAACTGCGGCGTCAGAACGACCGGCTCCAGTTGCTACTGAATCTGACGAGCAGAATCACGTCGACCCTCGACCTCCGAGAGGTCTTACGCGCGATTGCAGCGAATATCCGCCAAGTTATACACGCTGATTTGGTAACCGTTTCGCTGCCCGACAGAGCATCGGGGAAAATTAGGGTATTCGCCGTGGATTTTCCTCACGGCAAGGGGCTCATCAAAGAAGATCTGCTCGTGGCACCTAGCGCTGCCACCAAAAAAGCAATGGACACTTTGAAACCCGTAGTCCTTGACAGTCGGGACTACGACAATTGCGTGGCCGGAGCAACGGAGATCGCCGCCGCGGAAGGCCTAAAAACCAAGTGTATTATTCCGCTTGTAAATCGCGATCGGGTCCTCGGAATTTTATGTCCTTGCCGCACGACGGAGACCCCTTTTGTGCCAGAAGATGTTGATTTCCTAAGCCGGGCGTCAGGACAGATCGCAATCGCAATTGAAAACGCGCTGGCCTACCACGAAATTTCTGAACTCAAGGACAAGCTCGCACAGGAAAAACTCTACCTGGAAGAGGAAATTCGCAGCGAAAGCGGGTTCGAGCTGATCATTGGAAAAAGCGCCCCGTTGAAACATATTCTGCAACTGGTGGAGACTGTCGCTCCGAGCGATTCCACGGTTCTGCTTCTGGGCGAGACCGGAACGGGTAAGGAGCTCATTGCGCGCGCAATTCATGACCGCGGCCGACGTAAGGACCGTACCTTTGTGAAACTTAATTGTGCCGCAATCCCCATGGGCCTGCTGGAGAGCGAATTGTTTGGGCACGAAAAGGGCGCGTTCACCGGAGCCATTACGCAAAAAATCGGGCGATTGGATCTGGCCGACCAGGGCACGCTCTTCCTGGACGAAGTAGGGGACATCCCAATTGAAATTCAGCCGAAACTGCTACGCGCTCTGCAGGAGCGCGAATTTGAACGCCTGGGAAGCACGCATACGCGCAAAGTGAATGTGCGTCTGGTCGCCGCAACGAACCGCAACCTGGAGAAAATGGTTGCGGACCGCGAGTTTCGCAGTGACCTGTTCTACCGGTTGAATGTTTTTCCGATCCAGATACCTTCCCTGAGGGAGCGCAAAGAAGACATCCCGCTGCTGGTCAGCTATTTCGTGCAGAAATTCGCAAAACAGATGCAGAAACAAATTGAATCGGTACCTTCTGCAGTGATGAAGGGACTCACGGCTTGGGATTGGCCTGGGAATATCCGCGAATTGGAGAATTTCATCGAACGCGCAGTCATCCTGACGCGCGGCAAGGCACTCGAAGTACCGCTCACAGAACTGCGAAAGACAGAAACCGAGATGGCGGTAGATGCCGTCGTGAACAAGAAGCGAGCGGCTCGCAAAGCATTCAGCTCAGGACCTGATATCAACGGCGGCGCTGAGGAGTACGAAAGGAAGCAGCGCGAGGAAATCATACAGGCGCTTAGCGCGTGCAAGGGCCGCGTAGGCGGTACGGATGGCGCTGCCGTCCGATTGGGTATCAGCCGAACTACACTCATATACCGAATGAGAAGGCTTGGAATCTACGCGAAGCTGTATTCCTGAAAAGTGTCTGCGCTGCTCCCGGGGCACCTCTTCGTTAGATCATCTTCGTGAAAATCTCGCTGCCACGGCCTTGGAGTTCCTTCGGAGCTCATCGCCGAGCTCGACGCGATTGCCGAAAACGGGCGGGCGGTGGGGATCGAACCACCTAAAATTCCAAAGCCCTTGCCGCTAGCTGCTTTCATCGTCGAGCTGCACTGAAAAGACAAAGAGAAAACCGGCTTGCCAAACTTGCCAATTAAGGGCCCCGTGAAAACAGCTAAGTGAATGTGGCGCCTTGCTTAGCTTATTTTTCCCACTGTTCGCAACGAGGAGGCCGGGGGTTCGAATCCCCTCTTGTCCACCAGATTTCAAAGGGCTTACATTATTTTTGACAACCGAGAGGTCCTAAGTTTTGCCAGCTAACCAGCGCATCAGGATACCCAAGTGATTGCAGCAGTGTACTTTAGCTTGGGAGTGCCTCTTTACCGACGAGGATGTCCGCTTGCCTGTCAAGCCGGAATCCGGGATTCCGGCCTTTTTCGAAACGAGTTTAATTCTCCTCATTCACCGTAGATTCAATCCCCATAGATCCGAGCCAATTTCCAGCATACTGACAGCGTCCAAATGATTCGACACACAACTGTAGCCAGCTGACGATCAAGTCCTCCCTTCTTAAGTGCGTATCCTCCTTGCTGCCAGCATCTTGCATGAATACTCGGTTCTCCTTGCGAAATGGTGCAACGCGTGCTTTCTCCCAATACGGAAGTTGAAATTGAAATCACGGGGCAGACTGAGGACGTTGCTCATGAGACCAATCACGCAGGAAAATAGCAGGCTTGGATTTGTTGGGATCGGCTACATGGGCCGGCCGATCGCGCGGAGGTTGCTTGAATCTGGCTTCAAGCTGACAGCGCACGACCGGAACCGTGCTAAGGCGGAGGAGTTAATTCCGTACGGCGGTGAGGTAGCGCAGAGCGTTTCGGAACTTTCCTCTAGTTGCGACGTTGTGTTGTCCTGCTTACCAAGCGATGAAGCTGTCCTGGACCTTTATAAGGGACCTGACGGTGTATTCGCCCGTGCACATGGCGGGTTGCTAGTCATCGATCTGAGTACGGTGTATCCAGAGACCTCGCAGCAGCTTTCGAGACTTGGCTTGGAGCATGGAGTTGAAGTTCTCGACGTGACTATATCGGGGAGCACTCCTGCCGCCGAAAACGGGTTGTTGACCCTGTTCGGGGGCGGAGACAAGAAGTACTTCGACGCTGCCGAATCGATCTTTCGAGTTATCGCCAAGAAGTATTTTTATCTCGGGCCGAGCGGCTCCGGGGCGACGATGAAGCTCGTCGTGAACACCTTGCTGGGAATCGGAATGCAGGCGATTGCCGAAGCCGTTGCGCTCGGTGAGAAGGCTGGCCTTGATCGCATTCGCTTGCTGGGGGTCTTGTCCCAGACTGCAGTGGTCGCACCCGCGCACTTGGGCAAACTGGAAAGAGCGATGAAGAGCGACTATAGCCCGCAATTCCCGATTCGGCTAATGAACAAGGATTTCGGGTTGATTTTCGATCTTGCAAATGCGGTTGGGGCACGAATGCCCGCAGCCGGAGCTGCTTTTGAGATCAATGCCAGGCAATCGGACGAAGGACGGGAGCAAGATTTTTCGGCGGTGATTCTGCAAATGGAAAAACACGCGCACCTGGGCCCCAAAGGCAACGGGCGGACATGATCCGGCGCCGAGTTCGACAGCGCCGCCGTTAACGCACCCAGGTTTGACTGGCAATATAACGATGCGTGACCAAACGAGGTAGGAGGAAAAGCATGTTGGAATACATCAAGATCGGCGGTACAAATCTCGTAAGTTCCAGAATCGCGCTTGGCACCTGGGCCATCGGCGGCTGGATGTGGGGCGGATCTGACGATCAGGAATCCATTCGCACTATTCATGCTGCGCTTGACCAGGGCATCAACCTGATCGACACGGCGCCCATTTACGGCTACGGGCGCTCCGAAGAGATCGTGGGCGAAGCCCTCTGCCAACGTGGTTGTAGAGAGCGGGTTATTCTTGCCACAAAGGTCGGACTCGACTGGACGAATGGCAAAGTCGAACGCAACTCCACGCGCCGACGCATTCTCCATGAGTTTGAGGATTCGCTGCGTCGTCTCCAAACGGACTACATCGATATCTATCAGGTGCACTGGCCTGACCCCCAGGTGCCCATCGAGGAGACAGCAGCCACGCTGCGAGAACTCTACGAGCAGGGCAAAATTCGCGCCATTGGTGTGAGCAACTATTCGCCCGCAGAGATGGCACATTTCAGCGCCATCGCGCCGCTTCACACCATTCAGCCGCCCTACAATCTCTTCGAACGCAAGATAGAAGGCGACGTTCTACCATTCACTCTTAGCCACAGAATCACGACGCTCACTTACGGCGCACTCTGCCGCGGATTGTTGAGCGGCGCCATGCGTCTCGATCGTCATTTTGTCAACGGCGATATGCGCAAGACCACAGACCCTAAGTTTCAGCCTCCGCATTTTGCCGAGTACCTCAATGCGGCCAGCAAGCTGGATGCATTCGCTCGCGAGAATTATGGTAAGCGCGTGATTCACCTGGCAGTTCGTTGGCTTCTAGATCAGCCGGGTGTTGGTATCGCGCTCTGGGGCGCGCGGCATCCGGAGCAGCTCGCGCCTATCAGGGAAGTAATGGGCTGGTCCCTAAAGAAAGGCGAATTAGCCGCGATTGACGCCATTCTTCGCGAGAGTATACGTAATCCCGTCGGGCCGGAATTCATGGCTCCCCCGGCCCGCGAAACCGTTGAATCTGCGACGGTCAGCGTCGGATAAACCTAAGGAAGAATTTGTTAAGATTCGGGTTGCGGGGAGCTACACTCTGCTTCGGCGGAGTAGAACCAATGCCCACGTCAAATCCTCTTCTGTGGCCCAAACCGCCTGCGATTTGGAGCTATGGGATTGCTGTTCTCTCCGTTGTCGCGGCTCTGATCATTTCGCGATGGCCGGCGCTTCATTTAGGGGATGCTCCCGTTTCGCTCTTTCTTTGCGCGGTAATCTTGAGTGCTTGGTTCGGTGGAGCCGGGCCGGGATCGCTCGCGACCGCGCTCTCCGCCCTCGCTTTCTACTATTACTTCTTGCCGCCGACTCATTCGTTGGCTGGAAAACCTGAAGAAACACCACGCCTACTCATCTTCATGGTGTCAGCGCTATTTGTCGGGTCTCTGAGCGTGGCCCAAAGACGCGCTACGGAATCGCTTAGGAGCGCGCGCGATGACCTCAGAGTAATAGTTCAAGAGCTCCAGAATACCAACGAGGCGTTGCAAGCAGAGAGCCGTGAGCGCAAATCTGCGGAAGAATCGTTGCGGCGAAGCGAGGGCTATCTGGCGGAAGCGCAGAGGCTCAGTCACACGGGCAGTTGGGCATCGATACCTGCCAGGGGTGAGATCAAGTACTTCTCCGAAGAATGCTACCGCGTATTGGGTTTTGATCCGCACGATGAACAACCGCGATACGAAACGTTCTTTCAGCGCATCCATCTGGATGATCAACCCAAAGTGAGGGAAGCGGTCGAGAAAGCAGGGCGTGAGAACACGGAGTTCGAGCTGGATTACCGAATCGTTCATCCCGGTGGCGAGATCAGAGAAATCCACGTGGTAGGGCATCCCGTTCCAAGCCCAACTGGCGATTTCGTTGAATTCGTCGGTACCGTAATCGACATAACGGAGCGCAAGCGGGCAGAGGAGTCCGTGCGCCAAGCGCAGTCGGATCTCGCGCGGGTCAACCGCGTAACCACCATGGGGGAGTTGACTGCCTCCCTGGCGCACGAAGTGAATCAACCGATTGCCGCCGCTGTCACCAATGCCAAAACCTGCTTGCGCTGGCTTACCCGCGAACACCCAGATGTGGAAGAAGCACGCGCGGCGGCCATGAGAATCGTGAACGACGGAACGCGTGCGGCAGAAATCATCAAGCGAGTTCGCTTGCTCTTCAAGAAAGAAACTTCAGAACGGGAGTTGGTGGGTATAGACGAAGTTGCAGAAGAGATGGTCGTCCTTCTGCGCGGCGAGGCAATGCGATATTCGATTTCGCTGAAGACCGAACTCGAGGCAAATACTCCCCGGGTCATGGCGGATCGCGTGCAATTGCAGCAGGTGCTGATGAACCTCATGATCAATGGCATCGACGCGATGAAGGATGTAGTTGGGACGCGGGAGCTCACCATCAAATCGCAGCGCGCCGAGAACGACCAAGTCCTCGTGTCCGTCAACGATACCGGCGTGGGGCTGCCAGCGCAGCAGGCGAGCCAGGTCTTCGAAGCGTTTTTCACCACCAAACCTCATGGCACAGGCATGGGACTGGCCATCAGCCGCTCTATCGTGGAGTCGCACGGCGGCCGGTTGTGGGCTGCCAACAACTCTCCCCGCGGGGCCAGTTTTTATTTCGTTCTACCCGCCAACGCAGAGGCAAAAGATTGATTCCCCAAGACACTCCCATGGTATTCGTCGTTGATGACGATCCCGCGGTGCGCGCGTCCATCCAAGGACTGCTGAAGTCGGTGAGTTTGCGCTCCGAATCCTTCGGGACGGCAGAGGAATTCCTACGCAGCAAGCGGACGAACGGCCCGAGCTGCCTGGTTCTGGACGTGAGCCTACCTGGAATCAACGGTCTCGACTTTCAGCGCGAGTTGGCCGACGCAGGCATCCAAATCCCTATCATCTTTGTTACCGGTCATGGAGATATTCCAATGACGGTGAAGGCCATGAAATCGGGAGCCGTGGAGTTTCTGACCAAACCTTTTGACGACCAGGATTTGCTGAATGCGATCCACCAAGCTTTGGATCGCGACCGTGCGACGCGTCGTCAGCAGAGTATCTCTGCCGGGCTGCGAAAATGCTACGAGACCCTGAGCGAGCGCGAGCGCGAGGTTATGGGCCTGGTGGTTTCGGGTATGCTCAATAAGCAGATCGCCTTTGAGCTCGGGATCAGCGAGATCACTGTGAAGATTCATCGCGGCCACGTGATGCGGAAAATGCAGGCCGACTCCTTGGCAGAATTAGTCAGAATGGCGTCGAAACTGGAGCTTCCAACCGGCAAAAAGTAGCCTTAAATGCCAACGCGCAACTGCTCCGCGACACAACTTGCTTAGTTCGCAGCCCTCCCATTTTAGCGGCCATTTCCCTAAGCCTCTCAAGATCTCCCAAGCCTCTTCCGATCGGCGCAATATTCGGGCTTGTCATACCAAAGTATAATTGCGCCGCTTTGGCGACCCTGCTAGATTCGAGCTATGGCCGATCTGGAGAAGACCAACATGGTTGCGATTGTCGATGATGATGATTTGATGCGCAGCGCACTACAGGGTCTGCTGAAAGCGGTTGGCTTGCCGGCGCAAGCGTTTGCGTCGGCGGAGGAATTCCTGAAGTCCGGTCAACAACACCAAGCTGGATGTTTGATCGCCGATATCCGTATGCCGGGAATGTCCGGTCTCGAACTGCAAGCGCATCTGAACGCCGAACGCTGCAAGATTCCAATCATCTTTATCACTGGGCATGGCGACGAAAAAATGCGGATGCAAGCATTGCGAGCAGGCGCTGTGGAGTTCATGGCAAAACCGTTCGATGACGAAGCGTTGCTCGAGAGTGTGCGGGCGGCTCTGGAAAGCTAAGGCCGCAAGTAGAAATGGGCACCGGGTTGCGAAAGGAGCTTTTCAGTGGGAGCTGTTGCAAGATTCGAATCCGCCGACGAGGACGTTAATCCGCGCAGATTCGAGCAGATCATCGGCAGCAGTCCTGCTCTGGAATCGGTGCTGGAACAAGTGGAGCAGGTCGCGCCTACGGATTCCACCGTTCTTATCCAGGGAGAAACAGGCACCGGCAAGGAGCTGATCGCGCGCGCGATTCACAATCTCAGCTCGCGATTCGGACGCCCGTTCATAAAGCTGAATTGCGCCGCCATTCCGTTCGATCTGCTGGAAAGCGAGCTATTTGGCCACGAGAAAGGCGCTTTTACGGGGGCTATCGCGCAAAAGATTGGACGTTTCGAATTGGCGGACAAAGGGACGCTCTTCCTGGACGAGGTGGGAGACATTCCGTTGCCACTGCAGCCCAAACTGCTGCGTGTCCTGCAGGAGCAGGAATTCGAGCGCTTGGGCAGCGGCCGGACTCACCAAGTCGACGTTCGCCTCGTAGCTGCGACCCATCGAAATTTGGTTGAAATGGTGAAGCGAAACGAATTTCGCAGCGACCTCTACTATCGTCTGAATGTGTTTCCAGTCCCGTTGCCGCCGCTGCGGGCGCGCCGTGAAGACATTCCGGCGTTGGTGGAACACTTCGTGGAGGTCTATGCCCGCCGGATGGGTAAGCAAATCGACCAGATTTCCCCGGAAACGATGTCTGAACTTACTTCGTACCCGTGGCCTGGGAACATTCGAGAGCTGCAGAATTTCATCGAGCGCAGCGTAATCCTCAGCTCGGGAAACGTTCTGGACTCCCCTCTCGCAAGCTTGAGGAATGCCGCCGAAGTGGAATCCCTTGGACCAATTACCATGGAGGACGCGGAACGAGACCATATTCGCAAGACTCTTGAGCAGACCCGGTGGGTCGTTTCCGGTCCCAACGGGGCGGCGGCACGTTTAGGAATCAAGAGGTCCACGCTTTACTTCCGGATGCAAAAGCTTGGCATCTCGCGCACCAACAAGGATCGACGTCCTTCGTAGCAGTGTCGCTATTATGCGGGATCGATCTTCCAATCGATCGCCGAGTCCACATCTAAGTCATCAGACGCAGCAGCGATCACCTCTCCAATCGATCTGAATCCGAAGCCGTCTGACAAACAATCAGACATATAAGGCAGTGACCTGTCAGCATGCGGAGTCACGTCCAGCAGGCTGGCATCGCGCGCCGCTCTATAGTCTGTCTCGACCTCTATTTTCAGTCACTTACGCAGACCATTTTTTGGCAACCGTTTTGCCTCTTCTAGTTGCGTCGTCTGACGAACCGAAACCTTTCGTGGCGGCAGAAACCAGGAGAAATCACGAAACTGGCGGCTCGCAGGATTAGCCGCCAACCGCGACCTCCGTTCTTTAGCGAAAAGCTTGTTTTCGGAGTCTCAAAAAAGGAGGAATCATGAAGCTTCAATCAAAAATCGCAACATCAGCGGGACTCATGCTGCTTTTGGCCTGCGTCTCGTTCGCTCAACACGTTAAGACCGACTATGACCACAACGCAAACTTTGGCCAATACAAGACTTATTCCTGGAAAACGGTCCAGACGAAGGATCCGCTTTTAGTAGACCGCATCAAGAGCGCGGTGAATGGCGCTCTGGCGGCAAAGGGCTGGACAGAAGTCCCTTCGAGCGGTGACGTCGAGGTCTTTGCCATTGAGACCACCCAAAATCAACAAACTCTGGACACTTTCTACAACGGGTTCGGAGGTGGCCGCCGTTGGGGAGGTTTCGGTGGATTTGGCGACGCAACCACGACCGTCGAAACCTACAAAGTGGGGACCTTAGTCGTAGATCTTTTCGACGCAAAAACGCAGAAATTGATCTGGCGAAGCTCATCGAGCGATACCCTCTCCGACAAAGCGGACAAGAACACCAAGAACCTCGACAAAGGCGTGAACAAAATGTTCCAGCATTTTCCTCCCGCCCCGGTGACCAAGCACTAAGGAGAACGAGATGAAACGCCATCTAACCTTTTCACTCGCTATCTCAATGACCCTGAGTGCCTTGGCCATTCCTTTGCGCGCGGCAAACATGCCGCGCGCGGGGAAGACGGAAAAGACCACGGTGCTATGGACGAACGAAGACCTTGAGAAACTAAGGCCTCTCGCCGCCATCTCCATCGTCGGTCAACCAAACAAAGCAGATGATTCAACCACCGCCGCAATGCCTCTGCCTTATCTGGAGACACAAAATCCGGAATGGTATGCCGAGCAGGCCGCAAAGCTGCGCGATGAACTCGAACGCAGACAGACCCAGCTCAGTAAATACCTTCAAGCTCTCGAAGATGCCAGAAGTCTAAAGGAAACGACAGGCGGCATGAATCTCGATGAGGGCGATGTAAGCATCACTCCCGAAGCCAGCATAGAAATCCTTCGGGAGCGCGTGAGCGAAACACAATCGGAGCTCGATGACCTTGAAGACCTGGCGCGCCGTAATGACATCGAGCCAGGCACGCTGCGGGGCCAGTGAGTTTAGGTGGCGCTGTGGTCGAGGGACTTATGAAGTTTTTTGAACACTGGTTTGACATCAAGAGAATGATTTCAATTTTGTACTGGAGAATATGCCATGAAGTTTTCCAAGCAGATTTTAATCCTACTTCTCTGTTGTTCGCTTTTGCGATTCAATGCGCAAGCCGAATCGTTGGGTCCCATGGGCCAATCCAACGAGCAGCCGCCAACGCCGCCCGCGCAACATTCCCCTCAAGAACTGCAGCAACTGATCGCCCCGATCGCCTTATACCCGGACGCCCTCGTCGCGCAGATTCTCGCCGCTTCCACCTATCCCACTGAGATTGTAGAGGCGGACCGGTGGATGCAGGGCCATTCCAAACTCAAGGGTGGTGAGCTGGCTAAAGAAGTTGACAAACAACCCTGGGATCCGAGCGTCAAGGCCCTCACACAATTTCCCTCGGTTCTTGAAAACATGGACAAGAACATCTCTTGGACCTCGTCTCTTGGCGACGCATACGCCAATCAGCAACAGGAAGTGACCGATGCTGTCCAAACGATGCGTCAGCAGGCTCACAAGGCCGGCCACCTCAATAGCAATGAGCAGGAGAAGGTAACAACTCAAGGGAGCACCATCGTGATTGAACCGGCCAATCCTGAAGTCGTTTATGTGCCCGCCTATGATCCCTGGCTCGTGTATGGCGAGCCGATCGTTGCATATCCAGGCTGGTACCCCGTGCCGGGAATCTTCCTTGCCGGAGCAGGGATCGGATTTGGGATCGGCTTTGGAGTCGGCTTTTTCGGAGGATATGGTTGGGGCTGGCATCACTGGGGATGCGACTGGCACGGCCATCGGGTGATCTACAACCACAACACTTACATCTCCCACAGCCGGACGATCATTAATCGCAACAATTTCAGCCACAACAGCTTCAATCACGGCAACTTCAACAACGGCAACGCGTTCCACGGAAGCAGGCCCGGCGGCGGACGTCCGGGCTTCCACGGATCTCCGGTTCCTCACTTTCAGCAAGGAACGCGTTCCGGGGCGTTCAGTGGCTTTGATCATGGTGGCAATGTCCGAGGCTTTTCCTCCCGCGGGCGGTCGAGTTTTGGAGGTGGCTCCCGCGGGGGTGGTTTCCATGGTGGCGGCGGTGAACGACATCACTGATCGCCTGCATCGGATGTAGCGCGTAGCAAGAATTCAGGAATAGAAAGGAATACCATGCTGCACAAGATTTCGATTTTTACTCAATTTGAATGCAAGAGCTTTGTTCGATTTGCAGTATCTGTGCTGTTCGCGCTTACTTTGGCGTGCTCCTCAGCGCCAATTTTTGCCCAGGAAGCAGGGCAGCAGACCTTTGCCTCCGCCGAAGATGCTGGCCGTGCTCTGTATGACGCAATGGAAACGCAGGGCGAGCAAGTCCCCTTGAGCATCCTCGGACCAGCCGGAAAGGATGTCCTGTCATCAGGCGACCCCGAAGAAGATTTGAATGCTCGCGTCGGCTTTGTCGTCAAATACCAGGAGATGCATCGCTTCGTCACAGAGGCGAACGGAACTGTATCTTTAATCGTTGGCGCGGAAAACTGGCCGTTTCCGATTCCGCTCGTGAATAAGTACGGCACGTGGTTCTTCGACACCGCCGCGGGCAAAGACGAGATTCTGTTGCGGCGCATCGGCAAAAATGAACTGGCCGCCATAGATGCGTGCCGTGAGTTGGTCGACGCGCAAGAAGAGTATTCTGCACGCCCGCCGGCGAATCTCCCCAAGCAATTCGCACAGAAGCTCGTCAGTGATGAAGGCCAGCACAATGGTCTCTACTGGCACGGCGCTGATGATGAGTTCAATAGCCCGATCAATCCCCTCATCGCCTACGCGCGCCAAAACCTTCCAACTGACCAAGTTGGCGAGCATGTTCCTTTCAATGGGTACATGTTCCGGATCCTCACTAGCCAAGGACCACATGCGCCGGGCGGAGCCAAGAACTACGTCGTCGATGGAAAGATGAGCGCAGGATTCGCCTTTGTTGCTTACCCTGTCGAGTACCGCTCGTCGGGAGTGATGACTTTCATCGTCGATGAATCCGGAACCATTTACGAAAAGGACCTTGGCCCCGACACAACAAATCTGGCTCAAGCGATGACCGCCTATGACCCGGATTCTACTTGGCGCAGGTTGGAATAAGCGATGGCTTGGAAGTTTTCAATGTCCCGCTTCGCATTCGTTCCACGAATCGCTGCCGCCGTCATCGCCATCGCGTCGGCAGCGGTCTTCTGCTCGTTCGAACTCGCGGGAAATCCGTCAGGCCAGTTTTCGAACCCTCCTGAACTTTGCGCGAAACATCACACACTCTCCTCCACGCTGCACGCTGGGGTCACAAAGGATGGAAAGAACTCTTTCTACTTTCATGGCCAGCCAAACGCTCCAACCCTGCGACTTTCACCGGGAGACCAGCTGAAGATTAACTACATCAATGATCTTCCTGCAAAGCCTCAGGAAAGCTGCGCGATTGCTCCCTGCATGGACATGACGAACTTGCACTTTCACGGCCTAACGGTTTCTCCCGACGCACCTCAGGACAACGTCTTGGACATGATGGCCATGCCTGGACAATCACTCCGCTACACCGTCCAGATTCCGCAAGACCATCCGCCGGGTTTGTATTGGTATCACACGCATCCTCACGGAGAGAGCCACCGGCAAGCACTTGACGGGATGTCTGGTGCGCTTGTAATCGAGGGGATTGAATCTTATTTTCCTCCACTGGTAGGCCTGCCCGAACGCATCCTGGTTGTGCGTGGCCGCTCCATTGGGAACGATCCTCAGTCTGCTGATTTGAAGCACCGCGTTGGGCTCAGTTCGGATATCTGTGGCGCGGAGCCAGAGGCGACCGAAGAGGTCTTCACGGTGAACGGATCCGTGCGGCCTCAAATTGGAATCGCTCCTGGGGAGCGTCAGTTTTGGCGTCTCGTGAATGCTTCCGCGGACCGCTACCTTGATCTGCAGCTTGAGGAGCAGCCGTTTGAAATCGTTGCCATGGACGGGATGCCAATCGCCCTACACGACCCGAGCCACCCAACGCGTAGCGCCGAACATGTTTTGTTGCCACCAGCAGGCAGGCTTGAAGCCATTGTCACGGGTCCAGCAACCGGTGCGTCCAGGCGCCTAATCTCGCGCTGCGTAGATACGGGGCCAGACGGCGATCCAAATCCGGCGATGGTATTAGCCGACATCGTTCCGAGGTCTACGGCAAACTCACTGGCTAAGGCTGCAAAGAGTTCGCTCAAATCTGAAGTTAAAACGCCCGACCTTACTGCGGAAGAAAAAACGCCTCCTCGATTCACGGTGACGTTCACGGAAGACAAACAGGGCTTCTACATCAACGGAAAAAAGTTCACGCCTGACGCTGCTCCGATGCTGCGAGCAAAAGTTGGTTCGTTTCAGCATTGGCGGATCGTAAATGCCACGAGGGAATTGCATCCAATACATATTCACCAAGTTCATTTCCTAGCCTACGCCGAAAACGATACACCGATTGCTAGCCCCCTGTGGCTGGACACCGTGAATGTTCCCTACGGCGGTTCCGTCGACGTCATTATGGACTTCACTGACCCAGTCATCAGGGGAATGTCTGTCTTTCACTGCCATCTTCTCAATCACGAAGACAAGGGAATGATGGCGAAGATCCTCTTCGAATGAATGAGCTCATGCATTCTGCCATCCGACAATCGAAGCCCGCAGTGATGCGCGGGCTTCGCGAAGGAGTTGCGTCGCTGTCTGTTTTGCGGAAGGATGTAGCTCTAAATGGGCCGGCGTGGCTGCCCCTCTCATTGGTTTTGGGGGCCTTTAGCGCGGTCGCGTATGCCGACCACCTTGTTGTTTCGATTTCGCTTGTCTATCTGTATCTACTCCCCCTTGTTCTAGGCGCGATTTTTCTGCGCAAGGAAATCAGTTACAGCTTTATCGTCGTTTGTGTCTTATTCCATGATTATTACTCTCCGAGGGGTATAGATCCGGGACTTCGAATCTTCCACAATCTCTCCGCGATGTTGTGCTTCGCCTTAGTTGTCTATGTCATCCAGAGGTATATGGAACAAAGGGAAGCGCTTGCCAAGACCGTTCAGCAGCAGCGTGATGACCTCCTCAAGGACGTGGAGTTGGCTGCGCAGGTCCAGCGTCTGTTTCTTCCCTCGGGCAAACCAGCCATTGCCGGACTCGAAATAGCCGGCATGATGCTGCCCGCGCGGGGCGTAGGCGGCGATTATTACGACTATATCCCCATCGACACGCACGCCATTCAGATCATCATTGCAGACGTAGCTGGAAAAGGTGTTCCCGCCGCTCTCCTAATGTCCGCGACGGCGGCAGCCATGCGGCTTGAGGCGAACGATGATCGAAACATGCTGGAGCAGGTGGAACGATTGAATACGGGAATCCACTCCGTGTCGGATGGCGAACGCTACGTGACACTGCTCGTCGCCGAGATCGACGCCCAAAAGCGGAAGCTTCGCTATGTCAACTGCGGCCACAATCCCGCCCTTTTATTTAGAGCAAACACAGGCACGCTCACGCGCATGAACTCATCTTGTCCACCCATCGGATTATCTCCGGAAGAGATTTGTGAACAGGCTGCGGAAGACCTCATGACCGGCGATGTGCTGGTTTTTTATACCGATGGTGTTACTGAGGCCGAGAACCGCCTTGAAGAAGAATTCGGCATGGAGCGCCTTTCCGCGACAGTACGCCGTGGTTCTTCGTTGTCCGCCGAGGACCTCATGATCAGTATTTATAACAGCGCAGCAGATTTTTGCGGCGATGACTTCGGCGATGATGTAACCATTCTCGTGGTTAAATGCAATTTCGACGGCTCTTCGACTGTGCGCCCGTAAACATTTCGCGACAGGAGCACTTTAAGTCCCGCGGGACCTTAGGCGGGGCAGACGCCTCCGTCCACATTCGTTCCTTCCCTTTCTGAAGTTGCTCTCCACCCTGAAAGCCACTCCGCCAGCGGGTTAGACAATCATCCAATGCGCTGGACACTTCGGCCCCCAGCGCTTGCGCCCAAATTTCAGACTTACTCTCTTAAGGGGTATGTTTTCAACCACTTCCATGGGCCATCGCTCACTCTTTACAGTGGCATCCAGGCTGCATTGGTTAGTGCGAGACAAGGAAAACTAATCGAGGGATTTGGGGCGTGAACTATGTGGATTGTTAGAGTCGCACTGAAACGGCCGTACACATTCGTGGTGCTGGCCATCCTGATTCTGATTCTTGGAACACTGTCGATTTTTCGCACACCCACAGACATCTTTCCGAACATCAACATTCCTGTCGTGAGCATCATTTGGAACTACACCGGTCTGTCCCCAACGGAGATGTCAAACCGCATCATCACCCTTCAAGAGCGTAACCTGACGACCATCGTGAGTGATATTGAGCATATCGAGTCGCAGTCATTGAATGGCATCGCGGTCATAAAAGTGTTTTTCCATCCCGGCGTCAATATCAGTATGGCGATTGCGCAGATTGCGGGCCAATCCCAAACACAGCTCAAGCAGTTGCCAGCAGGCACTACGCCGCCGCTGATTATCACTTACAGCGCTTCCAGCGTGCCCATTCTCCAGATGGCTCTCTCCGGCCCCACGCTTTCGGAGCAGCAGTTAAATGATCTTGGCCTGAATTTCATCCGGCCCCAGCTCACCTCGGTACCGGGCACGGCTGTCCCTTATCCATACGGCGGCAAACAGCGTCAGGTTCAAGTGGACTTGAATACTGCGGCACTCCAATCGAAAGGCTTGTCTCCTCTTGATGTAGTGAATGCCATCAGCGCCCAGAACCTTATTCTCCCATCCGGAACAGCCAAGATCGGAAAATTTGAATACAACGTGGACATGAATGGGAGCCCTACAACCATCGCAGGTCTGAACAACCTTCCAATTAAAGCTGTGGGAGGCACGACGATTTACATTCGCGACGTGGCTAACGTTCGCGACGGATTTCCCCCGCAGACCAATATCGTTCGCGTCGACGGGCGGCGCTCAACTCTAATGACCATTCAAAAAATCGGGAACGCATCTACCTTGGACATCATCACCGCAATCAAGAAGCTGTTGCCAAGTGTCAAAACGACGCTTCCGCCGGACCTGCAAATTCGGCTCCTCGCGGACCAATCTGTCTTCGTCCGGGGCGCCATTTCCGGCGTTTTACGCGAAGCGCTCATCGCCGCATGCCTTACGGCTGCCATGATTCTTCTGTTTCTTGGAAGTTGGCGCAGCACGTTGATCATTGCTATCTCGATTCCCCTTTCCATTTTGACTTCGATCATTTGTCTCAGCGCCCTGGGGGAAACCATAAATATCATGACTCTTGGCGGTCTGGCGCTAGCTGTCGGCATCCTGGTGGACGATGCGACGGTCACGATCGAGAACATTCACGGTTTTCTGAGCAAAGGTAAGGAAACGGAAGAGGCAATTCTTCTTGGAGCGGAGCAGATCGCAGTGCCCGCGCTGGTCTCAACACTTAGCATCTGCATCGTCTTTGTCCCCATGTTTTTGCTCACGGGGGTTGCCCGCTATCTCTTTGTGCCCTTGGCGGAGGCAGTCGTCTTCGCGATGTTGGCTTCCTACCTGCTTTCACGGACTCTGGTGCCAACGATGGCCAAGTATCTTCTCAAAGCTCATGCTGAAGAAGGCGCGCATGCCGCGAGCAAGAATCCCCTTGTGCAGTTCCAAGCCTGGTTTGAACGCAGCTTTGAGAGGATTCGGACCGGTTATCGCGGATTGCTCGAAGCTTGCGTCCGTCACCGCCGTGTTTTTGCCGGCGCATTTCTGGCCGTGTGCGTGCTCTCCTTTGGACTCTACCCGTGGTTGGGACAAGATTTCTTCCCATCCGTGGACAGTGGCGAATTCACGCTGCATCTTCGTGCTCCAACCGGTATGCGTATTGAAGAAACGGCCGCCCTTTGTGACCGTGTGGAAGCCGAGATTCGCAATCAAATACCACCTGCCGAGTTCGGCGGGATCATCGACAACATCGGATTACCTTATAGCGGCATCAATCTTTCCTACAGCAGTTCGGCGCCGATCGGAACGGAAGATGCGGACATTATGGTCGCTCTTTCCCCCAAGCATCGGCCCACATCGGGCTACGTGCATGACTTAAGGTTGAGGCTCGCGCACGATTTTCCTGGGGTTACTTTCTATTTCCTGCCTGCGGACATGGTGACTCAGATTTTGAACTTTGGCCTGCCGGCCCCAATTGATGTTCAGATTATCGGAAATAATCTGCAGGCCAACCGGCAATTTGCGGACGAGCTGCTGGAGAAGGTCAAGTACGTTTCAGGAACAACGGACCTCCGCATTCAGCAAACCTTTGACCAGCCGAAGTTTCACGTTGATGTGGACCGGACGAAGGCTCAGGAAATCGGTTTCAGCCAGCGGGAAGTTGCGAGCAACCTCTTGATAACGCTGAGCGGTAGCTCACAGACTTCGCCGACTTTCTGGCTGGACCCGAAGAATAGTGTGAGCTATCAGATCGCAACACAAACTCCGCAGTACCGGGTTCAGTCATTGCAGGATCTGGAGAACATTCCAGTTACAGGCGCAGGTAACGCTCCTCCCTCCATACTTGCGAGTCTCGCCTCATTCAGCCGCAATTCCGAGTTGAGTGTGGTCTCGCATTACAATGTGTCCCCGGTCATCGATATATTCGGTTCCGTCCAAGGCCGTGACCTCGGAGCCGTTTCGAAGGATATCTCCTCAATTCTGAGCGCTAGTCAAAAGGACCTTCCCCGGGGTTCAAAGATCATAGTTCGCGGCCAGATCCAGACGATGAAGTCGTCTTTCTTGGGATTGCTGACCGGGCTCGTATTCGCCATCGTCCTGGTCTATCTCCTCATCGTCGTGAATTTTCAATCTTGGCTCGACCCATTCATTATTCTCACCGCGCTTCCCGCCACGCTCGCGGGAATCGTGTGGTTCTTGTTTGTGACCGGCACGACCATTAGCGTGCCAGCGCTTACGGGATCGATTATGTGCGTTGGAGTGGCCACTGCGAACAGCATCCTGGTAGTTAGCTTCGCAAAAGAACAATTAGGCGCGGGACATTCTCCGGCCGAAGCGGCCGTGCAGGCGGGATTCGCGCGATTCCGACCGGTGCTGATGACAGCTCTGGCAATGATCATCGGGATGCTCCCTATGGCCATCGGGATGGGAGAAGGTGGAGAACAGAATGCGCCTCTCGGCCGCGCCGTCATTGGTGGGTTGCTCTTCGCCACGGTATCTACCCTGTTTTTCGTTCCTACGGTGTTCAGTATGGTGCACAGCCTCCGTCATCGCTCGGCTGAAGCTGGAATTCAACGATAGAGCTCTTTAGGAGCAGAAAGGTATTCCAATGCTGTCAGAAACAGAAACACAAGTTGTCATGAACGCGCCGCCAATTCAAAGCGCATTCCATGGGAAACTTCGCACGAGACGTAACTGGCTCGCCGCCGTGATCATTTTTCTGGCGGTGGCAGGAGTTTTGGTTTCCGGCATTCTTTGGCGTGTTCGGGCCCATGCCACTGTGAGCGCTGAGACCGCTGCTATGGCGGTCCCGTTGGTGAACGTCGTCTCTCCGCAGCGTACCGCACCGTCGCACGACCTTGTCCTGCCCGGCAACGTCGAGCCCTATATGACGGCTCCGATCTACTCGCGCACCAATGGTTACTTGAAGAAGTGGTACGTCGACATTGGAGGGCGCGTGAAAAAGGGCCAGCTTCTTGCTGAGATCGACACACCAGAAGTCGACCAGCAGCTGCAACAGTCGCGTAGTAATCTGGCAACCGCTGAAGCCAATCTCAAGCTCGCAGAGATCACTAAGACCCGCTACCAAGGCCTGTTGCAGACCAACGCAGTAGCTCAACAAGATGTAGACAATGCCGTTGGAACTTACAATGCAAATCAAGCCACGGTTGGGGCCATGAAGGCCAACGTCAAGCAACTCGAGACGCTGCAGTCCTTCGAGAAGATTTATGCTCCGTTCGACGGCATCGTTACGGTCCGCAATGTCGATGTGGGCGATCTCATCAACTCCGGTAGCGCCCCAGGAACCAGGACAGATCTCTTCCACATCGCGCAGCCCGGCAAATTGCGCGTGTATGTCTACGTACCCCAGGAATACTCGCAAGCTGCCACGCCAGGGCTGACGGCAGAGCTGACGCTTGATGAGTTTCCCGGGCGGCGGTTTCAAGGGAAGCTGGTCCGCACCGCCAATGCCATCAACAACGCAACCCGAACCTTGCAGGCGGAAGTTGACGTCGACAATCCTACCGGCAAGCTGCTGTCCGGCTCCTATGCCGAAGTGCACTTGAGGCTGCCTGGGCTCGCGTCCACTCATCTCTTGCCCGTTGACACTCTGTTGTTTCGATCCGAAGGTCTGCAGGTCGCCGTTGTGCAAGACGGCAAAGTGGCGCTCACAAAGGTTACGCCGGGTCACGATTTCGGAAATCAGATCGAAATCCTTTCGGGCCTGAACGGCGATGAATCGGTAATTCAAAATCCTCCAGATTCCGTTGTCGCCGGACAACAAGTGCAGATCGCAAAGGCTGCACCGCCAACCGGCGCAGGGGGTGGCCAATGACTTTACGGCACAACCGGAATGTAGAACTTCGAGTTTGGAACCGTCCTCTGGCCAGCGTTGCTCTCGCCAGCGTGCTCTCCATTGCGGGTTGCGCCGTCGGACCAAAATACAACCGTCCAGCAGTCGAAGTCCCGCCCGCCTACAAGGAGGTGGGTGATTGGAAACCCGCTCAACCGAACGAGCAGAATCTCGGTGGAGCCTGGTGGCAGATCTTTCAGGACCAGCAATTAAACACCCTTGAGGACCAGATCAATGTCTCCAACCAAAACTTGAAGGCAGCCGAGGCGCAATACACCCAGGCTCGGGCCGTGCTGCGCTACTACCGGGCCGACTTTTATCCTTCGATTAACGCTGGCGCGGCGGCAACACGAAATAGAATCTCCAACAACCGCCCTCCCGGCCACCTGAGCTCGAATGGCGCTACGTACAACGACTATCAGATTCCGGTGGAGTTGTCCTACGAATTGGATGTGTGGGGACGCGTCCGGAAGACCGTCGAATCACAACGCGAACAAGCGCAAGCCAGCGCCGCGGACCTCGCCACCGTCAATCTAAGCTTGCATGCCCAGCTCGCCCTGTTCTACTTCCAGGCGCGCAGCCTGGATGCGCAAGAGCAACTCTTGAACTCAACCGTCGCGCAATATGAGCAGGCATATCAATTGACCGACAGCCGTTTCAAGGGAGGACTCGCCTCCGAAGTGGAAGTCCAGCAAGCCAGCACGCAGCTTGAGACGACGCGTGCCCAGGCCATCGATATTGGAGTGCTCCGGGCGCAGTACGAGCATGCCATTGCCACTCTCATCGGGAAGCCAGCGTCTTCATTTCATCTTTCGCCGCTTCCTCTTACTTCACCTCCACCTTCGATACCTCTGGAACTTCCTTCCGAACTCCTTGAGCGCCGGCCCGACATTGCGGCAGCGGAAAGACGTATGGCTGCCGCCAACGCGCAAATCGGTGTAGCCAAGGCCGCTTATTATCCGAACATCAGTCTGGGCGCTACAGGCGGTTTCGAAAGCGGCATAATCACTACACTCCTGTCTGGCCCGAGCATCCTCTGGTCGGTTGGCGCGTCGGCAGTTGCGCCCATCTTTGACGCAGGTCGTCGCCGGGCCAACACGGATCAAGCCATTGCTGCCTACGACCAGACAGTTGCCAACTATCGCGAAACCGTCCTGACAGGCTTTCAGCAAGTGGAAGACAACTTGGCGGCACTTCGTATTCTCGAAAAGGAAGCAGACACACAACAGCGCGCGGTCCTCGCTTCCCAAAAATACCTGGAGCTGGCCCTCACTCGTTATCGAGGCGGCATAACCAGTTATCTGGAAGTTACCACAGCACAGAGTGCAGCCCTCACTGACGAAGTGACCGCGGTCAATATTCTCGGCCGCCGGATGACCAGCGCTGTACTCCTGGTCCAAGCGCTCGGCGGCGGCTGGGATCGCTCCTCCTTGCCCGTACGCCCCGAATGCTGCGGCAAACTAACAAGCACTTCAAGATAGACGTGCCCGCTTTTAACATCATTGAGTCCCGATTGTGTGTGTCGTAATTGCCCCCCACGTTGCGGTTCAACTTTGGGGTCCAAAAGCAATATCCGGTTATGACTTCCGGAGCTTTGGTAGCAATCCGTGCCACCTAATTTCAATCCATTACCAAATGATTTCCCCTGCCACGCAAAGGCCCGGGCCAGGATCTGAGGATTCGCACCCGCCATTTACCTTGTAGGCCAAGTGGGCCATCTGAGGACCCCGTTGCGAAGGCTAAGTGATTGCGGCGCCGCGCCTTAGTTTAGAATTCAGCAGTCCAGTTGAAACACGCTGAGCTCTCACTGATAATGGCGGAGCCTCGAGTGCGAAGTGAGTTTCAGAAGGACAAATGACCACGTATATCGGGCTCATCGGTGGCGGAAACATTTCTGAGACGCATGCGCGTGCCGCGCGCGCGGTGCCGGGAGTGGAGATTGCGGCCATCTATGGAACGAACGCGGAGAAAGTCGGGCGATTGTCCCGCGAGCATGGCGGCAAGCCTTACTCCGACTTCGACCAGTTTCTCGATCATCGTCCCATGGATCTTGTGGCGGTCGGCAGTCCTTCGGCAATGCATGCTGCTCAGGGCATCGCGGCGGCGCGGCGCGGACTTCACGTACTGACGGAAAAACCAATCGACATCACGACCGAGAGGGCTGATGCCCTTATTTCCGAGGCCGACAAAGCAGGAATCAAGCTGGGAGTTTTTTTTCAAGACCGTTGTAAGCCAGATATTCTCCGCGTGAAAAAGGCAGTGTACGAAGGTGTGTTGGGGCGGCCTATTCTCGCAGATGCTCGAGTGAAGTGGTACCGCCCCCCAGACTATTATGCGAAGTCGCGCTGGCGTGGAACCCGGGCTCTGGACGGCGGAGGTGCGCTGATCAATCAGGCAGTGCACACGGTAGACCTGATGTTGTGGTTGTTCGGAGATGTCGAGAGTGTCCAGGCCAGTAGCAAGACAGCGTTGCATCCCATAGAAGTGGAGGACACTCTGGTCGCACTCTTGGAGTTTGCGAACGGGGCGCTCGGCGTGCTGCAAGCCGCTACCTCGGTGTATCCGGGCTACCCTCGCCGGCTGGAACTCACCGGCACCGAGGGAACATTGATTGTCGAGCAGGATCGACTGCTCGCCGCGGACTTGCGAAATCCAACGGAGGTTTTGCTGCGCGGCGGGAATGCGGACCTGAACCGCAGCGCAGACTCGCCGATCGTCAGTGACGCGCGAGGACACGAAGCTGTTTTGGAGGATTTCCTCGAGTCGATTGAGTCAAACACAAAGCCGCGTTGTGATGGACATGAAGGCCGCCGTAGCCTGGCCCTCATGGAAGCAATTTATGAAGCCTGCCGGACCGGGAAGCAAGTGCTCTGCACTCGATGAGGCGTGACTCACGCAATCTGCCCCATTAGAGTTACTCGCCGAAACGCGAGAAAATGCCCAAGGAGGGAGATCACGGAGTGATCGTAAGGGTCTTTGAAGACAAGATCTCTTTCAGGGTGGCTGCTGCCGAACAGGCGGCGAGTTCTGTGCGCCGAGCAATCCTCGATCACGGACGGGCGCGTATTGTCGTCGCAACGGGAACGTCCCAGTTGGATTTTCTGGATGCTCTGACCAAGGCGGAAAGCATCGACTGGCAGCAAGTTGAGATGTTTCACCTGGATGAATACGTGGGGCTGCCCGTCACTCACCCAGCCAGCTTTCGCAAGTATCTTCTTGAGCGGCTGATTCAAAAGACCGGAATTACGGATTATCACTTGCTTGACGGCAACGGTGAGCCTAGCGAGGTTGTCCGTCGGGTCGGGAAAATCCTTCAATCGGCGCCAGTGGATCTTGCCTTCGCCGGTATGGGAGAGAATGGCCACCTCGCTTTTAACGACCCTCCTGCCGATTTCCAAACCGAAGAGCCATATCTCATCGTAAATTTGGATGAAGCCTGCCGCCGCCAACAGGTGGGTGAAGGATGGTTCGCGGACATTTCGGAAGTTCCCCTGCAGGCGATCTCCATGTCTGTACGCCAGATTCTAAAGGCTAAAGAAATAATTTCGGTCGTACCAGGTGCGCGGAAAGCACTGGCAGTCAAGCGGTGTGTCGAGGGGAAAATCAGTCCAATGGCGCCGGCTTCCATATTACGCACTCACCCCAACGCTACGATTTATCTGGACAGAGATTCCGCACGACTTCTCAGCCCAGCAACGCTTGTTGCCCTTGCCGCCGGCGGATAATTCGTGATCGCATTCGATTCAATCCGCAGTGAGAGCACATCTGCCGTTAAGCGAGTCTCATGGCGGTAAGCGTGCCAATCGGCTCGACCCGGCATGGCGCAATTCCTTCGTTGCGCTGGTGGATTGGCGGGATTCTGTTCGCTTCGACGGTGATCAACTATATTGACCGTCAGACGCTTTCCATCCTCGCGCCATATCTCAAACAGGAATATCACTGGACCAACGCGGACTACGCGAATATTGCAATCGCGTTTCGTGTGGCGTACTCCATCGGACAAACAGCTTGCGGCCGGCAGATTGATCGCCTGGGCACCAAGCTAGGTCTGACGATCAGCGTGACGTGGTATTCGATTGTCTCGCTGTTGACGTCTTTGGCGCGTGGCTTTGCCGGCTTCGCGGTATTCCGGTTTTTGCTTGGAGCGGGCGAGTCCGCCAATTGGCCTGGTGCGAGCAAGGCCGTCTCGGAATGGTTTCCGAACCGCGAACGTGGAATAGCGGCCGCGTTGTACGACAGCGGCTCATCCGTCGGAGGCGCAATCGCGCCGTTTCTTATATTGCCGGTGTACCTGCGGTGGGGATGGCGCGTGGCATTTGTGATTCCGGGGCTGCTTGGGTTTTTGTGGCTCATCGCCTGGCGCCGGATGTATTACCTGCCGCAAGAGCACCCACGAATCAGTGAAGCAGAGCGCCAATTGATCCTCGCTGACAGACCGGAAACCGAAGTGGCGGGCAAACCGCTGCCACGATGGCGCGATCTTTTGAAGCTAACCCAGACTTGGGGAGTGATTGTCTCAAAGGGTCTCACCGATCCCGTCTGGTTCTTCATCACCGACTGGTTCCCAATCTACCTGATTGCCAAAGGCATTTCACTGCAGAGCAGCCTGATAGCGATTTGGATTCCCTTCCTGGCGGCGGACTTGGGCAATTTCTTTGGCGGAGGGGTATCCGGCTACCTAATCCGCCGCGGATGGTCACTGGGTGCGGCACGCAAAGCGCTGGTTGTCTTTGGAGGCTTCGGCGTATTGCTTCTGATCCCGACAATCTTCACGGTGAAGCTGTATCTGATCACCCTGCTATTCGGTCTTGCCACGTTTTCGTACGCATCGTTTTCGACGATAGCAAACGTGTTGCCTACCGACCTTTACTCCAGCGAGGCAGTCGCTTCGGTGAGCGGCATGAGTGGAACCGGGGCGGGGATCGGGACCATCATCTCCTTCGAACTGATCGGGCACTTTTCCGATGCGCGCCAGGCAACGGCCACGCATTCTTTTGATCCGATTGTAATTGTGGCCGGACTCATTCCGTTCATTGGCATGATGCTGGTATTGTTGCTGGTGCGCAACACGCGCGCGACCGATCAGGGGCTGGTAAAACGAATCTAGGACAGACGTAGAGGCGGATCCGTGACGATCCTCAACGAAGATAGGCTTTTCCCGGCTGACCCAAACACGCGCTCCGTCGCCCGGAGGCTTTATGCCGGCGTACGTGATTTGCCGATCATCAGCCCGCACGGCCACGCGGACCCCCGTTGGTTCGCCGAGGACAAGCCCTTTTCGAATCCAGCTAACTTGTTTGTCGTCCCTGACCACTACATCTATCGCATGCTTTACAGCCAGGGTGTTTCGCTCGAGCAACTCGGGGTTGGATCAGCGGCTCTTGAGGATCCCAGGCGCGTCTGGCGCGTTTTCGCTCAGCATTACTATCTCTTCCGCGGAACACCGACGAGACTGTGGCTGGATTTCGCTTTCCAGGACCTCTTTGGTTTGAATGCGCGTCTTACTCCTGAAAACGCCGATGCATGTTACGACGCAATCCTGGAAAAGCTGAAGACGCCGGAATTTCGTCCTCGAACACTCTTCGAACGATTTCGACTTGAGGTATTGGCGACGACGGATTCACCGCTTGATTCGCTTTCTCATCATAAGGCGATCCGCGCATCGGGTTTCAAGGGACGCATTATTCCGACGTTTCGCCCTGATCCCGTGGTTGATCCTGATTTTCCAAATTTCGTGCAGAATCTTGCGTCTTTCGGGCAATTGATGCGTGTGGATGCGGACAGTTGGCAAGGTTATCTTGCCGCGCTGCGGCAGAGGCGGATGGAATTCAAGGCGCTCGGTTGCACTGCGACGGACCACGGCCACCCTACGGCCGCGACCGCCGACCTGAACCTCGATTCGGCGGCCCGGCTCTATCAAAAAATAGCCTCCGGCGCGGGCGATCCCGACGAGCGCGAACTGTTCCGCGCCCAAATGCTAACGGAAATGGCGGCCATGAGCCTGGATGACGGCCTGGTCATGCAGATTCACCCAGGCAGCTTCCGCAACCACAACACACTCGTATTCCAGCGCTTCGGACGTGATGTCGGCGCAGACATTCCGATGCCCACCAATTATGTGCACGCGCTAAGACCTTTGCTAAATCGCTTCGGCAACGAATCTCGTTTTACACTTATCGTGTTCACTCTCGATGAATCAACCTACAGTCGTGAACTTGCTCCTCTTGCTGGGCACTATCCTTGCCTTCGGTTAGGGCCGGCGTGGTGGTTCCATGACAGCCCCGAAGGCATGATGCGCTTTCGCGAATATACGACAGAGACCGCAGGCTTTTACAACACCGTCGGTTTCAATGACGACACCCGGGCGTTTCTCTCCATTCCCGCAAGACACGATGTCGCACGCCGTGTCGATTGCTCCTTTCTTGCGCGGCTGGTCGCTGAACACCGAATCGACGAGGTCGAAGCAGGCGAGGTCGCGTCAGAGCTTGCGTACGGTCTTGCGCGAAAGGCTTACAGACTGTAGAAGCGGAAGCGCACTCTTCCATCGGGGGATCTTGGTACGATGTAAAATGCTCGGGACTAATCCAGACTACAACGCTGGCGCAAACCGGGGCTGCAATGAGGATGAGCGCGTCCAAAATCACAATCGTATTGTTTCAACCTCTCAGCCAGGGGAACAATGAACTGGAATTTTTATGAGCCTTCTCTTTGAGATCGGAAGCGAGCAATCTGAACTTTCTTCTGTCGATCTGAGAAAAGGTCTGTTCCATGCTTTGCAAGCGCTTGGCCCGCGCGATCGCGTGCTGGCGATCCCTCCCGACTTCACTCGATTTCACTCTGGGGCTGGCGAACTAACCAGAAGCGTGCGTGACTTTTACGGAGAACGGCTCAGTGCCATATTGCCTGCGCTCGGTACACATGCACCCATGACGCCGGGTCAAGTTACTAAAATGTTCGGCAACATCCCGTTCAACTTGTTTCACGCACACAACTGGCGGAAGGACGTTGTCACACTGGGAGAAGTGCCCTCCAAGTATGTGCGCGAACAATCCGAAGGCAAGCTGGACTATACCTGGCCGGTACAAATTAACAGGATGCTGGTCGAAGGAGGTTTCGATCTAATCCTTTCCATCGGGCAGGTTGTCCCTCATGAAGTGATCGGAATGGCAAA
>Ga0207118_1042_pt1 | contig 26954 bp, 26 predicted proteins | sample Alteio_BWMinHeat_42_FD_153507 | JGI IMG/M metagenome (GOLD analysis project Ga0207118, IMG submission 153507) | Enriched cells from forest soil in Barre Woods Harvard Forest LTER site, Petersham, Massachusetts, United States -... | ecosystem: Environmental > Terrestrial > Soil > Temperate forest >...
TTGTGCACTTTAGCAGCTGCTGGGGTCTCTATAAGTGATACGAAACGGCGATCCTGTCGAGATGTTCTTAACGCCTGTTCCATATATCTATGTGCGAAAGGATAAGAAAATGAACGTCAAATATATGAATAAAAAAGGAGAAAGAAAAAAAGTCACCCTTGGTTCTAAACGCATCAATGGCGCCTCCAGTTCGATGAAGATCCCGCTCGGTTGTCAGAAATCAACCGTTTTCGCCCGAACCTGTCACATTGCACAACGACTCTGCAGCTCGAAAAGGCTTCTCGCGTCTCTTGTCGCGATATCGATTCTTGCTACCCTTGGTGCCTGGATAGCGACCGTCCGCCGGTCAGCTCCAGCTTCCGGCATCTCGCCTATCGCCCATCCCGATCGATACCAAAGGGCTACCATTTTCGAGCGACAGGCACTGGCAGCCCATTGGCTTTCGAGGCGACCAGATCGATTTGTGAGGTCCCTGTTGAACGCGCTGGCTAGGCGCACGAACGACCGAGCGATTCCGTCACGCCTGGCGGGCACGTGCAGGATCATCGAAGTCCGGGGAGTCGATAGACACTTGGAACGAAAGTGTAGCGATGATCCCGCCTGAGCAAATAGGAATGGACTACCTCAAGCCGGCCGAGCGGTCTCAATTGCAGAAGGTTCGGTTCGCTGAGCCCTCCATCGACGAGACGATACGTCAGATTGATCGTATTCTTGCGAGCCGAACCTTCGCGCGCGTACAACGAAGAGCCAAAGACTTCCTGGGATTTGTGGTTGCAAAGAAACTTCTCGGTCATGCCGACAGGGTCAAGGAGATGACCATCGCCATATGTGTTTTCCACGAATCGGTCGAGTTTGACCCATTGGAAAGCAGCAAAGTGAGGGTTGCGGCCTCCGACTTGCGCCGCCGAATCGCCGCCTATTACTCGAACGAGGGCCAACAGGACTCGATCGAGATCATCATTCCAACAAACACTTATGTTCCAGAGATCCGTAATCGGCGCTGTCTGCTTTTGATTCGCGATTTTGAGAACTGGCATCCCCAGGCCGATCAAGATCATCTTTGCACAACGATCAGGGACGAACTCGCCCATCAGTTGGGTCGCGTCGGATGGATACGCGTGACAAGGGTTGCCGCATTTCAGTCGCGTGGGGGCGCCCGGCGATACGGACTGCGCGGCAGCTTCGAATACAAAGAAGATGTCCTGCGGCTGAATCTGTCGCTCGCGGACCTTTCTGCCCGCCGCATTGTTTATTGGCGAAGCTTCCAAGGGAGGCGAAATGAGGTGTTCGACCTGACTCGCTCGATCGCCGTCACTTTCTTCAAAGCGCTTAGAACGGCCGTGCCTCGCCCGATGGACTTCGAGCAAAGCCAGCCCAGGACTCCTGACAACCTGCCGTTGGCGTTGATGAATGATCCACGCCGTCGCTCACGCGGAGGTGCCGATGACCCTTTCGAACCGCCGCGGGTGCAGCAAATGACGCTGCCAGAAAGAAAACGGCCGGCGGAAGAGCCCACCCGAATGGAGTCGCGTGTTTCCCGACGCAGAATCCACGCCGCCCGCGCTCGGCCCACCAGAGCCTCGTCCCGGGAGAGCAGCAGGAAACGGCTAGTCCGGCCAAACGGGTTCGATGCGGTAGACGCCAGGATCTAGATCGAAGAAGAGCGCCGTGTCGTACTCGTACTCATCGACATTCTTCCCGTTCTCCTGGCGGAGTCGCCTTATCCGTCTGGCGCGCACTTCAGGAGGCAACGAACGATTTGGCGATGTTTTTAGAGACATTGCGATGAATCCAGACATCTCTGGACCCGTCACTGGCAGTGTTGGTCGGTCCGGGGCGAGTGCCTATCTGGCGCCGAGAGAGAGATGCGGCCAATAGAGATTTCCAGATCATTGAGCAGATCCTTGAAGAGGCGGAAGACGCAGCCGTCTGGGAAGGAAACGTGACGTTCGCGCTGAAGTTGCTGCGCGAAGCCAGATCGTTCTCACAGCAAAAGGTCGCCAGCATGCTCGGCGCCGACGAAAAGAGAATGAGAAGATACCGCGTGCTTTCGGAGAGGGCTAAGCGATGGATTCAGGGGGTGACGATGCAGGCGCCAGCTTATCTTCACGAGGCGAGGAAAGCGGCGCGACGGACGGCGAGCCTGCAAGCGTACGCTCTCCTGCAGAAGGCCGCCGCCGGCCATTTGACGGTTGAAATCCCCGGCGGTAAGGATGTCCACGTCGAATCGCCAGGGGGAGAGTTCGAGGTCTTCGCATTCATCCTCGATTCGCAGAGTGGAGAAAAGATGCTGGCTCCCTGGCTCTATGGCCTCGCTGTGACCGTCCTTCGGCCACGGCCGGTGGAAGGAGGAAGCGCGTCGGTCTCGGTGACGGGGCTGCCCATTGCTCTCGTCAACGCTTCAACGGACGTGGCCATCCCTGCGGAGCGAGTTCTACTAACCACATCACCCGCAGATCGCGCAGTTGTTGCCGCAGGAACTGCATCCGCTCATGCGGTCCTAGCGGCAGAGCCCGTCCTAGCAGGTCGTGGAGCAACTTTGCTTCGGGCGACACTTCGTTTAGAGACCATAGGTGGGGTTGCTGATCCCATTAGCCAGGGATGTCTCGGACCCTGTAGCGAGCGGTGTGTGCGACCCTGCCGACCGAAATACAATATCCGCAGCAGAAATTTTGGCTGTCATCGTGTGGGCCATCAGCGTGCGGCTTCCTCTAGCAAACGGATTGCAGTAGCTTGCTTCTGCTGGCGGGCAACCTCAAGTGCCGTCCTGCCCCATTTATCACGGGCATTCAAATCGGCTCCTCCATCCAACAATGGTCGAAGGTTGCATGGGTGAGCCACCGCATTCATAAGTGGAGTGACACCTTCCGCCGTATGAGTGTTCGCATCTGCGCCCGCATCGAATAGTAGTTTGAACACAGCGGTGTTATCGTACCGGCTGATCGCTGCATCGAACAACCCCCGGTCAAGTTCTCTCTTGTCGGATCTGTGCGAAGTTAGCAAAGTTTGGGCCACCAAGGCGTCCCCGTCCAAGAGGGGCTCTGTAAGCGGCTTAGGATCGCCTGATGGGAACCAGATTACCTGCTGTTCTAGCAGCCATGGGTTCGCTAAAAATTCAACAAAGCTAGTTACGTGGTAACGTACAAAGAAAATAGGATCGAGCCCCCCGACGAACGGCGCGGCTAACACCCGACTGCGGGCAATACGATCGAGATCAACCTGTAGGCCGCTTGCCTCAATCGCTTTGAGAGTCACGTCGTCCGATATTTGAGAGTTCGGGCCGTCGAACTGGCGGAAGTATAACCGCCGCACGATTTGGATTCCCTCCGCTCGATTTCCATGGAGCACAGCATGCAGTTCCACTTCTCCGCGTTGGACGCCTTGCTGTCGCATTCTGACCATGTACGGTTGGTCTACGCCATTGCCGTATGTACCGTGCTCCAGGTCGTCATGAAGGACGCTGCACTGTGGCAATTCATTAATAAGCTGCTGGACCGCTGGCGGCGATTGAGGCCGCGCCGATGGAATCGCGATCAGTAACAGAACCGCGCACTGCGAGAGCAATCGTTTAACCTTCAATAACGCACATCTGGCTATTTGGGGGCTTCTCTCCGCTGATATCATGGAGTTCATTTACATGGTCTCCTTCTCTGCAACAGAAGTCTTTCCTTCCGAACGCTCTGCGTCCTGTATCAATTATCAATTCGGGTTAGGGTGATTACCCAACTGTCCTCCACCCACGCCCCAAATGAAACCCCCAGGACTAATCAAGTCGCCGCTCTCGGGATCAAGGATCGGATCACCAAAAATCGGTTCTCCAAACGGGCCGATACCACCGCCACCGCCTCCGCCAACTGGGCTGTTAGGGCGGTGTGCCTTAATGCATCTGATAAAGAGGTTTTTCACTTGATCACCCGATAGTGATGCGAAACCCACTGCGGCATTCGGATTCGACGAATCCGCATTTACCACCTGGCCGAAGCCAGCACCTATCGCCTGATCTCGATTCATTAGGTTTGGAACACCGTTGTATGGCTCTGCGGTAGGCCCGATATCCAGAACGGGACCAATGGCCCTGTGTACAATCTCATGCGCCGCCACAGTTCCGCCGTATATTGTAGCGTTTCGGAGAGCCGCGATACTCCCCCAATAGATGGTGGGCGATACCCATGGAAACGGCCAGCCCGACCAACCAGTTACATTGTTGCCCGCCATGCTGGTGCCCTTCTCAATGTCCACCTGGAAATCGGGTTTCCCTGTATTCGAAAAACCTGCCTGCACCGAGTTCCCGTCCCACTGCGCCGAACCAAGGACAGCGTTTATTCGTCCCTCTATAGCTGCCAATTCAGAATCCGACAGTCCGGCTCTGTTGTTGATCTTAACGTTAAACGTACAGGTATCTAGGCCGAGCGGATCAACGGCATTGCAGGGATTGTTTCCAACGTAAGCATAGAGGTTGAGGCTCTGTGGATTGCCTATATCGCCGCCCAGCGGATCAGGAGACATGAAGCGGGAAAGGCGGTCGTTGTAGTAGCGAGCGAAGGCATAATCAAGGCCGGTCTCCGCGTCGCGTTCGTAGCCGGTGAACTTATAATTCTGTGGACAAGTAACGCCGTAATTGATTTCCTGGCCATACGGGTAGTAATCCTCTGAGAAACAGACGGTGCCGTCCAATGGAGAGTTCGTCGGGGTGACTTCCGCCACTGATCGCGTGCTCCCGATCTGGTCCGCGAAATAATAATACTGAATTCCCGATGACGGATCAGAACGTGCGATCCTCCGGCCCGCGAAGAAGACATATTCGTGGTAGTTCGCATTCGTGGTGCTTCCACTCGAATCCGTCTCGGCAATCGTTTGGCCGCCGACGTTCCGCCAGTAAAGCACGTCCACCGTAGCGCAGGAGGTGCCATTGGATTTCGCCACGCGGATGCCATCGCCGTCGTAAGCATAGCAGTAAGGACCACCTGGCATATTGCTCGCAGAGGTGATCCGGTTCTCGGCGTCGTAGTTGTACGTCCATTGCCCGTCGGCCGTGTCATTGCCCGCAAGATCGTAAGAATACCCGCTACCGGTGATGTGGTTATTGACATCGATGCTGAACTGCGGTGCGTAGCTGGAGCATTTGACCGAAGCGGCCGACCAGAAATTCGCCAATTTATCGTCTGTAAAGCTTTGGCCCCAACAGTCGGCCCCGGAATTTGCATTCGTCTCTACACTCATCAACCGATTCAGCACGTCCATCTTGTACGTCTGCGTGCGGCCGGTATCGACGTTATTTGTTTGCGTCGAGATGTTGCCATTGTTGCCAGTGGGATAGCTGAACGCAAGGTTTAAAGCGGTTGCCGTTGAGGAGTTCGCCTGAATGCTCGTGATGCCCAGCCGATTGTTGTAGGCACGAGTCTCTGTAATTCCGTTAAAGACGCTGCCCACATAGCCGTAGACGATGTTCAATGGCCCTCCGGTCGGACCATACATTGCCAACGATGAATTCTCGGCGTAATTGATATTGTTCGTTGTGTCCTTCGCGGCGACAGGCCGTTGCGCTCCACCGGGAGTATAAGTCACTACGCGATTGCTCGGATACGTGATCGTCGCGACGGAGTTATCCAGATTGTAGGTATAGGAAATCGCCTGGGTCACGCTTCCGATGCTTCGCCGCTCGGTCAGGACATTCCCCATCGCGTCGTAGCTCCACGCAGTCTGGCCCGATCCGTCACTCATACCTGTTCGACGGCCTTTGCCATTTGTAATGCCGAGTCCGTTGTAGCTGCTCTGGTCATAAAAGTAACTCGCTGTGGCCGTCCCATCGGAATAGGATTTTGAAGTGAGCCGATTCAGGACATCGTAGCCGGAGGTTGTCGTGATTCCCCTAGCATCGGTGCGCAGACAGACTTCCGAAGGATCGCCACTGCACAGGGCGCTGCTACTGGGATTGCCACACGTTCCGCCAGATGTCGTGTAATAGAAACAGGTTGTACCGCTTTCTGGTGTGCTGGACATGATGACGCGCGAGAGCAAATCGTAGGTAAAGCAACGGCTAAACGTGGAATTGCAAATATTTTGCTGCCCGCCCACTGAGACGACTCCGGTCAGATTGTTGTTCAGATCGTAGGCGTAGAGGGTCACCGCTGGTGAAGAGAGCGATCCTCCTCCCGGATCATTACCGCCTGTCATTGTGTTTCCTGACAGTGAAACAGTGAATGACGGATTCGAGAAATATCCCCCAGGGTTATTCGTCGAGGACCCAGCAGATAACGAATAATTCGAGATAGAGCCTGTTGCCTTCGAGGTAAGACTGACCACTGTTCCAGAAATAGAAGCGTTCACCGGCGAGGAGCTATTTCCATTGAACTGGTTGGCAAGGGCACTCGCCACAGAACTACCCGTGCTAGTTTGTCCGTAGGAGGTCGATACTTGGAATCCGTTTACGTTGATCCAGACGGTGCCGGAATCGTAGGTTGTACCGGCCGGGGTCGTGTACCAAACAGTGATGGTGACCGTATACACTTTGGCGGTCATAACCTTCGTCACCTGTCTATTACAATTGATGTCCAGGAGTCCGCCACTAAAGTTTGCGCTAATGGTTAATCCAAAGTTGCCGTTGTTTATGTCTGTGTAGGCCCAAGAAGCCCCCCAGGTATCAGTACTACCTCCATAGGTCACTGCCCCCTGTCCGGTAGGCCAATCCCCTCCTATACCGTGGTTAGTACCTACAGGGCTTCCAGCTTGAAGAAGATACACCCCGCCGTCCTGCGTATCGTCAGTGTTGAAGCATTCATCTGAGTAAAAGCTACCACTCTTAGATACCTGCACTTGAATTCCATTTATTGCACTGGTAGTAGCCGGTAAATTAAAACCGAATGACGTTGCGTTTAAGAAGTTTGTATTAATACTGCCCGCAGTGAAACTCGCAGAGGCGCTTGCATATTGCCCAGATACTGTAATGTTGTTTGGATTAGACCAGCCCACGGAGCCGCCACCACCGTCGGCACCTGCACCTGCCCCGTTAGGACCGGCAGAACTGTAGATTGTGTAAGACTGTTCGGTGCCGTTGATGGTTGCCGAGCCAGTTCCAGGCGTGGGTGCCGTCACAGGCACGGGTTCATCGGTCTCAATAGTCCGGCCGAATCCGTCAATCCAAACCTGCTTCTGATTCCCAGCCTCGTCTACTGACAGCACAGGATAGCCATATCCGTAAGTCGTCGGCGAGCCCTGCTGAGACGCCACACCCCCAGCGGAAGTGACATTGGGTCCGTAGTAAGTCTTCGCCACCGCATTATCCGCATGCGTACCGGTTAGCTGGCGGTCGAGGCCATCGTAACCAAATGTTTCCAGGCCATCCGTTGGCGACGAGGCGCTGCGGTGCGGATTGCTTACGGTGTAGATGCGACCATTGGAATCGTATGTCGTGTTGATGGAAGTTGCGCCATCAGGATCGCTATTCAGCGTACCCGTTGATTGACGTCCTGAGCTGTCAAGAGTAGTCGTCCCGACAGCGTTCAACGAGGACGTTATCTTTGTCGTTGATTGCACGTTGAATGGATTCACGTCCGTATAGGTGAACGAGTCTTGTCCCCCGTTCGGATAGCTCCTTATGAGCGGGCGGAACATATTGTCGTATGTAAAGCTGGTGGTCCGGTTGTTCGCATCAGTGACCGATGCTACGAGTCCGGTGTTCAAGTCATAGGCGATAGTGGTTGATAAAGCAGCCGGTTTCGAAATGGTAGTGGGATAGGCGTCGAAATAGGTACTCGAATAGGTGTAGTTGGTTGCGTTGCTGTTGAAATCCGTCTGCGTTTGGAGCGAACCGGCCGAATCGTAGGCGGCCGAAGAATTCAAGTACGTGGACCCGGAAACCAGCTTCTGGACGAGCGTTACGTTACCCCGTGTCGTTTTGCCGGTGCCGTAATTGTAATCATCGTGCCCCGGCAGGCCCACAGGAGCAGCAGTCAGAGTGCCTCCGTCATAAGTGTAAAGGGTCTGCGCAACTGTACCGCCTCCGCTGTTTGTGACCGAAACGCTGGAGGGTCGGTTAAGGATATGCGCATTTACGTAATTTGTGGCCTGTTGATAAGCAATCGTTGTGGTTCGATCAGCGGACGTAGGCAAGTTACCGGGATAGTAGTTCCATTCCTGAGTGTTTGTGGTGTTACCGTACGTGTCGTAAGTGTACTCGGAGGTTTTGGTGAGGGTTCCGCTCGGCATCTGCATTGTGGTCGAAATCGCTGCTTTGAGAACGTTTGTTGCAGGCGAGGCAGTTGTGACGCCGTAGGTACACTGGCCGTTGCTGTTGATCGAAACAAAGTTCCAGCACTGATTGACCGTACTTAGCAGGCTCGACGACCCCGTGTAGTATTGAGTCGTGCTCTGCCACGCCCCGCCATTGAGTGTGAAAGTGTAGAGGATTGTGTCGCCGTTGGGCTTTGTGATCTTGTTCGTTTGCTGGCAATCAACCTGTCCTGAACCGCAGGCCGTCGTAACAGTTTGGGCGTAGCCCCAAGGGCCGTCTGGCGTGGTCCTCTGTTGCATCCAGGTATATCTATTACCCTGTGCGTCACCAATGACCTGCCATGTATAGTTAATGGTCGCGCCGGTAGGCAGGGTCATGGAGGTCAAGACACCGTAATACGCACTCTGGCCCGTTGGCGAACTACACGCAGCACTCAAAGTCGAATCACAGTCATACTTAAAAGAATAACTTGACTGGTCTGGGAACTGGATTGATTGGACAACGGTGATGGTGCATGAAGTCGTACATTCAGTCAGGCCGGATTGGCCGAAGTTCGACTGCACGTTGACCGTTTGAGTGGTGACCGTATAGGTGCCTGCGCCGCTACCCTGGGGAGTGAGTACTGTGTACGTAATCGTGTTACCACTCGTTGTTGTCGAAAGAGGAGTTCTGCCTAGCGTATCTGAAGTTGCTGAGAAATAGTTTCCATTGGTGTCTATAACAGGTCCACTCACGATGGTCCCATCGTTCGCATACACGACGGCAGTGTTGTAGCTTGTCACTGACATGTAGTATGCCGTGGCGTCGGTCGCATAAGCTGTGCCGCTGTCGGTGTAGGAGATGGGCATACCACTGGTGCAGTCGACGGTGACAAATGTCTGGATGGGGAAGGAGTGGGTAGTTCCATCAGGCGCGGTCCAGACAAACGTATCGTAATAAGTGGTTCGCGGAAAAGCTCCTTGTTGACACCATCCGCTATACCTAGTTCTGTAAGTAACGCTCCCGATGTCTCCAGTAGTAACGAGCCTCCATCCGCCCCATGAGTTCGTAGACCCGTCCGACGTAGAGATATTCGTAGGGCTCCAGCCAGAGGTCGTATGCATCCAGATGTTGCTGTCATACACCAACGCGATGGATAGGGAGTTGCCGCCACGTTGCGGGTAGGAAGCTAACGGTACACCAAGGTGTAGGCGGCCGTTGGACACGTCGGTCCAGCCGTTCTCAACCGGCAGCAGAGTCGTAAACGTCGGAGCACCCGCGCTTTGGAGGTACGTTTGCGCACGCAGTTGGGGCGCGCGGAGAGCAACACTCCACACCAACGCCAACACAAGAAAGAAGACCCAGCGAAGAGGACGAACTCTCGTGTTCATGAAAGCTCCTTGGCCGCCAGCTTTGAGAAAATCTCGGAACAGCCGTGCTACTGAACCGTGAAGGTCGAATCCTGCAAGCCTGTGTTGAAGTTGATTTGGCTGAGTTGTATATCCCAAGTGGACTGTCCTTCCATCTTTTCGGAAATCGAAAGCGGCACCGACAGGCCACGCACATTTGTGTAGTTGGAATAGCGAATCTGGTGGATGATGTGCTTGGGTATGTTGTCCTGGGTCATGATTAGTTGAAGAGTCGTTGCGTCAATGAAAAAGTCGATGGTGCGGTATTTGAGCATGCTGTCGGTCTGCCTTTGTCCAGGCAAAATATCCTGCGCTTCAACTTGATGTACTGAGCGGCCGTCCAGTTGAACGACGCCTTTATACGAGAGGCTGAACCGTGAGCCGTTCAAAGTCGTCGCCAACTGCCAATGAGGCAGGGCAAGGCTTGCTGGCATCAGCGCTGGTTGGTAGGGGAAAGCGTCGCTGCTTGGAATCAGGCGCGATGGAGGATATTGCCAAACGGTTCCGTCCTCCGATTTTATTAAGGTCAGACCATCTGAGATGATCCAGGAACGTACTCCCCTTAGCAGGGTCGCATCGACACGAATATGATCTAAGGCTAGCCCCCGAACCGTCACACTACCCTGTTCTTGCGGGTTCCAATGGTAAGTTATGCTTCCTGTGGCAGTGTAGTCGCTGACCGCAGTAATCGTTGTGGCTCCGCCAGCCGCAGCGAGAGCTTGCATGAGGATGCTGACGGCTTGGGGGTCCTTGGCCACAGACGGAGCTTGCTGTGCCGACAACGGTAGGTGGAGGACTAAAGGAATCGAAGCAAAGACGAATGACAGCAATCGCACAAGGCGCATACACGCTCCTTTTCACCATCTCGTGCTTGCCGAAAACGAATTCGTGCGCACGAAGAATCGCGGCGCTGTCCGTTGCTCTCTCCGGTTCTTCGGTTCGAGAAAATCCGGGAACACAACCCGGTAAGCGCACCCATCAAGGTGCTCAAGAAGGAAAACGATCTCGGCGTGGCCTATCGCCTTGCTCCCGTTCAGAATGCGAATCTCAGAACAGAAGCCCACGGCTTTGCAGGTCAACTGTTGAGCGACCAGCTTCAAGCCGGTTTCGATAAATCGGCCGATCTCCGCAACCGACCGGTTATGTTGCGGAAGCGCAAGATGCTGGATTTTTCCTTGGTCATTCAAGGCTATTGCAAAGGGCAGGAGCGTGCCGGATTTCTCGAACGAGAGCTTCGTGGTGCGGATCATGGCCTCTACGACGAGGCGCAGTTCTTTGTGTTCCACGAGGGCGCCCTCTACTTTCCGCCTACAAAAACCCATCGGGCCGTGGTTCAAAAATCGAGGGGCCGACTTCAGAGCCGAGGGGCCGGTAGCACCGGGCCGGGTCGCGCCGCGCCGTTGGACGGTCGAAGGTCAAAGACCGGAGGCAAGACGTTGGGACTTTCGGCTCCTGGGCGCAGGACTCTAGCTATGCGCGAGGTACGTAGCAATACGGTAAATACCGGAAATTGTGGTGAGGTCTTTCCCCTTTGAATGACCCGTTCCCGATATGGGAAAGAGCTTTTTGTACTCCAGCGGAAGTTAAGCCCCGCGCCAGGTCGGAGAAACCGGGGCCATTGGACTTAGGGGTGTAGAGCTGTCGGCAAGATTCAGTCCTCCATTCTTCTGTGACGATCCAGAGAAAATACAAACGTAGCCGTCGCGCAATGGAAAAGTCCAAGCTGAAATCATCGCGGTTCCCGGACCTCGCGGCGAGCGCGGGGAATCGGTTGAGGGCGATACCGGAAGCACAGGCGCACCGGGACGAGAAGTCGCTTCCATTCCTCGGCTCAGGTATTCCATACCTGCTACCGAACTTCTGAGACATCGACATCACCTTTTTCAGCCAGCTAAAGATAGCTAATGGTAATATTCACTTTCGCCAGGGTTTTCGGGCCGCGTTTGGCCTCTTCGATTTCTGTTCAGGGGCAATGGACACGCGAAAAAAGGGAATTCGCTCGCCTGATTACGCAGCGCGAGAAGATAGGGAACCCGTCTTAGGTTTTTTTTGTGCCAGCAATCCTAAATACATTAAGAAGTTGAGAGCTTCGTGCCCTCTCTCAGTCCGATAATCGGTTTCATTAGCTCTCCAGAGCGTCACCTCTATTGTTTCCCGATCAACAAATGCTAGGATGAAAGTATCGGTGTCGAGTGCCCTAAAGAGGTCGGGTTCTGAAGGCTCTGCGTTTGTAAACCGGGGATGGCTGTGTCCAAGCGCGTCTGCAAACTGATTGAACTCGGATCCGCTAATGGCTGGGAAAGACATCAGCGGCCCGTATTCTCCTTTGCCGGCACTGCCAGGATAAACCAGTAAGAACCGCTCCGTACCGACTAGGAATAACGCGAACGCTCGTTCAGCCGGAGAGTTCAGAACTGCCTTGAGATCCTCCAGTCCGAGCGGAAGTTTCACAACCGCTCCTTTCCCACTGCCATTATCAAGGATAGCGATTGCTCTCGAAACGGATACTTGAACGCGTGGGAGCGCCCATCTGAGAGCCATGCGACCAAGGCTGAGGGCAATTTGTATGTCATATTGGGCCTCTTCGTCGACGAGCTGTGTAAATTCTTCCCCATACTCGTCGCCATGCCCCGGGTCTGAGAGGAATTTCCGCAATAAGGTTAGAGCGCGATATTCAATGCGCGATTGAGACTCCGATTTTCCTTCCCGCTGCGCGGCGAAAAAGAGAAACGAACGCAATTGCGCACTTGCCGCTGGCGACGCAGCAACTGCATGAACAAGGCCCATTTGGGGAATCCATGCAACCTCCGGACCTGGCCAGTCTCGGAACCTCCTTAAGGCTTTCGCGACGCGGGATTTAGCCTTATTAAATGGGTGGCGCGCACTGCTCAATGGCAGAGCCAGCGCTTCCTGTGAAGCCCGCACATCCTTTTCGGCTCGCCGTGAGTTCTGCCTCGTGGGGATGCAGGTCCCAATCGGTCCGGTCGCAAAGCATAGCACCAAGATAGATGTGGCAAGCCGAACGAGGGACTTGGGCAAAAAATACTGATGGACCTCTTCTTTTTTCATATACACGGCATAGGTTTTTTTGGGAGTCATAAATCATAGCAATTTTTGACTGTCCTCTAATGCCATGCGCACGGCCCGAAGTCTCGTCCGAGAAGCCTATGTCCTAACTGTCAAAATCTCATCATTGCACTAAACATCCGAAGGGCGGATGGGTCTAATAATACAAATGGGAATCAAGGTCCGGCGGTTGGGCACGATGAGGGAGGTCCAATGGCGCAGGATGCGAATGATCGTGAACTGGTTGATCGAGCGCGGGTTGGGGATAAGGTGGCCTGGGAAATGCTTTACCGCTGCTATGAGCGTCGTATTTACCTACTGATTCTACGGTTGGTGAGAGGTAATGTTCCGATCGCCGAGGAACTCCACCAAGACGCATTTTTTCAAGCATGGCGCTCACTCGGGAATTTTCGTGGTGAGTGTAAATTTGTGGGTTGGCTTAGAACGATCGCGATAAATGTCGCCTTTAAACACCTTCGAAAGGAAAAAAATAAGCCGACAATGAGCATGACCGACATCCAGGAACCAACCTCTGACAAGGGCGCCGGCGCCAAGTCTATCGAGCGCTCGATAGACCAAAAGCAAAGAGCGGATCGACTTGAAAAGGCGATTCGCTCCCTACCGGACCAGCAGCGTATTGCCATCACTTTGCGCCTTGCGGGATATTCCTACGCTGAAGTAGCCGAAGCAATGGACGTTTCGCTTGGAACGATTCAGTCTACACTCTTTCAGGCCCGAGAGAACCTTAATAGGGAGTTAAGGAAATGACTTGCCATTTAATAGACGACCAAATCTTGCACGAATACGTCGAGGGCTTCCTGTCCGAGGAAGAGACCTTTCGCATCGAGCGGCATCTCCTGGAATGCTCCATTTGCCGCAAAGCAGAACAGGAGCTGCGCGACTTGTTTACCGACATGGCGGCCCTTCCAACCGGCGAGGAGCCCCGGCGAGACCTCTGGCCGGCTATTGCTGCCCGGATAGCGGAACCCGATCCGTTTCTCACATCCCTCGCGGAATCGATCGCCCTACGCCAAGTCGGTATTGCAACGAATATGGTGATGAGACACTTTGATGTCATCGTCAATCTCGACCCACAGCAGAGGGATGCGGCGCCAACTTTGGGTTACTTCACACAGTGGATGGAAATGAGTGGCTTTGCCCATAGTGCGTTCATGCCTTATCCAACCTGTCTAGCCCTCGCTAGAGAAGTCTTCGCCAGATTTCCTCGTCCACCTCGGCCCTTCCTGCCGATTGTCGATTGTGCGCACTTGCATATGGTGGAAGGTTTTTTTTGGCTTCACGAGGAAGAGTACGATCAGGCGATTCGCAACTTCTTGTGGATATTGTCCCCTGATGTGCAGCATGAGATTGGCGACCCGGACTTAGCGGCTGTTGCCGGCGGTTCTCTAGCACGGGCTTATTCGAAGAAGGGTGCCTACAACTCCGCGCTGACTTATGCTGACCAGGCCATCGCGACAGCGCTAGGGTGCAATCGAACACAGCTGGCTGCAGCCATTGGCGTTGTGAAAGGCTGGATAACGTTTCAGCTAAACCAATCCAAAGAAGCCATGAAGATATTGGAGCAAGCTGAATCGGTTTTACGGGAGACGGATGATCACCTCGCCCTTGGAAATATCAAAGCAGCGTTTGGGAGAATTCTCAAGCGTCACGGGCGGTACAACGATGCCTTACATTCTTACACTCCGGCTATCATGGAGTACGAGCTCTGTGGATCCGGAGCCCAACATCCCAACCTGGCTCGGTCGTTAATAAACAAAGCTCTTTTGAAACTTCTACTAGCACGGCGCGCCGAAAAGAGGGGACGTGTCGCGAGCCAGGGCAATGAGCAGCTCAAAATGAGAACTGTCGAAAGGAGAAACACTGGAGGGCAATCGGCTCAAGAACTGCGGCTGACAGCCTCGCGAGAAGACCTCGTCCAGGCAAATTCCATCTACGAGCGTCAGCGAGACCATCGGGGCCTAGGCAGCGTCCTCCTTGTATCTGCGTTACTCCGTTTCGATGACGGCGATCTCGCTGACGCAGCATTGGACTTACAAAAAGCGTATATCTTAGGAAAAGAAAAATCAGATTTTATCCTGATGGCGCGTGCGCGGATCCAGCAATCGATGCTAGAAAATGCTCGGTTCGAGGCGCACCACGCTGATGAGAAACTGCCTGGTTCCCATGCCGAGTCGGCACGCTCCTTCGCCGAAGACGCGGTTACACTTGCCGAGCAAACGCAGAACACACGCTTAATTGCTCATAGCTACATTTGGAATGGAATTGCACTTCTAGATCCGTACGTGTTTGACTCCGAGCGTGCTTGGCATTGCTATAGGAAGGCCGCTTTGCTTCTTGCGCCCGAGCAAGGCCGCGATCTTGTATGGGACGATTTACAGGCACTCGAGAAAAAGCTAGCAACCAATGCTCCCTGCCATTCGGCAACAGCAACCTGAGAGGAGACTGCTTTCTATGGCTCAGGACGGCATTCCTGTTTACATGCGATCGGAGGGGTATAAGATCGGGTGGGTGCACGGCTTCTACGATTGCGTCTCCGATGACGGTGCTTTCTATGGTCGTTCGAAGCTCCCCTATGCATTTACCGATGGCCACGGTTCGGACGCAGCCCGGCTTTACAGCCTCGGTTACGAGGACGGCACTACAGCCCGGCTCGCAGGCGTCTTCAAACGATTGGGGCATCCAGTTGACCCGGAGACAAGACTTCAGAATCAAAGCCCAGCTACCAAGCCGATCAAATCGACAAATTCCCTGATTGACGAAAATCCTACTTGCTTGGCTGGAATGATTGGAAAGCCCTGAACTGCCGAGCACGTACACTCGATAAACATTTTCCTACCTACGAAGGTCTGAGTTGTTGACGTGACCGGTGTCCCGTCCGCTTGACGCATTGAAGTCTTTTTCTGGAGGCCAAAGGACTTACGCGCCGAAATGCGCACGGAAAACGACTGGATTATTCGTACCGGGTCTACATCAGCGTTTCACTCTCCATAGAGGTTGAGGAGGTACGGACATGATTGAGCGTATCAAGCTTCTCTTAGGGGAACGAGGGGCATTGGAGGCACCACCGGCAATCGGCGACAACTGCCTGACATAGATATCACCATTTCTGACCTCTCCTGACTGGGTAACACCGCAGCGCCATTTGTAGAGTGTTCTTCGCAGTGCGTTCGTAAATCAGCATTCACGAGAGAAAGGAGAAACAGTCATGCGACTACCAAGAAGATATACCTCGCTGTCGCCGCAACAGGCGCAGACCATAGTCACGGTTGGTTTTCTGTTCGGCTTGGCGTTGGTACTCGGTGCCATGGTGCCGATGCCGGCGTTCGCGGCATCGCCATGGGAAAACGCAGTCGACGCCCTCCAGACTTCGATGACCGGGCCAATCGCGAGGGGCCTCAGCTTAGTCAGTATCGTGATAGGGGGCTTGTCATTTGCCTTCGCCGAAGGGGACAGCAAACGGATGCTGGCGGGGATCTTGTTCGGCGTCGGGATGGCCATCGGCGCCGTTAATTTCCTCACTTGGCTGTTTCCATCTTGAACGACGGAGAAAGTTCCGATGAGCTATGAGGTACGCAAGAACCCCATACACAGGGCGCTGAATAAACCCCTGACCATTCTTGGGGTAGAGCGAAAGCTCTTTTTCTTCTCCGCGCTCGTCAGTGCGGGATTCTTCAACTTCTTCGGAAGCGTTCTCGGAGGGATTCTGATGTTTGGGGTCCTTTTTCTGGCGGTGCGAATAGCGACCGCAACCGACCCGCAACTGCTGAGGATCCTCCTCAATGCTTCAAGATTCAAGGCACGATACGACCCGGCAAAACAATCGATATCTAGGGAAATGGATCGGCCAAGATGATTAAACTCCATTGCGTTCGTAAAGACCATCAGAACTCGGGGGTGCTTCACGCCAACGTCGGTGTCCATGAAGCAGTAGATGACCAATCGTTTCTCACCAAGGGCGGCCATTTGTTCCGCATGCTCCGCGTTCAGGGCATCGATGATGAGTGTCTTGACCCTCAGCAGATCGATCAGATCGCATATCGTCTCGAAGCCGGTTTGCGCCTTCTCGACGAGAACTTCCGTCTTTACCAATTCCTGATCAAGGCTCACGCCAAACCCATTGATCACGCCACAAGCCCACTGCCCGTCGTCCAGGAAGCTCTGGCCAGCCGCAGCCTGTATCTCAATTCAAGACAACTCCAGCAGATCGAATATTACTGGGCGCTTGCTTACGAAGGCGTTCGAATCGGTAAGCACGAAAATATCCTCACATCATTCCTGTCGGAGCCAGGCGGGAAACTGCTGAGGGCTCTTTCCACGGACAAGACCTGCGCAAGCCTGGACACGGAACTGGAGCGTTCGCGGCAAGTGCTCGCTCAGCGGGTCGAGGGTCTGGTCGTTCAACTGCGGGACGTGCTCCACCTTAAAGTTCTGGACAAGAACGAGGCTTATCTTGTGCTGCGCCGCCTTCTGAACTTCGCTCCATATAAAGCGGAAGGGCCTGCACTCGGTGACGACCAGTTCGTTGACTATCAACTCTGCGCTTCAGAGATTGAGTGTCATCGCGACTACCTGCAGCTCGACGACCATTACGTGAAGGTTCTGACCCTTAAAGAACCGCCGCCTTATACAACTGCCCATCTTTTTCGAGGGATTGAAGAAGTTCCGGGCAACGTGATCCTCGTGAACGAGTGGAAACGTGAAGCTGATGGAATTGTGCGATCGGTGATTGGCTCAATGAAGCGCCATCATCATAACTCCCGAGTCTCGCTGACCAACTACCTGAGCAAGGAGTCCCCCAAACCAGGCGAAATCCTGATTGACGAAGGCGCGGCGGCCTTGGTGCGCGATCTTGGGGAAGCGCAACAAGAGCTTGAGGTGTCAGGCCATAACTTCGGGCATTTCTCAACCACCATCGTGATTTACGGCCAAGACATCGCTGAGGTGCGCCAGGCTTCAGCCGAATGCTACAAGGTCTTTGCCGCAAAGGGCGCTCACCTGACGGAAGAGCGATACAACCTGCTCAATGCGTTCCTGTCAATCCTGCCGGGCAATTCGATCTTCAATCTCCGCCAACTGTGGCTGTCGAGCGCAAACGCGGCCGACCTTTCCCTGGTCTTTGCGCCAAGTGCGGGCGACCTCCGAAACAATTTCCTGGGCAGGGAGTACCTGGCCGTACTCGAAACCCGGCAAGGAACACCGTTCTTTCTGAATCTGCACCAGGGTGATGTTGGGCATACGCTCGTTCTGGGTGCAACCGGTTCGGGCAAGAGTTTCTTCCTTTGCTTCCTGCTGATGCAGCTCCAAAAATACGCTCCCTTAACCTTCATTTTCGATTTGGGCGGTTCCTATAAGAGTCTCACATCCCTATTGGGTGGGGCTTACCTTCGAATCGGCCCCGAATCGCACGGCATTTCGATCAATCCGTTCTGCCTCACTCCGACGAAGGAAAACCTCCAGTTCTTGTTCTCGTTTGTCCGAGTCCTGGCCGAGTCGTGCGGATACCAGCTAAACGCTCAGGACGAACACGATCTGTTCTCCCAGATTGAGAACCTCTACGAGATCGATCCCGCTCAAAGACGGCTGGGAACGCTCGCGAACATCCTCAATCGGCCTCTGAGCGAAGCCTTAGGCAAGTGGGTTGGCAGTGGTCAATACGGGCAAATCTTCGACAACGCCAATGACACGCTTACGTTCTCACGTTTTCAGGCATTCGACTTCGAAGGGATGGAACGAGTTCCCGAACTCCTGGAACCACTTCTCTTCTACGTGCTCCACCGTGCCAGCGTCGCGGTCCAGGACGCCGCGAATGCCACGGTATTCAAAGCGTTTGTCGTGGACGAAGCATGGAGGTTTTTTAGAAACCCCATAATTCGTGACTACATCCTGGAGGCCCTCAAAACATGGCGCAAACGAAACGCCGCGATGATCCTCGCAACCCAGTCGAGCGACGATTTGCTCCGCTCGGAGATGCTTGCGGCCGTTGCCGAAGGCTGTCCGACGAAGTTCTTCCTGGCAAACCCCGGCATGGATTCCGAAGCCTATAGCCAGATTTTCCATCTCAACGGGGCCGAAACCAAGGCGATTCGCGCTCTTATCCCAAAGAAGGAACTACTGCTCAAGCGCTCAGATTTCGCCAAGGTCCTCCGCCTCAATGTGGACCCGAAGAGCTACTGGCTTTACACGAACAACGCTTACGACAACCAGCGGAGGGATCAGGCGTCTGGTCAGTTCGGCCTTAAGGAAGGCCTTGAAAAGTTGCCCAAGGAGAAATCGCGATGAAACATTCACAAGTTACTACTGTTCTGGCACTTTGTACTTCGTTGCTTGTCGCTGCAACCTCCCACGCAACGCAAAGTCAACACAAGTCAAACTCCTCATTCCCTCCCGCTGGGGTCCCGACTGATCCGGAGCCGAGTACGAGAACAGTCCTGTACGGGGAAAAGGATGTCGTGAAACTCAAGACCAAGGTCCGTTTCACCTCGATGATTGTTCTGCCGGAGACCGAGAAAATATTGGACTTCATTTGCGGCGACCGCGACATGTGGATCGTCAATGGCAGCAACCAGAATATTGCCTTAGTGAAGCCCGCCAAAGAGGGTTCGATGACGAACCTGAACCTCATCACGGCCAGCGGAAATATTTACACCTTCATATTGATCGAGGTCTCGAACCTTCCCAATACCGAACCTGACCTCAAGGTGTTCATTGAGCCGAAGGAGCAATCGATGATTAGCGCGGCGACTCAAGCGCCGCGATTCGTCCCAGCTGATGAACTCGACAGCTATCGCCAGCAGCTTGAAATTGCCAAACAAGAGACGCTGCGGATCCAGAAAGAAGCTGAAGCAGCCAATGATGGGCTGATTGGCAAATTTCTTTCGGAGACCAAATTCACTTATCACTTCGATCCAAAGAAGAAACCCTTTCACGTCAGTGCCATCTATCACGACAAAACCCGGACGTATATCAAGGCCGAGCCCGAGGAGACGCCAACGCTTTATGAAATCCAAGACGGAAAGCCGAATCTCGTGAATTTCGAATACAAGGACGGGGTCTACGTGGCAGACAAGGTGATTGATCGCGGATATCTGGCCATCGGCAAAAGCAGACTGCTATTTGTGAGGAAAGAAGCCCAATGACAAATGCGCCGATGCAAATTCCAGGAGTTACGGATAAGCGGATCGCCCCACCTGGGATTCTTCCGAAGAATATCCAAACGCTGGTGCTCGGTGGGCTGGCGGTTGCGATGACCATCGTGATCTTCTTCTCTGGCCGGAGCAATCCCAAGCCGCACACATCCGCTACGGCCACGGCCCAAGCGACCGCTCTGCCGCCAAGTGAAGACAAGCTGAATGATTACCGGAAGCGGATCGAAGAGGAATCGCAGAAGCTAACGCAAGAGCAAGCAGAACTTGTTCGAACCAAAGGGGCTTTTGAGCGGACTGCCAATCAGCAAAGACTTGCGCGGGAGTCGGGAGGGCCCGGCGCTGATGCCTACGCTCCTCGTTCTGGAAGCGCACAATCCGCTCAAGAACCATCGTCGACGAGCTGGATTGCCCAGGAGAAGGCAAAGCGCGAGTATGCCTCGCGTTTTGAGTCAAACATTGCCCTGAGCTACCGCGATCCGAAACCTGCCAGTACCGATGCGGCAACCCCGCCGGCACAGACCTTACCGCCACTCGACCCACGACTCTATCCGTGGCCCTTCGTAGCCCCACCCGGTGCCCAATCACCTCAGCCTGCAAATGAAGCGTCGGCCGACAGCGCTAAACCGATTGAGCAGACAAAACAGCCCTCGAAGCTGTCACTGCCGGACCTCAATCGTTCCACAGGTAAGGGTTACCTTCTATTTGAAGGAACGATCATTGAAACCGTCCTGACCAATCGGCTCGACGGCACCTTCTCGGGACCTGTGAACTGCCTCGTCAGCTACGACGTGTATTCGCACGACCATGACCACATTCTGATTCCTTCTGGGAGCCGTGTCCTAGGTGATGTACACCCCGTGGACAGCTCTGGTCAAAGCCGACTCGCCGTGACGTTTCACCGCCTCGTTATGCCGGACGGCTTCACCGTCAACCTCGATAAGTTTCGCGGGCTGGACCAAGTCGGTGAAACCGGGCTCCGCGATCAAGTGAATCACCACTACGCGCAAATCTTTGGCGCATCGATTGCGATCGGACTGATCGCCGGGCTGGCTCAAAGCAACACGAATTACGGTATTTCGGAATCCGCGACCGATGCTTACCGGCAAGGCGTCGCGAGCAGCCTGTCTCAATCTTCAACCCACATCCTGGACAAATTCTTGAACATTTTGCCGACGATCACGATTCGGGAAGGGCAACGAATCAAGATCTATCTCCAAGAGGACCTAGCGTTGCCGGCCTACGAGAACCACCAAATGCCGGACGACCTCTAGGGACACGGACCAAGGAGGAAGCGTCATGAAATCAAAGCGAGCGATAACGGTTGGGCTTCTTGTGGCCTTGACACTCGTGTTTGCTTCACCTGCACGAGCGATTCTGGGGCTAGGCGACGTAGTGTTTGATCCCACGAATTACGCTCAGGCGATTAAAAGCTTCATCCAGCTTGAGCAGCAATACGCACAGCTGGTTCAGATTTACGAGCAATCCCGCCAGCAATACGAGCAGATGCTCTTGATGGCAAAGACAGTGCCCGTGAACATGCAGTTACGCTACCGCGCTGTTGTGACGCCCTGGACCAATGCGAACGCGACCAATACGTATGGAACGACGGCCGGCTGGGTAACTGCAATCAATACCGGGTCTGGCGTCGACGCGGGGTATTCGCAATCAATTCAACCGCTCCAACCTTACGGGGCAGCGCTGGGGAATATCCCTGACGACCAACAGGGCCGCGTAAAGACCTCCTATGGAACCGTTGAACTCACCGACGGCGCAAATCTTGAGGCCATCGGGACCATCGGCCGAATCAGAGCCAACGCGCCGACCCTCGAAAACACACTGGAGTCCTTAGAGCAGGATTCTCTCTCTTCCGACCCTGCAATGAATACCGAAGTCGGTGTCCTGAACAAAATCAATGCCACAAATCTGATCGGACTCCGGAACACCCAAGATACCAACAAGCTGCTGGTTAGCCTGGCCGAACAGCAAATCCTCGCCTCAAAACGCACCCGAGACGCGGAAACCCAGGCGATCAATCAGCATGTCCACTTCATGACCGAGGGCAAGGTAGCGCTCACGTCCCAGGCAAGTGACGCCAGTGCAGCCATGCTCGCCTGGCAAATGCCCTAGAAGGGAGGCACCCGATGCCCAGCAGCATGGACGACTTGTTCTCGTTTCTTACGCAGCTGATGACGCAGCACGCTTCGCTCTTCGAGACCATGGGCCAGAACATGTTTCGTGGCTTCGCTGTGATTCTGATTTGCTGGTATGGGATCAAGAGCGCGCTCTCTGCGGCGAGTGGAGGCCCTATGAACAGCTTTCACTTCGAGAACTTCGGGGCGCTCCTTTTGCAGATCGCTTTTGGCTTTGGAATGATGACTTACTACAGTCAGCCAATCCCCGGAATGGGCATCAGTTTCTACCATCTCATCGTGGATCAGGGTCTGAATCTGTCAAATCAACTCAACCATTCGCTTGTTCAGGAGGTCTGGGACCGCCTCAACGGAATCTACTTCGGCATGGAAATGCCGGCCCTGTCGATTGTGCTGAACGTGATGGAGGTTGTCCGCTACACGATTATCATCTTGGTGCTGGTTGTCACACAGGCGGCAATCTTCGCCGTGGTCGCGTTCGGCTATATAGCCACGGCCATCGCCGTCTTGCTGGGTCCCATTTTCATCCCCTTTTTCATCGTTCCCCAAATGGAGTGGCTGTTTTGGGGATGGCTGAAGGCGTTCATCCAATACGCGTTCTATCCTGTAGTCGCTAATGCCTATTTGTTCGTATTCGGGAATGTTTTTATACATTTTGCTGACGCGCACCCGGCTCCCTATGACGGGGCCACGATCTTGATTTTGTTCTTTCCGCTCGTTCTGCTCCTTCTGGCTTTCACCTACGGAATTCTGAAAATCCCTTCGCTGGTGAACTCGCTGTTCACCGGGCGGTCTGGGGAATCGGCGATGTGGCCTCTATAGGAGCGACAATGACGCCAACACCTCTTCCTGTGCCAGCGATCAAGGACTTCAAGGCGGCCAAGAGCCAGTTTCTGGAGCTGTACGGTTCGGTCGAAGTGATGAATACCTACCTAAAGATCGCAGTTCTTTGCCTTTCGGTCGTCTGCGCTGGACTCATTCTCTTAGATATAAGGAACAGCTCCGCCCTTCGCGATCAAAAACCGATCGTAGTGGGAATTGATGCGGAAGGGCGCCCACACGTGCTTCCTTCTGAAAGCGTCGAATACCACCCACAGGAGCGTGAGTTGAAGTTTTTCCTAATCCAATTCGTCCACGATCATTACAGCCGCATGCGGCCCACGGTGAAGGACGACTATGCCCGTTCGCTCTACTTCCTGGAGGCAAACTTAGCCGACGCACTGATCGAATCGAGCAACAATTCGAAGTCCATCGAGTCATTCCTGGCGGGGCAAGGCGAAGAAAATGACGTGAACATCACCAATGTCTCGATCGAGGACCTGCGCACTTCTCCGTACCACGCCACGGTCGATTTCGAGAAGGTATTCTACGGCGCAGACCACCAGGAATCCCGACGCGAAAAGTATACTGCCAACTTCCAATTCATCATAAAAGATCACATTCCCAACAATTTTATCCCCGTGAATCCGCTGGGCTTGACGATCACCTATTTCCGAGAGGATCAGTCCTTCAACCGATGATCGCGAACGCTCTCTTTGCCGCCACGGTATGCCTGCTGGCAGCACTGATTTATGTGCTCGGGGCATGCACTTTCCTCGTGCCTTACCGTGACCTGATCATGTCCAAATACTTCTCCACGATCGTGACCTTTGCCGGCCTCGGGCTCGTCAATCTGTTTGCATTGTTTTACCTCCTGATCCGCACCGCCTTTCTGAAAGATACCGGCCAAAAGCTTGCGCACCTTGAAAAGGAATTACGGACGGGAGGCACGATCTCCGAAGAGCTGGCAAAGCGGCTGGAGGAATGAAGCGTATGGACCGCGACATTCTTGAAGCTGGAAGAAGTCCCGAAACTGGACGGGAGGAAACCCGTGGTGGACGTGGTTCCCGCCCAGAAGATCCTCGCCCAACCACCAGTTCCGCCCGGTCGCGACCGTCCCAGGAGATACCGCAACGTGAATATCGGTTGAGTGATTCCGCGCGCCAAAGCATGGCCGACATCGGGCGCTTTCGGACGGTCTCAAGCGAAGAGTTGGCGCGCCAGCGCTACAACGGCGACGCCGGCAAGATGCAGCAGGACATTCGCCATCTTTCTTCGCAAAAGCTGGTCCGGACACGGTCTGTTTGGCTGGGCAAAGGCAAAGAACGCCTCGAAGTCGTCACGCTGACGCGACGTGGAAAACAAGTGCTGGAACGGAGCGGCGAGAAAGGAACCTTCTACGCCGGCTTCGTCAAACCCGCTGAGATGGCGCACGACGCGGCGATCTACCGCATGTACGAGGCTGAAGCCGCCAGGATCAGCAAGCAAGGCGGTGAGATTCGCAAAATCACGCTGGATTATGAACTCAAGCGCAGAGTCTATTCCCCTCTCGCCAAAATAAGGCCAGGCTCACCTGAATACTCCAAACAACAAGCGGAAATTGCCTCTCGCAACGGCCTCAAAGTCGTCCGGGGCCACATGCAGTTGCCCGATCTTCGGATCGAATATGTGACTCGCAACGGGGCAATCGAGAGAACGGATTTGGAGCTTGCCACGCCTCATTACCGCCCCGGCCAGCTGGGCGCAAAAGCCCAAGCGGGATTCAAGTTCTACGCAAGCAACTCGGATCACGCGCGGCTCAGTGCCGTGTTCGACGACCACCACATAACCTCGGAGATCCTCTGGCTATGAGTTCTCGCGCGATGACCGGTCCCGAGCGCATCGCGGCCCTTGAGAACCTGGGCTACACCTCGCGCGAGGCCGCTTTCCTGTGTCTGGCGGCACTCCATGGCGGGTATTTCTTGCGCCGGCAATACTGCGGCTTTATTGGCAAAGAGACTGGTGGCACCGTCGCCGCTTTGGTGGAAAAGCTCCTAACCCAAAAACATGCGGTCGCCATTTCGGCTCTCAATAACACGAAGATCTACCACCTCGGTAGCAGGCCGTTCTACACATTACTGCGAGAAACCGACAACCGGAATCGACGCGAGCACTCCACACCCGCCATGAAAAAGCGCCTACTGGGCCTGGATTTTGTGCTCGCTTACCCCCATTACAGATACCTGGCGACCGAACGGGAAAAGCTGGACTACTTCTCCGGAACGCTCGGAATCTCGCTTTCGACTCTCCCCTACAAGCGCTACATCTCTCAGAAGACGCCTTCGACCACCATTCGGTATTTCGTCGATAAGTACCCGATCTTTTTGAACGAGACCGGCACGAACGGGCCGCGCCCGCGAGCTAGTTTCTGCTTCGTGGATGAAGGCTCGGTCACCCTCTCGGGCTTTGAAACCCATCTCCAGCAATATGCCCCGTTGTGGTGTGCCCTCAAGGAATTTCAAGTCATTTACGTGGCGGATGCTCAGCGACTCTACCAATCCGCCGAACGCAGATTTGCCACATTCTGCGGCCAGCTCAAAAGTTCCGAGTCTGATCCCGACGCGCGCCAGGCCATTCGTATGCTGGAACATTTCGAGGCGCGCTTTTTATACGAAAAGGGAGATTTCGCGTCCTTTAGCCGCGAGAAACTGATTCGTCTGCGTAACGAAACCGTGGAGTTTTCTGGCCCTGCGCACCAAGAGCTTTATGAACGCTGGAAGACCGCTGGAGCCAAGGCCGTGGTCGACGCCGTCGCCCCCAAAGTTCGGGTGCCTGTGGCGCTCAAAGCTTCGTTTTCGACTTATTTCGTAGACCATCAGTACAGCTTCTTTGGAACAGCAGAGAGTTCGGAGTTTTTCGTCCGCTAGCGCGGACGGCCCGACAGCTCAGGAAAATCAGGCTGTCGGAGCGGTTGACGGAGTTTTGATGACGGGAGCGAAAGTGCAAATGCTTCAAATCACAGCCAATTTCGTTCAAACCGATGGGCCGAAAGACCCAACCCGCAGGGTAGGGGCGTGGGCGGGAGCGACCCCGGTCTGGGCGCCTCTGGCGCGCCCAGACCTACTCGCTGGCTATCGCCGCTCGGAGGTCGCTCCCGCCCACGCGTTCATCGTATCCAGCCGGGTAAATCCCCGGAGAAAGAGGTAGACCATGCCGACATACATACCGAGGCAGATGAAGCCCGTTCGCGAGCGTGTAGAGGCCAAACTCGAACGGGAACTGGTGCTCGAACTCGAACAGTACTGCGAATACCTTGAAAGCGACCGCGATTATGTGATCGCCCAAGCGTTGAGTGTCGTTTTCCGGAAGGACAAGGCCTTTGCCGAATGGCAGCAAGCCCATCCCATGCCGCCGGCCGGAAGTGAGGCTGGTGCCGGAACGAACGCGCCCAAACCCAGGAGCCCAAGGTGAACAGGGCTATCCACAGCAGAACCTGGTGGAGCATTTTCCTGAGCATCCCCGTGGGAGTCACGGGGATGCTCAGCTGGCCCTTCCCGGAAACAAACTCGCTGCTACAAGTCATCCTCCTCCGAAAACCATTGCTCTTCTACGCCATCAAGTATGCCTACGCCACCATGCTGTTCAGCACACCATTCATAGCGTTTTCCACCACCCTATCGGTGCTCTACATCTTTCTTGCTCGCCGCGAGAGGCGAATCGGTGAGATCCGGCTTCCCAAATATCCAGAACCTGAGAAACGCGACGCGCTCTACGTAGTGGTGGGCGAAGTCCATCAGGCGAAGAAACCAGAACCCGTGGAAACCCCTCGCTGGCTGGCAATTCCTGACCGGGGCCTGTTCACCGGAATCGCCATCTTCGGCGCCGTAGGGACCGGTAAGACCACCTGCTGTATGTATCCGTTTGCCAAACAATTGTTGAGCTTTCGTTCGTTCGACAAGCAGAGCCGGGTCGGCGGGCTGATTTTGGAGGTCAAAGGCGACTTCTGCTATCACATCAAACGGATTCTCGAAGCGGCCAGGCGCGGAGAGGATTACATTGAAATAAGCCTCGACTCGCCTTACCGGTACAACCCACTTTACAACGACCTTGACGCCTATGCCCTTGCCTACGGCATCGCATCGCTGTTGAACAACCT
>Ga0207118_1041_pt2 | contig 26732 bp, 33 predicted proteins | sample Alteio_BWMinHeat_42_FD_153507 | JGI IMG/M metagenome (GOLD analysis project Ga0207118, IMG submission 153507) | Enriched cells from forest soil in Barre Woods Harvard Forest LTER site, Petersham, Massachusetts, United States -... | ecosystem: Environmental > Terrestrial > Soil > Temperate forest >...
ATTCGTATACCTCATGATCTGGCGTACGTTGATACGGAAATCGCAGCTGCCGAAATCGCCACATGAAACAGCATTTGGATAAGGGCGCCTAACGAAAATGACGACGCGCATCGCGCGATGCCCGTTGGCGTTGTGTCTCCGCTCCCACCAACTAAAATTTTTCGATCGTCTGAAAATGCTGGAAACGAACCTGTTCAACATCAATGACCTCACTGTGCTGCTTGCAGGCTTTTTTTCGTTGATATTAGTCGCGATGCTGGTCGCAAGGCATCGTGATGACAGGGACCGCAACCTGCTGTTGGCAGCATTTTTTCTGCAATGCACGCTCTATAGCGTTGACACGCTGCTTTATTGGAACCGCAATATAAACGCGATGATGTCCGCAATCTCAGCCAATTTTTTCTTCGGATTGGGGATAGTTTATTTTCTGCAAGGACCGCTACTCTACTGGTGTACGCGATCCATCATTTATTCCAGCTTCAGGATGAAGCGTCGTGAGCTTGTACATCTGTTACCAGCTTTTTTTTATCCATTCTATCTATACGCAATCTACTATCGATACGATGCGGCGCACAAACTCCAGTACGTGCATGACTGGTCAGTCGTATGCAACGACCCTTATTTTTTAGCGTTGATATGGTCGCAAAATTTCATCGTTTTTTTCTATGGCCTGCTCTGCCTGAAGCACCTACGGCACTATATTTCTCATTTAAAAAACACCGGCAGTAGTCTTGAAAAAATCGACATTCGATGGCTGAAGCTGCTGATATTCGGCTTCGTATTTATTACCGGCTGGCGCCTGGGTATTTTGCTGCATTCGCATATACCCGGAATTCAGGGTGGCGCTACAACGGGCTATGTGATGGGTACCATTGAAAATTACGTTCGTTTCATTTTCTTCGGAGGGCTGGTCGCCTACCTCTTGCGCAACTCGATCGGTTTTCCCGTGATCCGGATTGAACATGTAATTGGAAGAACTTCTTCCCTCGACGAGCAGCACGAACAACTCCTGCGGAAACTACGCGCATTGATGGAGATGGATAAACTCTACCTGCAACCCAACATCAATGTCGAACGGCTCGCCGCCCGGTTGAATATTTCCCCCAAACTTCTTTCAAACATCATCAATAAAAAACTGAATCAGAATTTCTTCGACATGATTCGCCAATATCGAATTGAAGAAGTCAGGAAACGTCTCGCCAACGAAACATACCGTGGTCAGTCGATCAGCGAAATCATGAATGACTGCGGATTTAACAGCAAATCCGTTTTTAACCAATCCTTCAAGGATGAATTCGGCGTGACTCCCAGTCATTACCGAAAGCAACATTTCGGATAAGTGTTCGTCACTTGTTCGTTCCTTCCTGCCGCAATCTGCAAACCACTCGCAATCCACTTTTTCGACGATATATCTATCGCGCGATTCTTAATGAAATCTTAATAAAATATTGAAAAACCTTAATGAAATTTAAAAAAGAGCGGGTAGAGTTACCTGCATACAAAAGATTTGCGAATAACTTGAAGAAGTTATTGACATCAAAAGCCCGATAACCCCGTTGGGCAATGTGTTAAGTGATGTTCCCGCAAGTCTTAAAATAATTAGAGACAAAAAATAATGAAAAAGACAATCATCAATAGCCTCATTCTTGGCTTGTCGGTACACATGCTCACAGCATGCGGCGGCAATTCAACGGACACGAATACCAGAGTTTTAGCAGATGGCGAAGCGTGCGCCGCAGCGTGGGTCAGCACCACCGCTTATGCGACCGCCGGTACCAAGGTCAGCCGTTCAGGGCGAAACTACACCAATGCGTTCTGGACACAAGGGCAGGATCCGCTGACCAATAGTGGTAGCGCAGGTAGCGGCCAGCCATGGGTGCCTGGCTTCACCTGTGGTACGACACCGACTCCAACACCGACACCGACACCGACACCGACACCGACACCGACACCAACACCAACACCGACACCAACACCAACACCGACTCCAACGCCAACTCCAACTCCGACACCAACTCCAACACCGACTCCAACACCGACTCCAACTCCAACACCTTCATGCACTTTTAGCACATGGACTGCAGGCGTCAATTATCCGCTCGGCACGATCGTGAAATTCACCAACGGTAATTTCTACAAAGAAGTGAACGCCGGCACGAACGGTAGCGATGCTACTGATCCAACAGTCAGCACCTGGTACTGGTCGCCTACGACCTGCAGCTCACCTACACCTACACCTACACCTACACCTACACCTACACCAACTCCAACGCCGACACCCACTCCAGCCCCAACACCTACTCCGACTAGTGCAGTACCCGTCCCCAAGACCGGTGCCAAGAAAGTCTATGTCCACCTGATGCCCTGGTTTGAAACCAATACATCATCCGGAAACGGCGCATGGGGCACGCATTGGACCATGGCGAACCGCAATCCCAACGTGGTCGATGGCACTGGAAAACGCCAAATCGCATCCAACTATTATCCGCAGATCGGCCCTTACGCCTCCGGTGACAAGGACGTCATTGAATACCAATTGCTGTTGATGAAATACGCCGGCGCCGATGGTGTACTGATCGACTGGCCGGGTAGCCAAAACGTGTGGGACTATCCAAAGAACAAGCAGAACGCCGAGGCACTCATCGCACAAACTGCCAGGGTGGGATTGAATTTCGCAGTCGTCTACGAAGACCACAACGTCGGCATGGCGTTCGACGCAGGACTGATTCCGAACAAGATCGCGGCTGCGCAGCAAGATATGACGTACCTGAAAAACACCTATACGACCAAGAGCAATTATGTCCAGGTGAACGGTGCGCCGCTGGTTCTCGATTTCGGTCCGCAAACCTTTGTTACCGAAGCCGACTGGACAAGCATCATGGCGCCATTTACGGTCAAGCCCACATTCCTTACCCTGTGGTACCAGGTAGGACAAACCGGCGTCAATGGCAAGGGTGAATATCCGTGGATCTATTCCGATGGCATGGCCGGGCTGGACAACTTCTACAACAACCATCCGCTCAATGTGAAATTCGGTGTCGGCTATCCGGGATTCAATACTTTCTACACCGCGGGCGGCTGGGCAGGGCCAACATGGACCCTGCCGTACGGGACGACCTTTGCGACCACGCTCGACAAGGCAATTGCAGCAGCGAACGTGAACAACATTCAGATAGCAACCTGGAACGATTATGGCGAAGGAACCATGATCGAGCCGACGCAAGAATTCGGCTACAGCTTCCTGACGACGATGCAACAGAAGTTTGGCGTGAGTTCCAGCCAAGGCGATTTGCAACTGATTTATACGCTATACCAAAAGCGTAAACAGTACGCGGGCAACACAGCCAAACAGGCAGAACTCGATAAAGGTTTCGCCTATCTGGCGGCGTATCAGACGGCAGCGGCGGCAACGATTATCAATGCGCAATAACGAAGGTATCCAAATGCAGTGACGGATTTTGAGAGTTTAGTAGTGTGTATTTAGTGTTCAGTAATTAATAATTTAAACAGGAGACGAAGTTGAAAAAAACATTAATCAATAGCCTGATCTTGGGCCTGTCGGTCGGCGTGCTTACAGCATGCGGCGGATCATCAACCACCAGCCAGACGAAGGTCATGGCAGATGGTGAAGCATGTGCTGCGGCGTGGGTAAGCACCACCGCGTATGCAACTGCCGGCACCAAGGTTAGCCGCTCTGGTCGCAACTACACCAACAACTGGTGGACACAAGGCGAAGATCCAGTAACGCATAGTGGCCCTGCAGGCAGCGGAATGTCCTGGCTGCCCGGCTTTACTTGCGGCAGCACACCGACTCCAACACCAACACCAACACCAACACCAACACCAACACCAACACCAACACCAACACCAACACCAACACCTACACCAACTCCCACACCGACACCTACCCCAACACCAACACCGACACCTACTCCAACACCTGCTCCAAATTTTGGCCCGACCGTCCTGATTTTTGATCCGTCAATGGCGGCATCGACAATCCAGACCCAGCTCAACAACGTATTCAACCAGCAGCAATCGAATCAATTCGGTACTGCGCGCTATGCGTTGGTGTTCAAACCGGGCACATATAACGTTGATGTGAACGTTGGTTTCTATACACAGGTTTTAGGCCTGGGAAATTCGCCGGACAATGTCACCATCAATGGTGCCGTGCATGCAGAAGCCGATTGGTTCCAGGGAAATGCGACGCAGAATTTCTGGCGCTCGGCTGAAAATCTTTCCGTGACACCTACCGGTGGACTCAATCGCTGGGCCGTATCGCAAGCATCACCGTTCCGCCGTATGCACGTCAGGGGTAATCTGGCACTGGATGATGGCGGATGGTCTAGCGGTGGCTTCCTCGCCGACTCCAAAATCGACGGTCAAGTCAACTCGGGCGGACAGCAACAATGGTTCACACGCAATTCTCAATTGGGAAGCTGGGCCGGCTCAAACTGGAACATGGTTTTTGTCGGCGTGAATGGCGCACCTTCGGGATCGTCGTGGCCTAGTCCGCCGAACACCGTTATCGGCACAGCGCCGGTCATGCGTGAAAAGCCTTTCCTGACGATCGACAGTACCGGCGCATATAGTGTGTTCGTTCCTGCGCTCACCACCAATACGTCGGGCACGAGCTGGGCAGCCGGCGCGGCACCTGGAACGTCGATCTCGATTGATCAATTTTATATCGTCAAGCAAGGTGATACAGCCGCTACGATCAATGCCGGGCTTGCCGCAGGCAAGAACCTGTTGATCACACCGGGCGTCTACCATCTGAACGACTCCATCAAGGTCACGAGGGCTAACACAGTGGTTCTGGGTCTGGGCATCGCAACGCTGGTTCCTGACAATGGCGTGAAAGCGATGACCGTTGCGGATGTCGACGGTGTGAAGATTGCCGGATTGCTGTTTGATGCCGGCACAGTGAATTCGCCAGTATTGCTGGAAGTCGGACCGACCGGAAATCAGTTGACTCATTCTGCCAATCCGACCTCGCTGCACGATCTTTTCTTCCGTATCGGCGGCGCTACGGTAGGCAAGGTAACGACAAGTCTCGTCATCAACAGCAATAACGTTATCGGCGACGATTTCTGGCTCTGGCGCGCGGATCACGGCAACGGTGGCACAGTCGGCTGGACTACCAATACGACAACTAACGGGCTGATCGTCAACGGCGTAAACGTGACCATCTACGGACTGGCTGTAGAACATTTCCATCAGTATCAGACCATATGGAATGCTGAAGGCGGACGTGTCTATTTCTACCAAAGTGAAGCACCATATGATGTTCCGAACCAGGCAAGCTGGATGAGCCCTACCGGAAACGGATACGCGTCTTACAAGGTGGCGGATTGGGTTACAACGCATCAGGCTTATGGCGTTGGCATTTACTGCTACTTCAGTACCAACAACGCGGTCAAACTGGGTAGCGCCATTGAAGTGCCGAACACCGGCCTGGCCGGAGCGATGTTCCACAATATGACCAGCGTCTCTTTAGGTGGCGTGGGTGAGATTACACACGTGATCAATATTTACGGAAATGCGGCCAATAGTGCATCCAACGTAGCGCGACTCGCACAGTAGTACTAACGGCTGATTGCCGTAAATAGAAACAAGGCTGGCTCATCGGTTGAATACCAATGAGCCAGCCGTTTTTTATGGCATGGTAAAAATCAGCAGGAGCATGCAGCAATGATATTGTCGTCCCGCGAAGGAGGGAGCGACGGATCATGCAATTTCCCTATCAGCGATCATGTTATTTTTGAAGCAACTACCTCGCATACTCCCTCAATACTGTAAATTTTTCCGTCGCCTTTCCGGATTTCACACAGTGTGTCGCATTCCGTTTTTTCTCACGCAATTTAACAGTTGATCATGGGAACGGCAGTCCATATTAATATATCCTTAAGGTTCGCTTGAAACTGATCGGTCGACCATATTCGTTGGATCCTGTAGCAGCAACATTAGATAGAAAACCATGCAGATTTGTCTGATCGAAGACGACCTGGAGCTGGGACGCTCCCTGCAATCCGCGCTGCAGCAGGCGGGGCAGGAAGTCGTGTGGGTACGTCGTGTCGCCGATGCCATGCATTGGGTGAGCAAGAAACGATTTGATGCCGTGCTGCTTGACCTCGGTCTGCCTGATGGCAACGGCATGGAACTCCTCCAGCATTTTCGGACTAAAGGCGACACACTTCCGATACTCGTCATCACCGCGCGCGACAGCATCGAGGATCGCCTCAGTGGCTTGGATCTAGGCGCCGACGACTACATCATCAAACCTTTTATTGTCAGCGAAATGCTGGCTCGCTTGCGGGCTGTCGTGCGTCGTTCCACCGGCTGGAACGAATCAGGTGAATCGCTGTGGAAGTTCAAGGATCTCGTTCTCGATGAACACCGCAAGATTTTGACGCGTGCCGACACGCCGGTTGTGCTATCGAAAAGCGAGTTTGCATTGCTCCAGGCATTGATGAGGTTTCCCGACCGGGTGCTGACGCGACGCGAGCTTGAAGAGTCGGCGCTATCGAATAGCGACGGACAGGTGCTGGGCGTGCATATTTCAAATCTGCGCCGCAAAATCGGCAAGGGATATATTCGTACCGTGCATGGTATCGGATATATGCTGGAAAAATGACGCCGCTCCAGAGCCGTTCACTGGTTCATCGTCTGTTGTTGGGCTTTACGGTCGTGTTGTTAAGCGTCTGGTTTGGCATACTCAGCTGGGATATGGCCGAGATGAAACCGATCCAGAAAAAAGACATGCAACGCGAGCTGAGAGGTACCGCCTTCCGCGTTCTAGCTGTCGTGCATCCAATCTCTGATCGGCCTGAAGAAATCCCTGCCGTCGTCAAACGAATGGAGGCGCTGCATCAAATCTTCTTTGTACATAGCTGGGCACACCGTACAGCACTATTGCAAACGCAGGTATGGAAAAGCGGCAAGCTCTTATACGCGTCGGACAGCCCGAACGTTCCACCAACGATTGCATCGCTCAGTCCCGAGGATCAACCCATCAAGGACGGGTGGATTTCCAGCATCGCGACCGATCCTCAGACCGGCATTACGGTGCGCATGGCCACGGAATTCATCAGCCAATGGGCGGTCATCGGATTCACCAGTATTGGGTATTATTTCAATCCGCTTCTGTTCAGCCTGCCGTTGTTATTGCTGCCGGCGTGGCTGATCATCAGAGTCGGCCTGCGCCCTCTCAACACCATCGTCAGCGAAATTGAATCCAGATCCGGGTCGGATCTATCGCCACTGGCACAATCACCCTATGTCGAACTGTCACCCGTTATTGGCTCGGTGAATGGCTTGATGGAAATGCTGACGGACCGTCTGGAACGAGAGCAGGAGTTTTTGATCGATGCAGCCCATGAAATCAAGACACCGCTCGCCATTATCCAGATCAACGCCGAAGCGCTCACCGATTCGGACAGCCCCCAGCTAATTCGCGAAGCCATCGACGGCCTGCGCCACGGCGTTGAACGCGCCACACACACTATCGGACAGCTATTGACCTTGTCGCGATCCAATTCTGATCCCCATGCAGGCGATGTGCAGCCAACCGATCTGGTCACGCTGTTACGTGACCGGGTAATGCTCGCGATGCAGATCGCAACGCCACGCAAAATTGAAATCGAGGTGCACGCACCAGATAGCTGCATGCTGCCGCTGCATCGCGAAAGCATGGCGTCATTGATCGACAACCTCATCAACAACGCCATAAAGTACTCGCCTGACGGTAGCCGCATTGCGGTGAGTATGCAGGTCGATGCCGGAAATGTGCAGTTGACCGTGATCGACCAAGGCCCGGGCATTGCCCCTGAATTGCGCAAAAAAGTATTTGAACGTTTCTATCGTCTACCAGACCAGGATATTGCAGGTAGCGGTCTCGGTCTGTCAATCGCAGCACGTGCTGCCGCGCGCAATTTCGGCACCATTCATCTTGAGACGGGAACCGGAGGTATCGGCTTGGCCGCGGTGGTCAATTTTCCGATCGACGCCGAATCAGGAACAAGCGGAATGCAAAGCGCATCGGCATCGGCATCCGCATCGCAAATTCGACAATACTTTAAGCCGTTACGCGTATGGCGTCACCTATGGCGTCAATTTTGCGACGAGAAACTGAAGAGCCTTCGTAATCGATCGCTGTTCCGTCGCATGCTGATGGGCTTCATGGCAGTCGTCGCAGGCATGTGGCTTGGTTATCTGGGCTGGAGTTTATATGATGCAAAAACCGTCAAGGTGCGCAGTATGCAAGGCGACCTCAAGCGCTCAGCGCAGCGCGTGCTGATCGTGATGGATGCACTCTCCGAACGGCCACGCGAAATTCCACCTGTCATCAAAAAAATAGAAAAACTGCACTACGCATTCTATGATGAACGCGGGTGGTATTCCCCTCCCCTGCAAACACAAATATGGAAAGGAAATTCGCTTTTTTACGTTTCCGCGGATCCGCGACTACCATCTACACCTGCATCGGTCGGCCCTTTTCAACAGCCAATGGAAGACGGCTGGATTTCCTGTATCGAGACCGATCCGAAGACCGGTGTCACAGTACGTATGGCAACGGTGCTCGTTGCCGACTGGTTTTGGAACAGCGCCAGCATCGGATATTTTCTAAAGCCGCTATTGATCTGCTTCCCGCTATTGGCACTCCTCGCGTGGCTGATCATCAGGCTCGGCCTTCGCCCCTTGTACAACATCGTCGATGAAATTAAAGGCCGCTCCGCATCCAACCTCTCTGCATTAGCGCCATCGCCTTATGCGGAATTATCGCCGCTGGTCAATTCCGTGAATCGCCTGATGGAGCGATTAACGCAGCGCCTTGACAGGGAACAGGAATTTCTCGTCGATGCCGCGCAAGAACTACAGGCGCCGTTGGCAATTATCCGAACCAATCTTTCGATCTTGTTAGGCGATGCGAATCATCCCCTGCCACTAGAGCAGGCCGCCAGCGGCTTGCGTCATGGAGTAGAGCGCGCCGCGCACACTGTGCACCAGTTGTTGGCCCTATCTCGCTCAGGATCTGATCGTGACAAGGGGGATTTTCTGCAAATAGATCTGGTGGAATTATTGCGGGATCGATTGGCGCTGTCGATGCAGGCCGCGATACCTCGCGGAATCAGGATCGCATTGTATTCGCCGGAAAACTGCATGCTGCAGATGCATCGCGAAAGTATGGTTTCGTTGATCGACAACCTGATCAGCAATGCGGTGAAATGCTCACCTGGAAAAAGTAAAATTTCGGTAAATGTGAACATACTGGAACAGTTTGTACAGTTGATCGTGGCAGACAAAGGAACCGGCATCGCACCCGAATTTCGCGACAAAGTGTTTGAACGTTTTTACCGTCTACCCGGACATGATCAGGAAGGCAGTGGACTGGGATTATCTATCGCGGAAAGAGCAGCGGTTCGCAATTTTGGGACAATACGTTTGGAGACCGGAAGGAATGGAATCGGGTTGGCGGCGATTGTGGAGTTTCAACTTGCCGCCGCTTGATAATTACGCACTACGTCCGTATTGAACCCTACGTTAGGTCATATTCGCCCATGATGCGGCACTGTTGACCAACGACCTTCCGAATACTCATTTATTTATCATGACTTACACAAAACCAGATGGTTGCATATTCGAATGAATGTCGCCCACCGATTCGCATATTAAACCGCCATCCCTTCGCATAATAAAGTAGCCTGTCTTTCGCAATCGGCGCCACCAAGCGCCGCAGGCTCGCCTGAAAGCCAACGCACCGGCCGAAAAAGACTGATAACTGCCTGTCAGTTTTTTACGCGAATGGCTTTACCCGACCCGAAAGGAGACACCGGCGGCGCCCGGAACCGGACGCTCTGACCCGGATAAACTCGCTGCATGGTATGCCTACTGCTTTTAGTGCCCCTACCGACTATCCGATTCGATGAACTTCATTGTTACCTGGCCTGGCATTTTCATGAAAAATATCAAACAGATACTGTGCAAGTTCGTCGGCCTCAACGAATTCAGGGATTTCGATTCCTGCCGGTCCTCGCTTGCCGTCATTACCTATGGCACATACCTTCCAGCCGTCGTTCTCGCGCCGAACGGCGATGATCTTTCCAAAGACATTGAAACGAATGTCGCTCATCAGATCTTTAACGTCAAAGTGACAAGAACGCAGCTTGCTACGTATCTTTGTTGACCGCCGTGTTAAAAGCTTGAACGGTCTTGTTAATGAAAGTTTCTATTATATTACTTTAGCAGCTTCAACAGGTAAAGCCTGCAACAGTAGATGAGGTCCTTTTAACTTAACCAGTTCGACGCTTCGCCCTAATCTCACAATGTCGCGTGAAGCAGATGCTGGAACAACGAAGTCTTCTGAAGCTTGCAAATACAAAATCGGGACTTGAATCGCTTCTAGTCGATCTGAGAAGTCTACATCTAGCGCGGCATGCATTCTGGTTCGGATTGTATCGGCCGGCAGGCGGCTCAACGCTTGCTTTAGCGATTTGCGTAACGTAGGTGTGGAAAATCGACCGAAAAGCAATGGCGCAACTAAGCCAGTCAATCTGCTCGTTATGGGGAGCAATTCAATAATTTTTTTAAGTGGCCGAAACCAAGGAATCGGATTGCGCGAATACGTACATGACAGAACCAGTCCGAGTAGTCCAGCAGGTCTCGCTGCAGCTATCGAAATGGCAATCGGGCCAGAAAACGACTCTCCAAGCAAAACAAATTTCTCATTAGCTGGCAAGAATGTACTAGCAAATCTCTCTAGTTCACGATAACCCAGCAGTTGATTCTCCGGATATGACACGACAATTGGCCTAATCTCATGACTCAAGGACGACAGAAACTCTGCAAACAGAGCACCGCTGCCATCCATGCCAGGAAGGAGAACAAGTGCAGTCATATGCCTTCGCTTTTAACGTAGTGATGAGCGGTTGGGCGCACCGAAATTTTGCAATGAACTAGCCCTACTCCGGCCAGTCCGACTCGACACTAAATGTTAGGACTTAGGCTCGCCCCACATTGCCACGTAGAGTTCTTTGAGATTACTCGGAATTAAACCCCACGCCCAGGACTTAAGTGTTTCATCCAAATCCCACATTAGAGACTCGACATAGAAAACGTCAATATGTTGTCGCACTACCGCATCACCATGCACTAGTTGCTCCGACATAAACGACAATTGGTCTTTCACAGCTTTCTCGTCGCGTTTTTTCATCGCGTCAGTAGTAGCCTGCGAAAACTCTTCCAGCCAAGTAGCATGTGCATCAGGATCAAAATAGCCATCGACAAGCCGAGTGTCTGCGCGCCGGGCTTCATCTGGAAAACGACCAGCAATTGCCTGCCTCATCTCAAGAACACTGTTCGAAGCTGCCATAGAAATTTTACGCGAAATTTGACCTGCGCCACTGGCGGCAGAGTCGAATGTTAAGTTATAAAATTATCGATGCTAATCTAAGTACCGCCGATATTGCTTACCTCACCAAAACGGCCGCTGCATCAGTTCCCAGCACGCCTTCATGATCTACAAGTGAATTTACCAGCAGGTTTATTGCTTAGCCTTGAAATAGACCCAGGCATCCTTTGCTCCGTCAATTTTGCAAGTTATCGACTCTACGCCATCTCGAACACAATGCATCGGATCTGGAGCAATGCCGTGACCGTTTTCACAATAGCCGAGATTGAGATTTATAGAGAACGCCGCCCCGTCACCTAGCGCTATTGCCCCTACCTGCCGGCAAGTAGTAGGTTTGGAGCCTGGGTTCGCAAAGTGCATAGAAAGAGTTACATCGAGGTCCTTGATGCATACCGTTGATACGTTTTCTTTACCATCTCTAACCGGAATTTGATGCACCCAACATCCATCTGTCGGACGCCCTAAGGAAGTTGCAAAGGAATCGCCGATAAAAAGTGCTTCTAAAAGCATCGCTAAAAGAATACTGAGCTGCACTTCTTCTCCTTATAACGATGGAAACTGACCGGCGTCGCGCATGCGCGATGTCCGTGTCTAGTGGAATGTTCTTTGGCTGGACGCGCATTCTTTCGCGTGCAAGGTGGGATCATCAACAACGCTCCTTCGTTTTTGTTATCTACTGAAGCGTAACTGCGGCGTCCGCTCCAAAGCTCGCTTTGATTGGCGCTGCCATTGCGCTTCACATGCTAGCAAAATATCGCGCTTTATAAATGCTCGACCCTTATGCTAGCATGTGCTGTTCTTCCCGTCCGGAAGAACTCCGCGCAGACCGGCGCGTAGCGGCCGGGTCAAGCAACAAGTTAAGCGATACGATCTGCATTAAGATTTCCCCTCCAAGAACGAATACGTATTTTGTCGTATGGCCCAATAAGGTCATCCTCCATGAGCGCTTTACCGTCCTCCATGGTGCTAAATGCGACTAACGCGCCTTCGTGCCACCACGATATGACCGCCATCCGCCCAATCACAAGTTCAGACACAAAGTGAATTGCATAGTCTGCACCGACGCGCACACCATCACCCACCTGACCAAAAAAATGGCCATGAAAGTAATCAAAGCCAACAATAACCTCACCATTTTCAGTTGCAATAGTTAATCCGTGATCTACCTCCGCCTCAGTCGGCGCCGCAATTTCCAATTGGAGATAACCAGCTCCATCGGCGGCTAGCTCAAATCGGGCCAGCTTTCGCCACTCAGGAAATTGTGCGAAAAGACTGTCTGCTACTTTGCGCGAAAATTCGTCAAGCTTTTGAGTGCCCATAGCGTTTAACGTTTAAAGGTGACCGACGCTAGGCGTGGGCGTCGACCGACAGGTTAAGCGTTGGCTAACCATAGTTATGCAATTCATCGCTGTTCTCAGCTACTTTTTTCACAAAGTCGTCAAAATTTTCGGCTACAAGACTAGCACTCGTTTGTCCCATAGCGAAGACGCCCCCGTAAGTCGCAGACTGGTCATCTAGATCGACGAAATAGTAGACGCACTCAAATGCGTAGTCCGCACAAACGAAGGACAGACGCGAGCACGAATAAGCAAGCGAATCAGTAGAAGACTTCTCACCTACAGGGCGCCAATCTTGCAAAGGCCAAAAGCGCATCCAGGACGTGTGCCCATCAGTGTAGGTTTCTGCTCCATTCATAACCGCATAATTATTTCTAATTTGAGCCGGAAGGCTAACGCTATTGCGTTTCTCAAATAACGTGAAGTCGCCATGCTTTCCGGGCGCTCCCACTACACCGTTTAGCGCGATTAGTTGCTTGCGAATAGTTTCAATGGTCATGTTCTGACGCTTAACGTCGAATTAGGCATTTGCACGCACCATCACCGACAAGCCCAACGAGACAAGAAATGCCGCTGAAGCGAAAAACGTTGTTAATGCCCAGCCCTCCTTGACTTTCGCGAGAGGTTGCTCAGGAAGATTAACTATCGACAACAGGACGCCGGCCACAGGATTGGCAGGTGGTTCCGTCTTTGTATCGAGTCTGACGATGATCGCAAAGATAACGAAGCAAATGGCGGCAGTTGCGGACAAAGGTGCGAGCCACGCCGGAGGCAGAAGGTAGACGGCGGCAATGCCAGCAACGATCGCAAATACAATTGAAACGCTAGTGCGCGTCATCTGAAAATTCCTAGCGTCCACGTTGACCAGCGCATTCGTGCGTCGGTGTCGAACCACAAGTTAGAAAATCAATCTGCATCCACGACCTCTTTTTTTGATACCTTTCCATCTTCAAAATCCACCGCACAAGCGAGGCGAAACATCGATCCTTTATCGTGATTAAAAACCCAGATCCTACTAGTGCCTTGCCACTCTGTGGGAAAAAATCCTTCGGTTCGAGCTCGAGCCATAATTTCCTCGCGCTTGTCACTATCCTTCACGCCCTTGCAAAAAGAGTCGATCGGGTAAATAAAATAGAAGTACGGAACTCCGAAGAGGCCTCCTACGACAATGACAAACGTTACGAGTAGCGCTTTGAAGAAAATGTTCATTCAGATCTAACGTGAAAGTGAGCAGCCCCCGCAGCTTTTCGCGTAGGTCCGCTCAACTGTAGGGTTAGAGCCCACTATGAACGCTCCCAGCAGACAAAGCGAGCATTGTCTGTACAGGCCATCGCCATAATTACCTGCTCATCTTTGAAGGCAGAAAATCTGGCGGAATATTGCCCGAGCATCTCCGGGTCTCCAGTCGCGCCCTGAGGATATGAAACACGCTTGTCTGAGCCCTCTAACAGCCACCAGACATCAGCGCCCCAGGGACCACTATCATTGGTTTCGATTGCAACGCGCAAGATAGAACCCCATTCGATTGACTGGATCTCGCCTTTAGGATACCGAACGGTAACGCCTTCGTCATTGAAGGAAACGACCACATGACGCTCAAACATTAGCGCATCGCGTCGCTCTTGTTGTTTTCGTTTCCACCAGGCGACGAGGGGTTTCAACATGGGCGCTAACTGTATATTTATAAGACGTAACCGCCGCTATTCACGGCACCGAGCTAATAAGCAAATCCGCTCGACTCTTCAAAAGGCCCGCCAGCTCTAGGTTTGGCAGTGCACTGTTTATCTATACATTGACAAATAATCGTGAAAGACGGGCAGCCTCCGCTATTACTGTATCCAGTATTGTAGTTGAGCATCACAGGCTATGAAATCCCATATTTATGAATTGGTGGGGCAGATGCTCGACCGGCTGGTATTGGGCCGATTGTACTCGGTCATGCGGCGGTCTCGAAAGACCGCTTACGCTGCTTTTCGGCCGCTGGCGTAAGAGGTGGCGTAAGAGGGGTTGCGGCGCTTGGCGCGGAGTGGCAACAATCATGTGAATATGCAACGGTGTGCAAGACGCACCCTACAAGATACTCATGCTGCGCAAGCCCTATTTATTACTCTTGGCTACCAATTGCAACAGGCGATTACGTGCCTCTTCTGCTTGATCTGGCAGATTATTTTTTTCGCAAATTGAGATCAAACGTTCCAGCGCTTCCCTTTCGGCCGCTGTAAAAGGTGGAGGTGCATTACCTCTCCTTACGGCCAAATAAACAAAAAAGGCTCCTGCCAAAATTGCAAGCACTGAATACAGAGAGGCTACGTCACCACCAATATACCCAGTGTCATAAAGTGCAGGACGTTTCACGGGCCATAGGCCAGTTACCAATGTCCCCATTCCGAGGAGGAAGAAAGCAACCCCTGCCAACAACAGGGAAATTCTATTTTTTGAATTTTCTGGCCTGTCAGTGCCGACGGCCTGCGTCTTCACTTCGGTCAGCACATCATTCCATCGTTGGTCATCGCTCAACGGTCCCTGTTCGTGGAGATTTTCTATCGACGTCGGTTTAGGCATATACCGAACTGCGTCAACCGGAGCAAGGTACTCATGCAGGTATTCATGCAAGTTATTGATGATGTGTTTGCTTGTCTCTTCATTGAAACGCAATTTCCGCTCTCTGAAAATAACCAGGTAGTTACCTGTTGCGGGATCAAATAATTTTGTGTCGTAAGTTAATTTTGTGTTGACCGATATGCCGTTATTGTCCGAGTCAGCGAATGCCCTTGTAACTATGTACGCTGAACCTCCTGACATCTCAAAAAAATCGACCATAGGAATTTCCCGTTTACATATCTGTGTTTTTCCGCGCTCTAAGTCCGGATAAAATCCGAGATAAGAAATGCTGCGGGCATCTTGTTGTGTACACCAAGCTTTCCGAAATCAATCGCAAAAACCCAAACCGATATCCAGATCAATGCCCATATTATCAATACTTACACGAATATCAATTTTCCTTAAGCTACCTCGTTAAATAGTGTTAAAAAATTGTACAGCTTCTAACAAAACGTATTTGAATTTTATCTATGTACTTGCATATCCAAGTGTATGGATGCAATATCAATACGTAGATTAAAATAAAATAAAAAAATAAAATTCCTGGAGGGGGAGACAAAATGATTAACAAACGGGATACATCCGACCTAGCAGAACTGCGCATTTCTCCACGAGTGCGCGTAAGTCGTCCGGTCCAGATAAGAAATCAAAACGTGACCCTGATGTATGCCATCTCAACGGACGTGTCGCAACATGGCCTGGGCATACTGGCATCTCGTCCATTATTGGAAGGGCAAAAATGTACTTTCTCATTTGATGTGAATAAGGGAGGGATGCGCGCAACGATTACGGTGGACGGAACGGTTTGCTACAACCACCCGGTTGTGCCGCGTGGAGTACGCATCGGCATCAAGGTATCAAAAATACATCCGTCTAGTGCAAACGTATTGATGAATTTTTTGAAAAACTGATAGGCCACGTTGGGCTCCCTCCCTTTCAAGGGGAAGTGTGCAGCAGGGAATTCGGGCAGCATGCTGTCCACCTGCGTAACGGTCTGCGCTTGCAAGCGCAGATGCGCCCTGCAAGGGGATGGATTAATCAACCGCGAAACTAGAACCTGTTACGTGCGTTTGCGCAGAAAGGCATGGGTCGCTCGTTCGCCGGCAATCGACTTCGCGCATTCATAACCCAAAGCATGCATATCGATGCCATTCAAGAGATGCTCCCCTGACCCAAGCAAGACAGGCCGGATAGCGAGATGCAGCTCGTCGATCAGCCCGGCGCGCAGATACTGCCGAATAGTGGAAACGCCGCCACCGAGACGGACATCGCGGCCGCCGGCTGCAGCGGTCGCCTGCTCCAAAGCGGCGTGTATACCTTCAGTGACAAAGTGAAACTCCGTGCCTCCCGCCATCTTGAGCGGTGGCCGTGGGTGATGCGTTAGCACGAAGACGGGCGTGTGATACGGCGGTTCATCGCCCCACCAACCCTTCCAGCTGTCGTCGAGCCATGGCCCTCTAATCGGGCCAAACATATTGCGCCCAAGTATCCAGGCGCCGATTCCTTCAAATCCTTGCTCTACAATTGAATTGTCAACTCCCGTCTCTCCATCATCATGACCGTGCATCTTCCCCCACATACGTGTATGGAAGAGCCACTCCATCAACTCTGGACCTCTCACACCGAGTGGATTCTGAAGATCCTGGTTCGGACCGGCACCGTAGCCGTCTAAGGAAATTGCGAAACTTTGGACGCGGAGTTTTGACACTGTATTCCTCGCTGATTGTTCAATGGGATTGCTTGGCGGCGGCATATATAAAACTTTTTGGATTTCGAATTACTCCGGTATTCACTTATCGGCGGAATCCCAGTGCTCTGCGATCTTTCCATTTTCAATGCGGAACATATCGAACCAGGTCGTCGTGTATTTTTTAGCGCTGTCCTTGGGATCGGCGCGTTCACTCACAAAACTTAAAACCACCAGGTTCCCCTCTGCCACGATAGAGACCAACTGCGCCTGTACCTTCGGCTCAATTGGCTTAGGTTTTGCAAAGTCAAACTTGGTGAAATATTCGACGAACCCGGCCCTGCCCGTCGGGACATTCGGATTGTGTTGGATATAAGACTTGGTCAGGTATTTCTCAGCGAGATCCACGTGCCCCGCCTCAAGAATCTTCCGCCAGAAGTCGTATACCAGACGCTTGTTTGCCGCAAGTTGAGGGCTCGAGCTAGCCAGAAGCGTCTTATGGTCGGGTGTAGGCTGTACGGCAACCTGGGCATACGAGATAGCCGGAAGAGCGAATGTGGATACGAGCAAAATACGAAAAAGAAAATGTTTCAAGCGCCCCCCTAAAAAAATTCAACGACAATATGTAACCATTTCAACGACAAAATGTATTGCATTAGATTGGTAATACATTAAACGACGCTAATTTGCGTCCGGATTAAGTCAATAATTAAAGCTACAGTCAGCGCAATAATAAACTCACAAGTCGATGTCATGCACAGATTTTCCATTTTCGATTTTAGTCTTCATGCATCAACGTCGCAACGCTGTACTAACCGCGCAGGATCGGCTCCCCGGTCCGCGGGTTTGTGAGGGTCACATTCTCGAGCGCTCGAATGCGCCAGATCTCGTTCTGTCTCGTCAGTACTGCGAGGATCAGCGTATCCACTTTATGTGGTCCGGCCGGGTGAGCGGCACCGGCTGCCAAGCGACTCCAGAAATGTATGACCACCACTCCGTCAACAATGTGAGCGACATCGATTAGCTCATTTTCTAGCGTAGAGTCGCGATAGATTGTTTCGTGAATGGGAGCGTGGAGCGCCACGATCTCATTGATACCTTGGACAAAGTGCCCAAAGCGATTTACGAATGTCGCCTCTTCATCGAACAGGCTGCCGAGGGCAGCCATATCGTGAGCGTTCCAAGCGGCTTGGAATGCACTAGGCGCGTCTTCTGGTCTTTTCATTCCAGCGATGTGTTAAAGGTCAATTGCACGACTACTCCTAAGCTCTCTTGAGGGATCGTGTGGCAAGTAATTCCCACCTGTCATAGCAACATGTTTTCGTCCATGGTCATCAGTTATCGTCGTTATGCACATGTAACTAACAGACCCATAAGGTGCGCTTGCACAGATGAAACTGCGCCATGACACCGTCCACTTGGGGGCTAGCCTTGCATCAATCTGGATGGCCAGCCGATGCGGACGAGCATCCCGTCCGGCCCTGCTATTCCGACCTCATAAAGTCCCCACTCACGATGACGAAGCACACCGCCTGGACGGATGATCAGGTCATCAACGAGCGCAGCAATGGCGTCAACTTCCGGAGTGCGTATGAAAACGCCAAAAGGATTGTGTTCAACTGGAACCCGCCAAGCGCCCGACCCCGCCTGGGTAAGGTGCACTTCACATCCCCAGCCAGTCATGATTATGTACGCGTCGTCACCCCCCGTCCGGGCGAAACCCAAGCGTTCCCAGAATGGAATCGCGGCTGAAAGATCGTTGCTCGGAACTATGGCAAAGGCGCCTACGGTATCTGGAATAGGCATTAATTTTCTCCTCGGTTGCGCTGCATTACTCGACTAGTTCCTCCTGAAATTGGCCCCACTTATCGCGGCTCACAGAATCTATCAATGATGACCAACGCAGAGTTGACCGGCGAGCGTGCTCGACGGTGTTAAACCACATGTTAAACATTTACGTCTCTCTTAGTCCCAATATATTGGGAGATATAGCGAATTGAAAAAGCCGCCAGAAAAGTCCAAATGTATTGAAGTACCACGACTGATATAAGAGCAGCAGTTGGTCCGAGCGAATAGGCTAATCCAATTTCCTGAATCACCGCTGATGGATAAATCAACGCCAGACCAAAAATTCGCAATGCAGCACTTTCGATACTTCCATGCGGATTGAAAAGATAGCTACCGAGAAAAAATAGTGGCACTGTAAGCGCAAGCGACCATAATGCGCTTCGCTTAAATTGTCCGATTAATTTATTTTCCGGCCGTTCCATAGATGTTTAACGAATGAGATGACAGGTGCTAAAAGCGTGAGTGTCGATCGTAATGTTAGGCATTGCGTCTCCACATCTTATATCCCTTAAATGCGATGATGCTTCCGGCGGCGGCAAAGAAACCGGCCATGCCCACGTTTGCATATTCTGGCCCGAATATAGCCATAACTATTATGTCGATAGCGCGTTCTCTACCACCTAGAGGCCATTCAAATCCCACGACGAAAAGATAAATGGACATAGCCACCAAAGCTAGCCCCATTACGAACGCACCCTGCGCTAGTGCCTTCCGGTGCTGCAGAGTCAAGGGAGCATCATAGAGCGGCTCGTTCATGTTGCCTAACGATTGTGATAACCAGCGGCGCGGCCGTCGGTATTGATTACCATGTTAGGCGCTTTATCTTGGAAAGATATCCGCCCACCCATCCTGCCAATAACCCCACAATCGTCGCCACGGCGCCAATGCAGAGAATTCTCACTAGCTCGACCTGCTGGAAATAACCGTACGACACGGAGATGCTTCGTAACGTGAAGCCGACGCTGGAAACAACTCCGCCAGCAATTGCGCCATTACGTGGCGTTCCGAGGTCTGGAATTTTTGTTGCTATGGCTCCGGAGAAACCGAGTATCACGAGAGCGGCCGTTCCATCTAATGCTATCCACTCAATTCCACTTGGAATATCTTCACATTCAAATCCGAGCCAGTAATTGTATAGAGGCGAATTTAGAGCGTCGTCAATTATCATGGACATTGTGCTACAAGGACTCACTTCGAAAAACCCCAAGACCCAAAAGCCAACCAATCCTGTGACTGCCCCGATAGCTATTCCAAACCAATTAAACTTCAACATTGGAGGTCTAACTCCGAGCTACCTAACCATTGCAATGTAAAAGCTATCATTTAAAGTCACCGAATCGAAGCTTCGTGTTGAGTTCGAGATAAGTCGATAGCTGAGCGAGTGACTGAAATTCATGCATAGTAGTATTCGGGCCGTTAATTTGATCTTGGCAATTGAGTTGCAAGATGAATTTATTATCCTTGGCCGAAATGTAGCCGTCTACCTGCTGTTGTTCGTCAAATGTATTCGAGATTAATGTCGCATGTAAAATCTTCCCCGAGCTGAGGCAATTCTGAGCGAGGGCGAAGTGGCGTTCAATACCGCTTAATTCGCTATCCGGCACTTTGCCGCCTCTCGAATCGTGATCCCTGATGATCATCATTTTCCAAAAAGCAAGGGGAATAATACACACTTGATCAAGTAGCATCATCGACCGAAAATCAGGGTTCAGGCTAGGGGGTGCTAAGCAATAGACTAATACGAGCACTGCTATTAAAAAAAATGACACGCCTGCAGTCCTGTTCCAAATTGTGACCTGTCTAGCAACCACTTCTGGATGCGAAAATGGTTGCTTCCATCCACGCTGAATAAGGTCATATCGCTTATTTTCGGAAATTTGGTGGCCTTTCCATAGGCAATATATTCCCAAGATAAAATTAATCATCAAAAATAAAAATAAGCTCAAACCCATATATTTTTTAACGATTGAGATAATCAACGGCAGCGCCGTCGGTGTTGATTGTCATGAAGTTAGAACTCACTGTTCGCCAAGCCCGAGTTTCGTTCCCAATAGAACGGCGCCAAACGTAAAAACTGTTAGCAACACGTTGATCAGGAGTGAATGCGAGGAGTAAGAAAGTAGCAGGCCAGAGACAGCTGAGATTGCTCCGAGGATGTAGCCCAGTTTGTAGTCATCTCGGCGGGAGACGCGCGCGCATGTGAATCCACCGAGAATCGAAAGTGCGCCCCCTACAACAGTACCAACAATCGAAACCCAGGAGGTTGAGGAAATATGGCTTACTGCCTCCTTGATTTGCGATGGGTCCATTCCCGCTCTTGCCAATGAAATGGCATAAACAATACCCAGCACGATACCGACTATTAAGGAGCCTCCAAGATCAATCGTGAGTCCAAGAAGTATGGCCTTCAGCGGTGAGCCTGGGGGCCTTGCCTGGTCGGCCAGTTCGGAATTTGGTGGAGTGTATGGGTTGGTAAGCATTGCCAGGATTTGGTGAGTTTTAACGCTGAGCTGACCCACTCTTTGCGTGGGCGTCGAGCGGTAAGTTAAAAATAATCATAGGCTACCTCGCATATTTCGACAGACGGCTTACGAGTCTGGCTGATGTTTTATCTAGCCATTGAATGCATTCTTCTGGATTTACCTCAATTCCAGATTCAGCAAGACTAACTAGCTTAGGCGGCACATACGCAAGCAGATAGTTTCTGCCGTGTTCATTTGTGTCGTCTTTGTCTTCAAAATACGCAATCCATGTATCCCATGGAGGCGCGTTGTAAATATCAAAAAACCTTTCGACTCTATTTCTGCAATCCCGTCTGATAGTTCTTCATCGGGAAAATAAGCGAGTAGTCTTCCACCGAATAAATCCGGATGCCGCTCTGTGGTCTCATTTGATTTTCGACCCAAGCACAACGCGCGTGAATGGCCTACATCGCATACCAAGTCGTCACCTCCTCGATGAAATAGCCTTGGAAGAAGCCTATCAGAGCGCAACTTAGGATCGAGATCGTCCGCCGTTATTTCAAGACACCATGCAACAACTTGCATTGTCCGCGTAAATAATACCTTCTCACTTATCGATGCGTAATCGATACTGCCGCGTGCCCATGGGTCAAAGTATTCTGCCATTTATTTTTAACTATGGAAACTGACCGGCGTCGCGCATGCGCGATGTCCGTGTCTAGCACCTGAATTAAGCCGAGCCGCGAAGCGGCTTCGGCTTGAATGAATTGCTAGGTGCGGCAATTCGCGTCACTTCTTCGTCGGGGGCGGGGGTGCTCCTTCCAACGTGCCCGTAGTGTAATGACCGCCCGCGCTTGCGCAGTCGACGTCGTGAGCTGGCGACCACTTGATAGCGGTGCCTGTTACGACAGGCCTGACTAACCGCCACGGCCAGAATCCGAAGTGCTGAGCGCCGTTGTAGTGGATGACGGCATCAGCACCGGCCGCCTTGGCATCTTCCACGAGCTTCGGAAGAATGTCATTGACACTTCCATAGCTGCCCTTTCCATAATCGAGTTCTTTAAGTACGGTGTATGTGAATTCGGGCGGGGGAGTGCCCGTAAAAAGGCAGATTCCGCTCTTGGGCGACTGTTGTTCAGAAGAGACGGCGGTCGTCTGAGCATTGCAGAGTTGTGATGCGCAGAAAAACACAATAACAGCGGTCAGCTTGTAACGCATATTGGACTCCTATGTTTGTCCGTTGAATGTTACTCTTAAAAACCGCATAGCAAGAAGCTTTATGTCGCAGCGGTCCGCTTGAGCGAATAGTTAGGGAGCCGTGCTGAAGGCAATGAATGAATTGTCGGCGGAAAGTTCGCCGAAGTACGATTGCATGAAGCAATCCTCCCCGAACTTACGTCGCCGATTGGCATAGGCTGATGAATAGACACTCCAAACCTCATCGACAGGCCCAGCGACTCCAGGAAACTGTGCAGTTGCTCCATTCGAGAAGGAGATTGTTAGGCTCGCCGATTCACCTACGCTAACAGACTGAACGGTGTGCTCAGTGCATGATACCAAGACTCGTGCAGTCTCCGCATCAGACGGGATTCCATCATTTGAAGTGGCTTGTAGCACTACCTCATGTGGAAAGGCGACTAAACCTAAGATGGCCGCTGGACTTGAATCCTTTAGCGAGAACGAGACTTCCCAACCATTGCGAAAATACTCTACTCGCATCACCCATTAGTCTTGCAGCAACCGAGAAAGAGCGGTGGTGCAGAATTCCGCGGAGACCGAGCGGTGAGTGGATGATGAGTTTCCCACAGCTGCCTAACGTCTGCATTGACCAGCGCCACTGGCGTCGGGTTCGAATAGTAAGTTAGAGGTCAGTCGCATCAATTTAAACACTTCCTAGTAATTTTTTCATCTTCCACACTCTGTTTTCTATGAGTGGCAATGGCTGAATAGCTTCGCCAATTGAGTGAAAACCTTGTGTCTCCCAGAAGCGCTTAGCACGTGGATTTTGCTGTTGCACACACAATTGCAACTCTATACCTCCAGCATCATGGATCGCACCTTGCGCGGACTTGAATATTTTTCTTCCCAACCCCTGCGCCCGATAATCTGGGTCAATCAGCAGCAACGCTATATACCACTGTCCTTTACCTGGAAAGTCCTTCGTCATATCTATGACTCCTACCGGACGGCCGTCAAGCTCCACTAAAAATAAATGCTTGCTGTCGAGTCCTTTGCCAGGCGCCAAATCATTCAAGATTCCGGTTGCGGCTTCGTAGTTTCCAGGACGATTCTCAAGCATCTGAAAAAATGCATCGCACCTTTCGCATAAGAACGCTAGTGCTGCTACAGAGTCGGGGGCTACACGAAATACTTTAAAGCCCGGAATAACAATCTCAAATACGCTCATGAGGCGGGTTCGTCTAACGTAAAAGTGATGGGCGCGAGGGGTGTCGCCGCGAAGAGTCCCTCTCGACTGCTAGGTTGAGGCAATTATGCATGAAGCTGTACTTCCGCCCACTTTACTGGCAAGGCCAAGAACGATTCTTCGCCGGTCTTATTCCAAACGGAAGAACAATCGTGTTCATCGCGATGATGCACCCAACCTTCTGCACACAAGTTAATAATCTGTTGCCGTGAGGCGTCATCGGCAGGCAAGGCACTAAAGGTGAATTCAAAATATTGGGAAATTTTCCAGTACGGTTTCGGCGCAGCTTCTGCGACGACGTCGAGACTCGATAACGCAGCAAGAACTTGCGTGGAGATTGCTTCCGCTGTCGTGGCGCTATCACACTCGGCAAATACTCTCATGAACAGTTTCAAAACGCTCTCCAACGTTTTAATTGTGCGGCACCCCGGAGGGACGCAGTCGCGCAGCGGTGTCCGCTCGAATGTCGAGTTGCACGGCGCACGACCGCTGCAGCATGTTGTTTTATTACGGAGATTCTATGGGCTGTTGTCGTGTGAAGCAATCGATATATCGACTGGCAATGGACGTACTGACGATGTCTGGAAGATATTTCACGTTGACTTTTGTATTTGGCACGAAATCGATTCTGCTTTGTGATATCGGATTGAGTGAAAATGAAACGGGAGCTGCGTGCTCCCGTTTCATCCTCGTTTTACCAAATCGGCATTTGGTCGCGCGTGAGCACGTTGGAAGCGTTATACAACGACGAGATTGCCTGCGTCGAGTTCTGTTGCGTCACCAATTGCGCCCATCCCATGAAGTAGGTCCATAGCGGCTGCGATTGCAACAGGCTCGATGTCGGCAATGTTCCGCATTCTCCTATCGCAATCGGTTTGCCGTTGGCAAGGCCGACCATCATATTGTAGTAGGCCGCGCTAAAGCCACTGCTGTACACATCCAGCGCCGCAATGTCGTAATAGCCTGCCCCAGGGTTGTAGTTTGCGAGATCGGTGCTCAGATCCTGCGTGCTCCAGATCCAGATCAGGTTGGTAATGCCCTTTTGCTGGACCAGGTAATCATGTGTGATCTGATACAGGCGAGCCGTACCGTTTGCACCGGCACGACCGCCCCACCAGAACGCTCCCTGGTTCATTTCATGCAATGGACGGAAGGTGGCGACGACGCCAGCGCTTTGGAGCGATTGCATATAACCGGCAATGACGTCAAGTTGTGACTTCCATTTGTTGTTGAGCGCGCTGCCGTCCGTAATCAGCTGGCTCCATTGCGTATCGGTCAGCTTGCTTTGCACGCCTGCAGTCCAATCGCATGGCTCACCTTGGGTAGGTGGACATGCGTGCCACATGAGATTGACCATTGCACCCGCCGCAAACTGGTTCTTGGCTTCGGCGATCATTGCCGGCCGTGCTTGTATGCTGGCTTGCGAGAACAGGAAATCTCCACCCCAGACACCCGGGTAACGTCCGGTGATCTGTTTGATCTGGTCCGTCATGTAAGAAGGCCCGGATCCCTTTTCGTCGTTATGCTGGCCGGCAATGGTCTTTTTGCCGGAGATTGTGTACAGGTAGCTGAGCACCTTGTCGGTCTTGCTTGCCGTACTGATCCGGTATGACGACATCACGTCGTTGTAAGTCCGATTGACCAGGTTGGGTTCATCTGCGGTGAGCAACAGCGTCTTGCCCTGTTGACCGGTTCCGCCGAATAATTCGGCCTTGTATCCTACAGTCACCTTGACTGACGAGGCAGCTGCGACCCACCCCGCGGGAGCATTGGCACTGCCAACGCCGGTGCAAAAACTGCTGCCCAGATAATTTATATCCTGATAAAAACATACGGTGCCGGGTGGTGTCGGTGTCGGTGTCGGTGTCGGTGTCGGCGTTGGTGTCGGCGTTGGCGTTGGCGTTGGCGTTGGCGTCGGTGTCGGTGTTGGCGTTGGAGTCGGTGTTCCACCTACGCAAGTAAAGCCAGCTGTCCACGGTTGTCCAGTCCCTGCTCCGCCATTGTTGGTCGAAGGGTCATCTCCTTGGGTCCACCAATTATTGGTGTAATTGCGGCCTAGTCGACTTACCTTAGTGCCGGGAGTCGCATATGCCGTGGTGCTTACCCACGCTGCGGCGCACGCTTCGCCATTTGCCGACAATGTCGCTTGCCTGCCGGTATCGGAAGTGCCGCCACCGCATGCCGCTAGCATGCTGATGGATAGACCGAGGATCATGTTGTTGATTACTGTCTTGTTCAAAATCTGTCTCCTGTTTTCAAATTTAATTTCTTGGATTTGCCAGTTGGAAATCTTCTAATCCCGCCTGGATAGACTTCGAGTAGACATTTTTCAATGTCAGTCAGGAGGCGGTGAATTGACGTTAACACAGCGAAAAATGCTGTTCAATCGTTCGCTTGATACAGAACGGTTTACATGTAACAACGAACGAATTTGGCGAAAGTTCGTACCTTTAAACTAAAAGTCGAACCTGATTTCGCACGGGAATTGAGGACTGACGGATGAAGAAATTATTGAGAAAACGGGAGCGCCATGCAAAAGCCGACGCATGTGATTGTGCGAGGTCGGCATTGGAAGGGTGACTGATCCTTACAAGTTGATTTACGGCATTACACAGAAGCCAGAAATCAAGATGAGGTATTTATGGTGCAGCTCCTTCCCCTTCAAAGAGAAGGCTGGAATGGAGATAAGTTTATGCCTCCAACGTTCACCCCTCCCCACCCCTCATGAGGATGGATCGCGAAATGATCCCGCAGCTAGGCAACCAATTGAATGCGCGGTTCACTCCCCCGGATAACGCAAGCCTATCTGTGCACGTATCTGGTCGAGTGTCCGCATCAGTGACAAGGTTTCATCGAGTGGCATCATGCTGCTTTCGAGGCGTCCGTCGCGCAGGCATTGCATCGCATCCATTAATTCGTATTGATAGCCGTTACCGTCCCATGGCAAATGCACCTCCTGTGG
>Ga0207118_1043_pt2 | contig 26288 bp, 18 predicted proteins | sample Alteio_BWMinHeat_42_FD_153507 | JGI IMG/M metagenome (GOLD analysis project Ga0207118, IMG submission 153507) | Enriched cells from forest soil in Barre Woods Harvard Forest LTER site, Petersham, Massachusetts, United States -... | ecosystem: Environmental > Terrestrial > Soil > Temperate forest >...
GTTGCGAATGGCGAGGTTTTCCTTGCCCTCGGCATCCCTGTAGAGGACATCTTCGCGGATTCGCAAACCATTTCTGTTGGTTAGCTCGGGTTTGTTGCCGCCCCCCTGCGAGGCGTTTACGTTTTGCACGCACCACGCTCCAGCGCGAGAAAAATATCCTTCACGAACCGCTTCCCAAATGCGAGCACCATCAGAAGCATCCATCGGACGAAGGTCTTATGAATGCTGAAAAGACGCGAGCAAGGCTGAGCGCCCAGGCTACTCGAGGTAGCACTCCGACCACGCCAGGTAGCGGACACCATCCGACTTACCGGGCCGGTGCAAATGAGTTGGCGACCAGGGGCTTCCCGTGCCTACCTCCATTTCAACTGACACCTCCTTCCAACCGTAAGCTAAGACGAGACGACCGCAAAAACATAGTCGCTTGGGTTGTTCCAGCGGTTATTACCACTGTGGCGCCGTAAAGCCCCGGACCGTTAGGCCGGGGATATAAGGCCCCTTTGCGCGGGTTCTTTTCTTGCTCGGCGTATTGTGCGGACACGCAATGTCCGCCGTGACAGTTTCGCTGACGGCGTTGTGATGACCATCCTGGGCTCCACATGCCGAGTGAACGGGTAGGGTTTTTGAGTGGCTCGGCTGTGCTTGTGGTTACAGGTGTAGCGCTGTTCTCGCTGGGTCGGGCGAAGCAATCAGTCGGTGCCCAATGCTCCTCCGGAAATCCCTAAGGCCGCCGGTCACGCGTTAGTTGCTGCCCATTTGCGTTAGAAAGTACGCGTAATCAAAAGCAGTTTCGTGCAGCCGATCATAGCGCCCCGACGCGCCGCCATGGCCGGCTGGGTTCATGTTCGTTTTTAGAATCAAGGTATTGTGGTCGGTTCGGAGCGCACGCATTTTGGCAACATACTTGGCCGGCTCCCAATACATCACTTGGCTGTCATTGAAGGAGGTCCTCACTAGCATATTGGGATACGCCTTGGCCTCGATGTTGTCGTAGGGCGAATAGGTCAGCATGTAGTCGAATGCGGGCCTTTCCTTCGGATTGCCCCACTCCTCGAATTCGCCGACGGTCAGGGGCAGAGATTCATCCAACATGGTATTCATTACGTCCACAAACGGAACCCCGACCAAAGCCGCATGGAACAAATCCGGACGCATATTCAGGACCGCGCCCATCAACAAGCCGCCCGCGCTTCGCCCTTCAATCACCAAGCGGTCCTTCGAACCATATCCTTGGGCTACAAGGTGTTGGGCACAGGCTATGAAGTCCGTAAACGTGTTTTTCTTGTGCATCATGCGACCATCATCGTGCCAGGCCTTCCCCATTTCTCCACCGCCGCGTATATGGGCCACGGCCACCACCGCGCCACGATCGACCATGCTGAAAATGTTGGAGTTAAAGCCGATGTCATATGACGCACCGTAAGAACCATAGCCGGTCAGATAGATGGGCCCCTTTCCGTCCAGCGCTGCGCCCTTCAAATGAACGACCGAGATCGGTATCTTCACGCCATCGGATGCCGTCGCGTAAACCCGTTCCACCTGATACTGTGTGCGGTCATAGCCGCCGGGTACTTCTTTCTGTTTCAGCAAGGTAGAAGTGCCGCCGGGAAGATCGTACTCGAAGACCGATTGCGGAGTAATAAACGACTGGTAGCCATACCGGAACTTGGTCGTTTGATATTCGCGATTGAGGTACGGATAGTTCACGTAAGCCGGCTCCGGAAACTCGATGCGGCGGGACTCTCCGGTTTGCAGGTTGGTGACGCGAATCTGCGGCAACCCCTTCTCTCGTTCGTAGGAGACGTAGTAGTTTTTGAAGAAATCCGTATCATCGAGCATGACATCGGCGCGACGGGGAACAACCTCCTGCCAGTTTTTGCTGCCGGGATCCGAGACGGGCGCCTTGACCAAGCGGAAGTTGCCTCCCGTGTCGTTCACGCGAATATAAAAGAAATTGCCATTGTGATCCGGATAGTACTCGACGTCCTGTTTGCGAGGTTGCATCAGTTTCCATGCCGCCATGGGCTGGTCGGCGGGAATGTAGCGCGCTTCGCTGGTGGTGTGGCTGGCGGAGATGAGCAACAAGTAGGCTTTGCTGCGCGTCTTGTTGGTGCCAATGTCAAATCGTTCGTCTTTTTCCTCATAGATGAGGTTGTCGGGGCCGCTCGTTCCGACAGCGTGACGATACAGCCGATAGGATCGTTTCGAGACCTCGTGTTCAACGGTATAAAAGATCGTCTTGTTGTCGTTCGCCCAGGCCACGGAGTCGACGCGCTCGGCGTGATCCACGAGCATTTTCCCGGTGCGCAAATCCTTCACGGCCAGAGTGAATTGCCGGAATCCAGTGTTGTCCGTCGTGTAAGCCAGCAGATTCCCGTCGTCGCTGACATCGAAAGCCCCCAGGGACATAAACGTCTGCCCCTTGGCTAGTTCATTCACGTCGAGAACTATTTCTTCCGGCGCTTCCAGGCTGCCCTTTTTCCGGCAACGAATCCCGTACTGCTTTCCCGCTTCCGTTCGCAGATAATAGAAATAGCCGCCCTCCTTGTACGGAACTTCAGCGTCGGTTTCCTTGATCCGGCCCAGCATTTCGTCATAGAGCTTCTTCTGCAGCGGCTCGGTCGGCTTCATCACCGCGTCCGTGTAGACATTTTCGGCTTCCATATATGCTTTCACGTCTGGATTTTTCTTCTCGCGCAGCCAATAGTAGTTGTCTACCAGCTTGCGGCCATTGATCTCGGTGACTTTGGGCTCCTTCTTTGCCACCGGGGGTGCGGGGAGCGACGAAATCGTGTCTGCGGCGGGCAGAACGAGAACGGAAGTAAAGGCCAGAGAAGCGAGGGCTAGCAGTGCGAGATAGGCGTGTCGGGAATAGAATCTGTTCATCGGGATTTCCTTCGCGAGGTTTGAAAGCCGCACCGATTCTATACCAAGTCGCTTGCGCGAATGACAGGCAAGCAGGTCAGCCTCGCGATATTTTTGGGGCCTGGACAAACCAGAGGCAGATGCGCTTCGCCTCGAGCGGGGCTTCGCTATTTTGTGGCGCCGGCATCCTTGCCGACGCTCTCCGTTACCATTGCAAATTCAACTTAGGAGACACCCAGGCGCGCTCTTCGCTTATACCCACTACTCGCCACAGTCCACCCCAACAATCCGCACACGACGAACCCAACCGCATTAAGCACCCCATGAAACTCCGCCATCTGCCGAATATTGACAAACGCCTGCAAGGGGTACTCCCCAATGGCCCAAACCACCGCCAATATCATTCCCGCCGCCACAGATCCGCCCGCCACAAAGAACAGCCAGCGCCCGCCGACGTTGTTTGCAGCGATGCCGGCGCGGACCATGCCGACCGCAAGCCCGAATTGGCCCAGCGCGATCAGCAGCGCCGCGACCAGTTTAACCTTCGGCCCAAGCATGAAAGCGAGCCCCAAAATCGCCGGCCCGCACACCACCGCAAGGAGCACGGCTTCGAACGCTGCGTTCCACTTGCTTTCACGAAATCTTTCGTACGTCAGCCCGGCAAGCACAGCGGAGGCGAATCCCGCAAAATGAAAGTGCACGGCGGTCAGCAAAACGATTGGCTCGCGAAACGCCAACAGGTGTAGACCGGCTCGCGATGCGACCAGCCAAACGCCCGCGACGAGCAGATACCCTTCTCCGGCCGCAAAACAGAATTGCGTGAAAGACTTCCTCCCCGCATTCACAAACCGCCGCAAACCATCGCCCGCAAACCCGGCGCACACCAAAACCCAGGCACTTGCAAACCAGGCAGCCACCGTTCGGTTGTCAAGGAAGAACGAAACAGTCGTCAGCGAAGCGGCCGTGAACAGCACGCGATCCCGAACGGCGCTGCCCCTGGAAACTCCCGCGCCGAGCACCAAATCTGCGCCGAGCGGCACCACCATCCAAGGCCCAAGCAGAAACAGCACTTCAATAATGCCGAGATGAACGCGAGGCGCGAAACTGGCGAGTGCGAGAGCCAGCCAAACAGCGGCACCCATCAGGATGGAGAGACGCAGAACGCCACGAACTCTGGATTCCTGGCTCATGGCAGGAGTTCAGGCGCGCGGCAGAAAGGCCGCTGCTGCGTACGCCACGGTCAGAAATATGGCCGCCGCGGTCATCGCAACGTCCCCAACCCGATTCGTCCGCCGCAACGATGCGTCATAGTAAAGAAGCTGCACGGGCGCGCGGAACAGCCAGAACACGGCGATCGCCGCAGCAAGAAATCGCCCTAGCCCGTGCCCGCTCGCCAACTCCGAAGCAAATCCAAGCGTCAGCCCCGCGAACAGGAGCAACACGCCAACGATGTAAACGGAATGCACCACAAAAATCTGCCGGATAATCGGTGCCACTCGTTTCAGATTTTCTTCATATTTCAGTTTCCGAGGCAGGAAAACATTCGCAGAAGCAATTGCGATTTGCACCAAACCCGCTAACCACAGGAGCAAAAGCAGAGCGTTCATGTTAGTCTCCTATCTTGCTCTAGGCTCGCTTGGTCACTTCAGAAACCGGACAGCTCACCGCGGCACAACTCCGATGCATCGCGATCGAGCGATACCAGCCTCTCAGCGCTCCCATCCCTCCGGGAATTCTGCTTAACCACACCAGAGGCCGGGCCCACCAAATTTCGCGTGCCAAAGCCACCGCCGCATCTGCTCCCCCAAACTGCCGCCCATCCGAAAGCAAAAGCCGTATCTCGCGCAGCAACTCCTCGCGCGACATTCCAAGCAAAGCGCCGACGCGCGAATCCTGCAGGGGCGCCACCGCAAGTCCTCTGCGTTCCAAAATCGGCGCCAACCATCGCGCAATCCTGGTACAAAACGCGCACTCCGCGTCAAAAAACAACCACCCCCGCGCGTGCCGCCCCTTCCCGTCCGTAAACTCTGATGTCAGCGAAATCATGGGTTTCTTCTTCTATGCGTTCCCGGTGCTCTCGGTGGTGAAAAATCCGTGAAGCCTTTCAATATTCTCGGCCGCCAGTTTCTAACCAGCCTTCTTGCCAAGTAAAGTAAACACTTTGCCTCTCAACTTCCCGACTCCCTTTAGCGCCGTATTCGGCATTCGCAGTACTTCGTCAAACAACCCAGTCATCACCGTCAAAAACTCCAGCATGCTCTCCAGCCGCTCCCGCGTATAAGGATCGCCCTGCGCGTTCGCCTTCGACTCCGCAACGCACTCCGCCAGCACCCGCAAGGTAGGATCGATCTCCCGCCGCTTCCGCTCCTCCGAAACGATCCGGAAAATCTCCCAAACATCCTTGATTGACTCGAAATGGTCCCGCCGGTCGCCCAAAACATGCACTACGCGCACGATCCCCCACCCCTGCAGCTCGCGCAAACAGGTGCTCACATTCGATCGCGCCACCGCCAAGGTCGTGGAAATCTCATCCGCCGGCAGGGGCATTGGCGAAAGAAAGAGCAAGGCATGCACCTGCGCCACCGTGCGGTTAATCCCCCAGCGCGTGCCCATCTCGCCCCAATGCAAAATGAACTTCTGGGCTACTGGCGAAAGCGTCGCTTTTGTAGTGTCTGTCATTTCTGTTGTTTCTCTCTATACAGACACTACCGTAAAGACAGCTGTCTGTCAAGCCCATCTTTTTGCCGCTTCCCTCTCGACACACCTGGCCCTTTTCCGGCCTCTCTTGCCATTTACGATAGCGTTTGGCTTTGTCAGAGTAGGACCTAAGGACACTGTGCTCTCGGATTACCCAAGAACTCGCAATCTTCGCGCTGCGTTCACGGCGCTTTCCGCCCTCTCCGCTCTTGCGACGCTGGCAGCCCTCTCCGCGTCCCCGCAGGCCGGCTCCGCCGCCGACCCAGCCACGGCGGCTCTATGCCCGGTCGTCTATCCCGATGATCAGACGCCGGCCTCCCGCGGCTATCACTACACGTTCTTCGGCAACGCCTTTTTTATCAACGACCAGGGCTATCTCCTCACCGTCGCCCACGTCCTCGAGACGTTTCGCGACGGAGGACAGGCTTACATTCTTGTGAACCGCCCAGACGCTCCTTCGCGCCTTCTGAAAGTTGCCGTCATCGCCAAGGATACGCAGCATGATGTGGCTATTCTGCGCGCATCGCCGAATCCTTTTTCCGGCAGGTACAGCGTTGATTTTGTCCCGTTGTCATCCGAGCCGGCTGTTCCCCGGCAAGCCGTACTTGCTCTTTCGCTACACCCAAGAAGGCTTCAGGATGCCCACAGTTTTGAGGCGCAGAGCGAAGATTCGTCGCCGGGAACGGTGCTGTCGTATGAATCCACGCTCCTGGACAAGGCTGGGCCCGCCGCCGAAGTCTTTCTCCTCAGCCATCCCGTGGTCAAAGGGCAGAGCGGCTCGCCCGTGCTGGCTCTCGATTCGCACGCCGCGGTCGGCCTGGTCGAAGGCCTTTGGCTGCGCGGCACTACGCTTTCGCTCGCCAAGTCGGCTCCTCCACCCAGTGACACGCCCGGGGCCGCTATTCCGATTCGCTACGCCATCGCCCTTCTCGAGAAACAAGGCATCTCTTGGCATACGGGGACATCATCGTCCATAGCACCACCTTCATCGGCTGGCTCTCAGTCGGTCACTGATCGGCCCAAGCGGCAGCAAACAAAACAGTTTCGCGCTAAAGGACTTGGTTAGCCGGCGGTCGAACGCGACTGCGTTCCGAGGCGAGCAGCACTTCAGGGGATGACCACGAGTCGCCGACGGCCGTTCTCTGGGCGCTGCCACACCTTTTTAATTTCCGCGAGCGGCACAGTTTGCTCGGTCAGCTTCCCGGTCACGCCGGTGGCGCCGAGGATGAGCCCTTTTTCGCCCTTTGCTGGTTTCGCGCGCGGCTCAGCGAAAGCAGAGCGGACACGCCGGGGTTCGGAAGCGCCGCGGCCGTCGAGTCATAACTGTGAAGGAGTCTCGGCTTGATCGAGATTAAACTCTAGCTGGATGGGATTACGCGAAGGTTCGCCACGGCGCTGCTCTGACGGCGCTGGGGGCGACCAAGAGGATGCTTGCCGTTTCATCTTTTCGCTGACCGTGAGAATTTATTGTCCCGAAATACCGTCTGTGTTGTGCTAAACATGTGGGCTGGAGGAGGTGCGCGATGACCCCGAACGACTTTCGCAAACTGGCCCTTAGCTTCCCCGTTACTGCCGAGCACGCCCACATGAACCATCCGGACTTTCGCGTAGCGGGAAAAATCTTCGCCACTCTTGGCTACCCGAGCAATGAGCAGGCTATGGTAAAGGTCACGCCGGTCGAGCAGGAAATGCTGGTGCGTGCCGAACCCTCCGTCTTCACTCCGGTAAAGGGCGCTTGGGGACTTAAAGGCTGCACCTGCGTCAACCTCAAAGCCGCCGAGAAAACCACGCTGCATCGCGCCATCGCAGCGGCCTGGCAACTCGCCGCCCCCGAGAGTCTTTCCCAGCAATTTCCAACGGCAGCAGCCGTGGCCCCCGCCGAGGCATCGCACGGCAGGACAGCAAAGACCCCTCGAAAAAAAGTCCGCCGCGCTTTAAAACCCCAGAGCAACCGGCACAAACCCATCTGATCCTGGTGGCCCGAATGAATATGGCCATGGTGTAATGACTGTAGTGATATGGAACTTGGGCAGGGAGAAAATGGCAGCAGGTTACGCCAAGACAAATTGTCTTGCGGTGATGGCTGGAGTTCAGGCGAAGGGCGAGACGAGCGTGCAGGTGCGCGCCCCCGCTGGCCGCCTGATTTAGATCGTCAGATCACTTACCAAGACTGGCCGTCCCGCCGAATACTTTGAGAAGAATGATCCCTCCAACGATGGCGATGCTAATGCTCAGAAGGGTTCCGATCAGGAAATATTCGACGAAACGCCCTGGAGACTTTAGTTCCGGATAGCGAGCGATTGATTTCGCTGCAAGAATCAATCCGACTGTACCTGGAGACTGTAGAAAGACCGCCGTCAGCGTCAAAAATCGTTCTAGCCATCCTATGTAAAGCCCGGCGTTTACGACTTCGTCGTGCTCCTCGGTCGGCTCGCCAGGTTTTTCTTTCCATAGTGGCCGAATCAGAAAGCGTATGAAGTATCCTCCGCAGAAAATCACCACTACGTAGATCACCGCCACTAGCAGAATTCTGTCTTGCTCCAGACGAATATTCTCGAGATACATAGCTACCGACTGCCAAGGGGTTCGCGTGATAAGTAGTGTCGCGCCTCCTACCGTTACAAGGTGTGCGGCCTGATCCGCCGTAAAACTCCATACGTTGTCGGGAATCCATCCCCTATTGGCCAATGCGGACTTGGTCCAGTCCAAAAGCAGGTGGACCAAGCAAAGAGCGACCACGGCACGTTCGAATGTCCACGTCACGATCAGGCCTGGATTTATCACCGCGACAATAGCCAGGGCGGCCGCATAGTGTGTAACTCCGTGGAGCAGGTAAGTTCGCCACTGGCCTTCCTTTTTTCTGGCAACGGCACTGTCGGTCTGAAAGACAAAGTCAGACAACAAATGTGCAAGATAGAGGGCCAAAAAAAGCTTGTAGTTCAGGTGTACCATATCGTCCAATATCCTATTATTGCACGATTATGTGCAATCGATAAAACTCTCCCGAATAAACTCTTCCATGACCAAGACGGTTTCTTCCATCTGCCAAAAGAACCCTCGTCGAAGATTCCGGGACGCTGTGGATCGGTCGATTTTCAAAGCCTTAGCCGTATGGTCTACGCGGTTCTTGATCAAGTACATTGCGATCGTCTCCCACTGTTTTGCCGTCGTCCGACGCAGGAGCGTGTCGTGCAGGCCGTACATTAGATTCGCAACCCGGTCAAACCCCGCTCGGTTCGTATGAAACAGGGTAAGCGTCGGGTATTTGCGTTGCGCCTTGATTTCTACAATTGCCTTTCGTGCGTTCTCAAATGCTTCCCCGGCGACGCGGTTCACAGGGCGACGGATCTGTCCCTCTACCGTGCCAATCCCTACACCCACACGCAACCGCAACGGAAGTAAGCGCCTCCGGAGATCGAGAATCAATTTGGGCACTCGCTCCAACCGCGCGGCCACAACTTGAAATTCATCACCAGCCGTAACCGCGTAAGGCACGCGGATCAGTTGCTCATCCAACTGTGCGGTGCTGGCTACCCGCAGTTTTTCGTTCAGCAGCGATCGCAGGTCCGCGATCGAACGGGATGCCACTACGTCCGCAATGAGTACTCCATGGAGATGGGGTTTCGATTGCATGGCTATGTGCAATCATAGCTTATTGGACGATTTCGTGCAATCGCCTAACTCAGCCCACATTCTCCCCAACGCTTCCAGGGAACTGAGGCTCTCCGGACAACCCTCGAAAAGCCCCCGCAAACAGAAAGCCAATCCATCCCCAACGGAAAGGCAGGGCCAGTGTCGCCCTTCTCTTCCGAAAGCAGCAACCGACCCTTGATCTGGCCTCTCGGGATCCAGCTCTCCGCTGCCAGATATTCGTTTCGCAACAGGCGTTCTGGACTTCCCGTTTCGGTGTCCTGGGGCGAGCAGGTGCGCCCCAAGCATCTTGAAATCACACCGCGGTCGGCGATTGTCGGCGATTCATCAGTGTTGAGGGCACCTCATCTTTCTGCTATCCTTCGGCAACTTAACTCTTCCAGGAAAATCAATAGGTTTGCGTCCAAACGGAAAGCTGCATTCATGAGTGCGCCAAAATTGGTCGACATGTTCGGGCGTTTATGGCGAGCCGAGGGACAAACTCGCGCGGCGCGAAGTGTGGAATATTTCGGCTATGTGGATTTCACGCTGGGCCTGCTGCTGCTGCTCGACCCGTGGTTGAGCGTGACGCTGCTGCATGTTCCAGCGCTGACCGAGCAGGGAGAAAACTACCTACGATTGGTGGGCTTGCTGGTTTCCGGGCTGGGGCTGCTGTACATCGTCAGCGGACGATTGAACGCCGAGGGATTTGTGTTTGCGTCGCTCGTGGACCGGCCGATGGTGCCGGGAGTGATGGCGGTGCTTTGGTATAAGGATATTCTTCCCGGGCCGCTGGCGCTGGCGTTTTCCATTAGTGATTTTAGTGGATTTTTGTGGACGCTGTCGGCGTGGCAGAAGGATGAGCGGCTGGGGGCTTACCAACGGCCGCAGCTGCTTGCCAGAATTGTTGCGGCTGGCTTCGCCTACGTAAGCGGCGTGGTGCGCAATGCGCGAACCTTTCATCCGGATGGGCGGGTGATGCGCGCGTCGGTGCGGGCCCTGGAGGCGAGGGACACGGATTTGGCGCGGGCTGGGGAACGGCTTGCGGGAGCGGTTTTGCTGCGCATGGGAATGGGGTTGATGAAGCGCGGCGCCCCGCGGTGGCTGGCAAAAATCATACCGGACGCTCCCAGCATTGCTTGCCGTTTTTTTGGGGTGGCTGCGCCTGACGAGAACGGATTGCAGCGGCGTTTGGGAGAAGATTTGGATTTGCTCTGTACCGCCGGAGGCGACCGGTTGTGGAAATTGGTTTTGAATCTGACCACGGGCGGCTGGATGCATGGGCTGGAGAGGTTTGACTATTTTAAGAATGTTTACTACTCGCAGGTTCGCTACTGGGTTGCAGAAGGCGGGCCCGATCTGTGGATACGTTTGGTGCCTGGTGGCGAGGCTGGTGCGGCTTCGCCGCACGATGACGCGGGGCGCGAGCTACAGCTGACTCAGGCGATCGCGGAACATCAGGTGCTGAAAATCGAAGCGCAGCGTGCGGGGGCGCGTAACGCGGGTTGGATGGCGTTCGCGGAGATTCGATTTGAAGACGAGATTCAGATCGATCAAGAAGCGCTGCATTTTGATCCCGTGGAGGGGCGCGGGTTTCGTCCGACCGGCTTTCTTACCTATCTGCGAAAGGTGGTTTATCCCGCCAGCGTGGCGCGGCGGCCCCCCACGAAGATTGAACGGGTGCGGCGAGATGGGGCAGGAATCTTTGTGCGGCTGCGGGAGTACTTTGCGGGGTATTCTTCTGCCCGCTCTGCTCGAAACTCCGGTGAGTACTCCGCTGGATCTTCCGCTGGGTACTCCGGACATCCTACCAGCGCTACGCTGAGTTTGGTTATGACTTCAGATGGAGATGGCGCGGTTCCACGGAAACATCGCTGGCTGAAGATATTCTGCTGGTCTTTATTGGTTCTCCTGGTGGTTTTGACGTTGTATCTGGCAGTGCGGTTTACGCGCGACCAGCCGGTGGAATATAGCGACAACGTTTTGCATTTTATGTACGGATCGACTGGCGGGGAGCGGCGCGATGGGATTCCCTACTGGTATTGGGTGGCGCTGCCAGAGCTTTTCCCCGAGTATTTGCCGGACAAGAAAGCCGGGCGCGGGTATTCGTCGTTTGGAATGATTTACGAGAAGGGTAAGGATCCGCGCTACGACCTGCCGGTGGGCGTATCGATGCGCAACTTTCGGGGTATCGACGTGGTGTATCTGAATTGCGCGGTGTGCCACACGGGAACGGTGCGCGATGCGCCTGGCAGCGAGCCGCGGGTGGTTCCGGGAATGCCGGCGAATACGTTTGATTTGGGCGCGTGGGGGCAGTTTCTCACCGCTGTGCCGGTGGACCAGAAATTTTCCGGGCAGCGGCTGATGGATCAGATCGAAAAGATGCAGGACGACGCGCACCGGCGGGCGCCCAAACCGGATTTTATAAACGGATTGATTTTGCGCTACCTGGCCGCGGACCTGATGCGGGACCAATTGATCATTTTGCGGCAACGCCTCGGGTTCATTGATAAAAGCAGCTGGGGGCCGGGGCGGGTGGATACCTTTAATGCTCCGAAGGCGTTGCTGAATTTTCCGATGGAGCATGCGGACCCGAAAGAGTTGATGGGCAACGCGGATTTTCCATCGATCTGGAACCAGGGGCCGCGCGAGGGAATGCAACTGCATTGGGACGGGAACAATACGTCGGTTAACGAGCGGAATCTTTCGGCCGCCTATGGGACGGGGGCGTATCCGCCGACGCTGGATGTGCCGCTGGTCCTGCGAACGGCCAAGTGGCTGGAGACGGCGAAACCGATTGCTTATCCCTATCCCATAGACGCGGCGCTGGCCTTGAAAGGCGCGGCGATTTATCAGCAGTACTGCACCAGCTGTCACGGCACGCGCGAGGCGCCTTTCCACCACACGCCTCCGCAAGCCGGTGAACGGGTGGGAACCGTGGTGCCCATCGCGGACATCGGTACGGACCGCTCGCGGCTGGATTCCTACACCTGGGCCTTGGCGGTGAATCAGAGCACGCTATACGCGGGGTATGAGAATGATTGGGGTTTTGACAAGCCTTATCCGCAGCGTTTTAGCCATTTCAAGAAAACGCAGGGCTATGCGAATTCGCCGCTGGACGGAATCTGGCTGCGCGCGCCGTATTTGCACAACGGCTCGGTGCCGAATTTGCGCGAACTGCTGGAGCCTTCCGCGGCGCGGACCAAGGTTTTTTACCGGGGCGACGACGTTTACGATCCGGAGAATGTGGGATTCGCTTTCGGTGTGGCGCAAAGGGATGGGAAGAGCTGTTTTCTGTTCGACACGACGAAGCGTGGCAACGGCAATTCCGGACATGAAGGGCCTGGGTATGGAACGAGTCTTTCCCCGGAGGAGAAACGAGAGTTGCTCGAATACTTGAAGATGTTTTGAGGGAAGTTCGCTTCCGCGGACGTTATGAACGAGCTTATGAAGAGAAAGCTGCTGATCGCCGCCGTTCTGATGGTGGTCGTCGCCGGTGCCTACACGGTTTGGCGCCATTTTTATCGCGATGTGCCGCAACCGGAGTGGATTGGGGCTGACCAACGCGATGAATTCCTGTATGGGGCGGTGGACGCTCGAGAGGCCCAGGGAATTCCTTACTGGATTTGGCTGGCGTTGCCGCGTTTGTTTCCGGAGTACATGCCTGCGCCAGGAGGTTACGCCTCGCTGGGCCTTTCTTGGGAGGAGACCTTGGAGATGCCGGCGGGATTCGCGAAGAAGACCGTCGGATACGTGCGGGTTACCGGAAATTGCGCGCTGTGCCATGTGAGTTCGTCTCGGGCGGGCTCGGACGGAGTTCCTACCCCGGTGGTGGCTCCCCCGGGAGCGAGTACCAGTATTCAGCCCCTGCTTACATTTTATCGGCAATGCGCCGAGGATCCGCGGTTCAATGCCAGCGAGATTCTGGCGGAGGTGGACAATGCCATCAAGCTTTCTGTGGTCGACAAGCTGATTTATCGGTATGTTCTGATTCCGCGGACGAAGAAGGCGCTGTTGAATCCGGAGAGCGTAATTTTTACTCCGGAGTTGGTGGCGCATGCGGGTAATCCGCAAGCGGGGTTTTCTGGGCAGCGGCTAAAGAAGCTGGCGGATTGGATGAGGGCGCAGAGGCGGTAAGGCTCGTCCGCGGAGTGGTTTGTTGTGGCCGGGGAGGACTCCGGATTCGAGATGCTGGGCAGCGGAAGATCGGCCGGCGTTCCGGAAAGGATCGTTGGAACCAGTCTGCTGCCCGGGCGCGCCCGCGATCTGGGGAAAGAAGGCGGCAACATGGGGCTAGAGATTGAATATTTGGTGCTGCAGGGCGGAGGGCTGCGGTGCGCCTGGCAAGCGGGGTTCATTGCGGCGTTGGAACGGGACCGGCCGGTGCGGCCTGTTGCGATAGCGGCGGTGAGCGCTAGTTCGACGGTGGCTTGTGCGCTGGTATGCGGGAGGCTGGAGTTTGCAGTGGAGTGCTTTAAAGCGGCGATTCTGAACCAGATGAAGGGTACGTTTGCGGAACGGGTGATGTGGGGGCGGAGAATTTTTCCGCATGCGGAGATTTATCGCGATGCCGTGCTGCGGACGTTTGACCAGGCGGCAATGGAAAGCTTGATGGCGGGTCCGGATATTCAGATTTTGGTGACGCGCACTTCGGTGAAATTGTCTAAGTACGCTGGGGCGCTGGCGGGCCTGGCGCTATACGGGGCGCAGGGGTTTGCGGCGGGGCGAGGGTACGGGAGGCTGGAGGAGTTTGGTTTTTGTAAGGAGTTTGTGGCGGTGAAGAGGTGCGCTACTCCCGGGGCGCTGGCGGATTTGATTTTGGCTTCTTCTTGTACTCCGCCGTTTACGCCTTTTTATTCTTTGTTTGGGCGGCCGGTGCTGGATGGGGGGCTCTCAGAGCCTGTGCCTTTGAGTGGTCTGCCGGAACGGCAGGGGACGACGCTGGTGTTGCTGACGGAGCGGGGACTGGCTGTTGATCGCGTTCCTGGGGTTGTGTACTCGGAGCCTTCCGAGGCGGTACACGCTAACAGTTGGGACTACGATGTGGGGAAGATTGATTATTTGTATGCGCTGGGGCGGAAGGATGGGTCGGCGTTTGTTGATGGCTGGCCGACTGACGCTCACGAAGCTTGTTTGGGGGCTGAGGCATAGGGGTTCGGTGGGGAAAGCGGAACCACGCTGACAAGACCGGACCTAAAGTTCGGCCGCTACAGCCGAGCTTGCAGATTCTGGGGTGGTGCGAGGGCGGATGAGTGCTGAGTGTGAGTATGTGGTGATTGGCTCGGGGGCGGGCGGCGGGACGGTGGCGGCGCGGCTGGCGGAGGCAGGGCATTCGGTGGTGGTGCTGGAGGCGGGCGGTGATCCGCGAAAGCTGAAGGCCGGAGATGTGCTGGATCCCGAGGTGAACCGTTTGCCGGAAGATTACGACGTGCCAGCGTTTCACCCGTTCGCTTCCGAGAATGAGGCAATGCGCTGGGATTTTTTCGTGAGACACACTAGTGACGACGCCCTGCAGGAACTTGACCCCAAGTACCTAAGAACTTATGAAGGCAGAACCGTGGACGGCGTGCTGTATCCGCGGGCTGGGACGCTCGGAGGATGCACGGCGCACAACGCGATGATTTTTGTGGCGCCCAACGACGAAGACTGGGACGAGATTGCGCAGCTCACGAAGGACGAGAGTTGGAAAGCGGAAAAGATGCGCGAGTATTTTGAGCGCGTGGAGAACTGCCATCACCGGCCCTGGCAGCGCTGGCTCGAAAAGATTGGGGTGAATCCGACGCGTCACGGATGGAAGGGCTGGCTGCAGACAGAAAGGGCGCTGCCCATGGGGGCGCTGGTGAATCGCGCGCTGCGGGACGCGGTGCTGGATGGCGCGTTTGAGGCCTATTTTCATTCGCGGGAGAAACGTGAAGAGCTGCGCTGGCTGTTCAAGGGCTTGTGGGATCCCAACGATTGGAGGCTGCTTAAGGAAAATGCCGTGGGAGTGCGGTACACGCCCCTGTCTACGCGAAACCATGCGCGCATTGGAACACGGGAACGTCTGCTGGAGACGCGCCGGAAACATGCGAATTTGCGCGTGGAATTGCATGCGCTGGCCACGCGGGTGTTGCTCGACAACAACAACCGGGCGGTGGGAGTGGAATACCTGCACGGGGAAAACCTCTATCGCGCGCATCCTCGGCCGAATGCCGCTGGCGGAGAACTCCGCACCATTCGCGCTTCGCGGGAAGTGATTGTGGCCGGCGGTTCCTTTAATTCTCCCCAACTGCTGATGCTTTCTGGGATTGGGCGGCGCGATGTTTTGGGAGCGTGCGGCATAAAGGTGCGCGTGGAGCTTGATAGCGTGGGCCGAAACCTGCAGGACCGCTATGAAGTGGGGGTGGTCAACCGGATGAAGTTTCCCGCGTGGCCATTGTATGAGGGGGTGAAATTTGCGGCGCGGGATCCGCAGTTTGGGCAATGGGCGAGCTGCCGCAGCGGAATTTATGCCACGAACGGGAATGTGCTGAGCGTATTTCGGCAATCCGCCGGGAACAATCGTGCGCCAGATCTTTTCTGCATGGGGCTACTGGCTAATTTTCAGGGCTACTATCCCGGGTATTCGAAGAAATTCGCGACGGATCTGAATTATTTGACCTGGGTGATATTGAAAGGTCATGCGGCGAATCGGGCTGGGGAGGTGACCTTGCGCTCGGCGGATGCGCGCGATACGCCGCTTATCAATTTTCACTCGTTTGAGGATGGGGGCGATGCGGACATCGAGGCCGTGCTGGAGGGGATTCATTTCGTGCGGCGCCTGGTGGCGCCGCTGAGGACGCAAGACCTGCTGGATGAAGAGGAAGTTCCTGGCGAACAGATGAGTGACGCGGAGTTGCGGAAATTTGTTCGTTGCCAGGCCTGGGGGCACCACGCGTCTTCGACGTGCGCGATTGGAGCGAAGGAGGATGGTGGCGTGCTCGACGGTAATTTTCGAGTGCATGGGACCGCTGGTTTGCGCGTGGTGGATGCTTCGGTGTTTCCGCGGATTCCGGGATTGTTTATCGTTAGCGCGGTTTACATGATCGGGGAGAAGGCGGCGGACGTGATTTTGAGCGGCAAATAATTGGGGAGACAGCGGTGCGGCGGCACGGTACGAGAGATTACGCTGTCGACAGAGGGTTTAGAAGTCGTCATCGTTCGGGCTTTTTTTCAAAAAAAGCGGAACAGGTGAGAACAAGGCCGGGCTAAAGCCCGGCCCGGACAAAGGGATAGGAAGGAGTTGCGAGATGGCTTATGACGCTGGGCAGTTGCTGAAGATGACCGGGGCGCAGTTGGATGAGCTTTTTGGCAGCAGTCCGGCGGGAGATATTCCGAACGGACCGGCCAAGGGTACGGCGATCATTGCCCCGGAGACGAAGTTCAGCGTGGAGATTGCGGAGCTTATCAACGTGTTTGGGTGGCAGGGGAAAACGTTTGATGCCGCACGCGGGGTATTGCGCAATCGGATTTTGCCAATTGGGCTGAATGCCATTGTGGCTACGGTGTACAAGGGGCCGAGCTGGCTGGACCAGAAGGAATGCATCGTTCTGGACTATTCGGAGACGTCGCTGGTGGCGCACTGGATTCGGGATGAGATCCGGCTGATTGATCCGGGGTTTTACCTGGGACGGGTGTATTGGGACAAAACGGCGCTGATTCATTTTGCGTTGAACTTCGCTGGGCAGTAAATGGCTGGGCCCAACGAGGGTGCTGAGTGCAGGAGGCCACGTCGTGTCGAAGAAAGTTGGTCGCTTGAAAGTTTTGTTAGTGCCTTTTCTCGTGATTGCCGCACTGGTGACCGCCTACCTTATCGACTGGTATGCGCGGCCGCGTGCCGGACACGTGAAGGACGAGGCGTTGCTGGCGGGGCGCGAGGCGGCGAGCTTTGTGGCATCGGATGTGGACTATTTCCATGACATGGACGGCGGGATTGATCTGAAGGCACTGGCGCCGGATAACGACAAGTCGGCGCTGATCCGCGGGCGCAATACGTGGATCGTTTGGACGGCGGGGAACGACCGGCTGTGGAACGAGCTGATATATCGCAGCGCGGGGGCTCTGGATTTTTTGAAGGTGCTCTCGACGCATCCCGAGCTCAAAAAGATTAACCCCAATTTCCGACACGATAAACGCTGGGAGTATCTGGGACTGGCGAACGATCCGTGCTTTGAAGAGGCCCAAGGGCCGGACCCGGAGCGCTGGGGTTTGTGGCTCGATCAGCGGCGCGCTGGATGCACGCCGGACCCTTTTGAAGATGAGTCGAAATATCCCGGAGTGAAGATTGGTTCGCGCGGAACGAAGCTGAACGGCAGGGATTTCCCAGTGGGTTCTTATTACGGATACCAAACCGGAATTGTGGGGTTGCGACTCTTTCCGAATCCGGATTTTGACGCCCAGGCCGCACAACATTGGGACCCCGTTCGCTATTACACGGACAAAAGCTACTACGAGGACAAGAAGCTGGTGCGGCCGTATCGCGTGGGAATGTCATGCGGGTTCTGCCACGTGGGACCGAATCCGCTGAAGCCGCCGAAGGATCCCGATAATCCTCAATGGGAAAATCTGAGCTCCAACGTGGGAGCGCAATATTTTTGGATTGACCGGATTTTTTACTGGAAGGGCGAGCAGGACAATTTCGTGTGGCAGCTTTTCCACACCTCGCGCCCGGGCTCGCTGGATACTTCGCTGGTCTCGACGGACAGTATTAACAATCCGCGGACGATGAACGCGGTGTACCTGCTGAAGGAGCGGCTGGAACATGCGACGCGGTGGGGCAAGGAGACGTTGGCCCGAGGGCAGCGAAACAATAAACAATTCAACGACTACATTCCCGTGGACAACAACGGAGCGGGCCACGAAACGGACTGGCAAAAAGAAGAGCAGCGCTTAGACACCTATTATCATCCGCCGGACACGGTGTGGACGCCGCGCGTGCTGAAGGATGGCTCAGACTCGGTGGGGGCGCTGGGCGCGCTGAATCGCGTGTACCTCAACATTGGAACGTTCAGCGAAGAGTGGTTGCTGCATTTTAATGCGCTGGTGGGCGGGAAGCCGATTTCGCCAATTGAAATTTCCGTGGCACGGAAAAATTCGGCGTATTTTGCGGCGACCGAAGCACAAACGCCGGCCATGGCGCTGTTTTTTCTGAAGAGCACGGAACCGCATCATTTGGAGGATTTGCGCAAGACGGATGCCGATGCACGGAAAGCGCTGGATATGGATGAAGCGCTGGTGCCGCGCGGGAAAGAGGTGTTTGCCGAACGGTGCGCGCGGTGCCACTCCAGCAAATTGCCGGAGTTTCCGCCGGAGGTGGCGGCCAATGCACTGGACAAGGGCCGCGGATGTGGAGGAAAAAACTATCTGGATTGCTGGTCGAAATATTGGGCGTGGACGCAGACGCGCGGATTCCAAGAGAAGATGACGGAGATGGTGATGCAGCCGGACTTTCTGGAGCACAATTATTTGTCGACGGAGCTGCGGATTCCGGTGACGCTGCTCGAGACGAATGCGTGCAGCCCGCTGGCTACGAACGCGTTGGCGGATAACATCTGGGACAATTTTTCTTCGCAGTCCTATAAAGAGCTGCCGTCGGTGGGGACCATCACCTGGTACCACCCTTATACGGGGGAAGCTAGAAGTTATCAAATGCCCGCCGGAGGAAGGGGATATACGCGTCCGCCGTCGCTGGTCAGTTTGTGGTCCACCGCGCCGTATCTGCTGAACAACAGCGTGGGGAAATTTAATGCGGACCCGTCGGTGAAAGGGCGGCTGGATTCGTTCCAGGATTCCATCGAGCAGCTGCTGTGGCCGGAGAGGCGGGAGAAGGATGAATTCCTGGGCGACAGAATTCCTGGAAAGATCGATCGCACCACGCGAGATAGCTATGTGCGAATATCCGACGGTTACCTTCCGGATGCGCTGACGAAACTGCCGTGGCTTGCGCGGGTGCGCCCTGATTACATTACGCACGAAAACGGGATGATCCAGATCGGGCCGATTCCCAAGGGTACTCCGATAGGCCTGCTTAGCAATTTGATGCTGCTGTCGGAGAGTACGGATCCCGCGGAACGACTGCAGCATGACAACAAACTCTTCAGTCTGGCGCTGAAAATCGGCGGCGACCTGAAGAAACTGCCCGAGGACGCCAGCGACGAAGAAAGACGGAAAGCGTTCTCCAACTCGGTCGATCCACTTTTGGAACTAAGCAAGTGTCCAGACTTGATTGTAAATCGCGGGCATTATTTCGGCACGGATAAATTCAGGGGAGGAGAACCGGGGCTCAGCGACGCGGATAAACATGCGTTGATCGCATTTTTGAAACGGTTTTAGAGACATCGCGGCGGGAATTCCCGGCCGATGCGGGCCATACGTGAAGCTTGAACGCTGGGAGCGCGTAAATCATGGCAACCGACTACATCCATCAATTGGCTGAGGAATCGCTCGAGCCCCGCAACGCAGCCAAAGTTCCGCTGGTCGAGAAAATTCTCGCTACTGCGTTTCGATCGCCGGCTGTGGATGCCATGGCTCTGGCTGCGCAGCTGGAATCGCGCCCGGATGTTCAGGCGCAGTTAGCGTCGGTCACCGGGTATACACCCAGCCAGTGGTTGCTGGACCGGGAGCTTCGGCAGGTGGCGAAGCGGCGGAAAAAGCTGGGTATTGAAACGGATGTGCCACCGGCGACACCGACATCGAGTGCCTTCGCGCGAGCCGCGAAGTCCGGGCTGATGGGACTTTGTTTTTCCGGCGGGGGCATTCGAAGCGCCAGTTTCAATCTGGGCGTACTGCAGGGCCTTGCGCAGCTGGAGCTGCTCAAGTATTTCGACTATCTGTCGTCGGTATCGGGCGGGGGTTACATCCACGAGTGGCTGGCGGCGTGGACCAAGCGGTCGAGCTTTGCGGAAGTGAACAAGCAACTGGTTCCCCTGCCCGACACGGGCAACCCTGGTACGCAACCGGAACCCATCCGCTGGCTCCGGCGATATTGCAACTATCTGACGCCCGAAACGGGCCTGCTCAGCGCGGATACCTGGGTAGCGTTTGCTACCTGGTTGCGGAACACGCTGCTGAACCAGATGATTTTGATCTCTGGGATGCTGGTGCTGATCCTCCTTCCGCACATTGTGGCGTTTACGTCGCTGGTTCCCAGGAGTGGCCCCACGGCGGCGATTCTGATCGGCGTGATCTGCGGCCTGTGGCTGCTGGCGAGCGACGTGGTGGCCAGGAATCTGGCGCTGCTGCGCGGACCCGGCAGACAGGAGCAAGGCGGCGCTGGGCAGGGGGCCGTGCAGCGATGGATCGTGTTGCCGCTGCTGCTGGCGTCGCTGCTCGTAGCGCTACTCATGCGGATGATTTCGGCGGCGCCTTTCGGAGGCAATCTGGCGCTGGTGTTTCTGGGGAGCGTAATGCTGTTGGTGGTGCTGGCTCTGGTGATCATTTTTGGCGGCGGGGCGCCACTTTGTTTTCTAAAGTCGCATCAAGACTCGTCCCGCTTTGACAGCGTGAAAGCGTTTTGGACGCAGAAGCCCAAGTGCATCAGGCACGTGAAGTTCGTGATCGTGATCGGCGCGCTTCTTTTTGTGGCGTTGTTTTCCGCCGTTTTTGGTGCCGCGTGGGTTGTTGGCTCCATGGTGCTGGTGGCACACCTGTGGAGATATACGGGCGAGTCGTGGTGGCGCGCCGTGGTGGTACTGCTGCCCCCGCTGATTTTGGCTGGCGCACTGATCACCGTGCTGTTCGTGCTGGGGCTGCTGGGAAGAACATTCAAGGACGAGCGGCGCGAGTGGATGGCGCGGTTGACCGCGTGGATGGGTCTGTATTCCCTGGGATGGACGCTCTTCTCCGGGTTTTCGTTGTTCGGGCACACGGTCGCGGAGCGGCTCCTGGTGAGTGTACCTGCCGGCGTTCCGGCCCTATTGACCTGGCTTGGCGGCTCGATTGGGGGCTTGCTGGCGGGAAAAAACTCCCAGAGCAGAGGCGCGACAGACGACAAAGCACCTTCGAAGTTCAGCGCGCTGGAAGCTCTGGCGATCGTTGGCCCGTATGTATTCATCGCCGGACTCGCTCTGGTGATTGCCTGGTTTGCGGATGAGCTCCTCGGAAAGGCGCTGCTCGCCGGACCTTGGGAGGTGTTCTTCACGTTTGTCCTGCCGCTGGTGATCTGCGCGCTCTTCGCATGGCGGGTGGATGTGAATGAGTTTTCCTTGCACGCTTTCTATCGCAATCGGCTGGCACGCTGTTATCTCGGCGCGTCCAACCTGAATCGGCGGCCCAATCCGTTTACCGGCTTTGATGAAGACGACACCAACATTGCCGTCGGCGATCTACTGCCGGCAGAGGAAGATAAACCCGGCGACCGTGGCAAGATAGATGGCAAGAAAGGCTACGACGGCCCGTTTCCCATCTTCTGCGCTGCGCTAAACCTTACCTTTGGCCAGGATCTGGCGTGGCAGGAACGCAAGGCTGCGTCCTTTGTCTTTACGCCGCTGTATTCCGGCTACGACGTGGGGTGGACCGCCGCGCGCGGCGACAGCAATCTGCGTTTCAACGGCTATGTGGAAACTTCCAGCTACGCATATCCCCCTGAAGGGGTACACATCAGCACGGCCGTGGCGATTTCTGGCGCGGCACTCTCTCCCAACTCGGGCTACCATACGAATCCGGCTACGGCGTTCCTGTTGACCGTATTTAATGCCCGGCTCGGCTGGTGGCTTAGGAATCCGCGCACGCTCACGGAGGATGGCAAGGCGTTAGAGATTGGCGGCGATGATGCCGTGCGCAAGGACGGCAAGCTCGAATTGATGATGGAGATGGATAAGCATCCGCAGCCTTCGCCGCGTTTTTCGCTTTTTGCGCTGATCCGCGAACTGCTGGGGCAAGCCGATGACACCAGCAATTACGTCTATCTAACGGACGGCGGCCATTTCGATAACATGGGCCTGTACGAACTGGTGCGGCGACGCTGCCGCTATATCGTGATTTGCGACGCGGAAGAGGACGCTGATCTGCAATTCGGTGGGATCGGCATGGCCATCCGGAAATGCCGCATCGATTTTGGCGCGGAGATTACGCTCGATCTCCGCCCACTGGCACACATCGTAGACACGCAGTCCAGTAGCACCCACTGCGTTACCGGCGGCATTCGTTATCCCGAGGATCCCGAAGCCACAGGAACGGTGGTGTACATCAAATCCTCGCTGACCGGAGACGAGCCGAGCGATATCGTTAACTATAAGAAGGAACATCCCAGCTTTCCGCACGACACCACGCTCGATCAGTGGTTTACGGAGTCGCAATTTGAAAGCTACCGCCGCCTGGGCCACCATGTGGCCTATTCGGTCTTTGAGCCTGCCGGCCCCTACCGCTTGCCGTGCGGGACGTTCGATGGGCGATCGAAATACTTCAGCAATCTGCGGCACATCTGGTGTGCGCCCACTCCGGAAATGGATCGTTACGGCAGCGCCCACACAACACGCTACGACGCGCTGCTCATGCAGGTCCGAACAGATAAGAACCTTCCCGGCTTCTTTGACCTGCTGTTTGTGCCCGGCGACGGAGCGTGGAAGCACGGCCGCAGCGGCGAGCAAGTGGAGTATGCGGTGCGCTTCTCCCTGGAGCTGATCGAGTTCATGTGGATCATCTTCACGGAGCTGAACCTGGTGCTACCCGAAAAACGCAGCCACCCATCCGCACGCGGCTGGTGCTTGATGTTCACAGAATGGGCGAAAATTGATGTGGTGCGCGAAGGCTGGCTAAGGTATCGGCTGACCTTTTCCCAGCGGTTCCGCACCTTTGCCGAGAGTCCCGCGATCGGATTGCCGCAGGTCAAACCGGACTCCGCTCCCTCGGAGACTAAGACTCCACTCACCTGAAGCGTATCGTTCCGGAGGCTCGAAACTTCATCGCGAGCAAGCCCTTCATTCAAACCACAGCGGCTGGAAGTATTCACGCAACAATACAGGGCGTGCTATATTCCCGCCCACACTCTCCCGATGTGGCACATCCTCCATCTCATCGCCAAGCCCATCGAAGCCGTCCTTGGGGTCTTCTGCGTTCTAAGCGCCATAGTTCTGTACCCCAATGAAGAGGGGAAGATTCAAAGCAAGTTCGAGGATTTTTGGATTCGAGTGGATGACTTCCAGAATCTAGCTCTCACGCGTCACGCCGCGTTCATGACAGGAGTCGCTAAGCTTGAAACACGTTTCTTGGACCGAGTCTTCGGCAATAGACTGATTTCGATTCGAGCGTTGGGCGTCTCTTTCTGTTTTTCACTCAGTACGATCGCACTGGTCGCCATGTTTGTATTTTACTTCATCATTCCCGTTCGGTATCCGGAGGAGAATATCTCTGGCGCATTTATTATCTCTCTGGGATACCTGATTTGCGCCGTGATTGTGGGCGCCGCATGCATCTGGATTCAAAACCATAATTTGCTTCGCAATTCCATTCTTATCGCCGCGCTTATTCTCCTGCTTCTCTGGATGGTGACCTTCCGAGTTGGGGCTCCCGGCGTTACGGGTGAAATCAGTATGAGGATTCTTCTCCTGGTCCTCGGGGGCTTCGCTTGCGATGTTATTTTTATTACCCTGACTCGCCGACTCCTTCGATGGGCAGGCGAGATGACTTCTTCCTTAAAGGTTCTGGCAACAGTATTCGTGAACTTCTTTTTGGCCGTGCTCTTCGTGAGTCCACTGCTCGCTGGCGTGAACATCAGGCCGATTGGCTACTTACGCTACCAGATCTCGATGACCATCAGCACGATTGCGGTCAGCAACATAGTGGACGCGGCCGTTGCCCTGTTCTATGTGCTTTTGGCATTGCTACTCTTGATTCACCGCGCTCTCTGGCCTCTCCTCACCCGCACCTTGTTCCGCATGACAGACATCGGCACGAAAGGCCGCCGGGCGATTCTTACCTCCGTCGGTCTCGCGCTGTTAAGTGCGTCCGTGTTCGGCGGCAAGTTGCCGGAGTTGCTGAAGGGCTTGGTGAAGATTTTTGGCGGTTAGTTGGGTCATGACGAGGGTTCGACACCCTTATACTCATTTCGGTCCACTTTTTGGGGAACAGGAGGGGCAATGTACAAAAGCCGGGTCATCGCTGCCGTTCTGCTGGCTTCCTTTTGTTGCGTGGGAGTTCAATCTCAAGAGGTACCGCCGTACGCCCTGCGTGGAACAGTGATTACCCCCACAACGGTGATTCCGAATGGCACAGTTGTGATTGTCGCGGACAGGATTGGAGGCGTCGGAGCGGACGTCAACGCTTCTGATGCAACCACCCCGGTCGAAACGGATAGCTTTATATTTCCGGGGCTAATCGATCTTCACAATCATCTGACATGGAATCTGTTTCCGCGTTGGCCCCCCGTCAATTGGAAGCCCACCGATTGGGATCCAACCAAGAAATTCGGAGCCCGCTACGACTGGCAACAGCTGCAGTCCTATAGGGAAGATCTCGACGCGCCGCACGGTGCTCTCGTCACAGAAGGGTGGGGCTGCGAGATGAACCGCTACGGCGAAGTGAAGGCCATCGCCGGAGGCGCCACCTCTTCTGTCGGCAGTCTCGGACCTGTAAAGTGTATCGAAGGCCTCGCGCGAGACTTGGACTTCTACTCTGGCCTATACCAAGCGGACGATTTCACGTCGGAAAAACTTGTGTATAACATTTTCCCCCTCGAAATGCAGATAAACGAGGCCGATAGCGTACGGGCCCGGCTGTCGTCCGGTCAGCTCAAAGCGTTTGTCATACACCTAGCGGAAGGAGCCGCCGGTAACGCGAGCGCCGCCCGCGAGTACAAAATGTTTGTGGCTCAGGGATTCTTGCGGTCAGGAGTCTCCATTATTCATGGCGTGGCCCTGAAAGCTCCGCAATTCCAGGAAATGGCCGCCCACGGCGTCGGCTTGATATGGTCCCCCAGAAGCAATCTCGAACTCTATGGAGCAACCACGGATGTCGCCGGCGCAAAAAGTTCCGGCGTCGTGATGGCAATTGCCCCCGACTGGAGCCCATCCGGTAGTAGCGGAATGCTCGAAGAATTGAAATACGCCGAAGCCTGGAACGCTCGCCAGCATCCAAAGATGTTCGAAGACGCAGACCTCGTCAAGATGGCAACTATCTATCCAGCCGAACTCGCCGGCTTAGGCGATAAGATTGGCTCACTCTCTCGGGGTTATCTTGCGGACCTGCTTCTGCTCAAGCGCAACAGAACGGACCCCTATGCAGCCCTTTTGCACGCCACCCCCCTGGATGTCCGGCTCGTTGTCGTGGGTGGCAAGCCCATCTATGGCGACAGGGATCTGATGGAAAAACTTCTCCCCCAAGCTGTCCTAGAGCCGGTAAGTGTATGCCACCAAGATGGAGCAAAGGTTCTTTATCTTGGCAGCGACGCTTCTCAGGGCGGACTCAGGAAAACGTGGAAGGAGACCTCCGAACAGTTGGCTCGCGCTCTTCAGCAATGGAAGATTTCCATTGCGGACCTCGCCGAGGAGTCAGAGTGCGCCAAGTAGCCGCAGCGTGCGCCCTGCCCTGCTCGGGGCTGGGAACTGCAGCGGTTGGCTCAACGCGGCGGCACCCGGCCAGTGTAGAGCCGAGCGCATGGCCATCTCAGTCGCTTCCAGATCGATGCGCCCCGCGTTGCGCCGATCCCGGAACATCACGCGCAAGAACTGCTCTACTTCGCGCGTGATCTCTTTCCGCAGCGCTTCGAGCGTTTTTTTTCAGCTTCTCTTCTGCCTCCCTCTCGACAGGCCGCAAACGGCAGATCTCCGCGTTGGTTCCCAGAAACTCACAAGTGAGCTGCTGGAGTTTTCGGAACTCCTGCACTTCTCGCCCTGTGGAAAACATTCCGAGGCATAGCGCCATTGCGACGATCATGATCAACTGATCGGGATCATCCCGGAACGAGTGATCGCCATCATCCCGGAATCACGATCGCGATCACCCCGGGAACCGGTGATCGATGTGTCCCGGAACTCTGGTCGGCATGGTCCGGAATCCCCAAGAGCCGGTGCCACAAGTAGCTTTCGGACCTACCAATTCTGTTTTCCCAATCGAAAATCAATCTCACAGGTCCATCAGAAACA
>Ga0207118_1046_pt1 | contig 25195 bp, 17 predicted proteins | sample Alteio_BWMinHeat_42_FD_153507 | JGI IMG/M metagenome (GOLD analysis project Ga0207118, IMG submission 153507) | Enriched cells from forest soil in Barre Woods Harvard Forest LTER site, Petersham, Massachusetts, United States -... | ecosystem: Environmental > Terrestrial > Soil > Temperate forest >...
TCCTAGCGGATCGTGGGTGCGCGCACTCGCCGGAAAAAGAGAAGGATGGAGCAATTTCACTTTCGAACTTAAAGAGAAGTCAAAGACCGCACCCTTAAAACCGAAGGGTGCGGCACCCTGAATCATCTTGGTGGATGGTGGCTCTCCTCCCAGTCGCCGGAGAAAGAGAAGGCCAGCGCAATTTCTCTCTCGAACCCAAAGAAAAGTCAAAGACCGCACCCTTAAAATCGAAGGGTGCGGCACCCCCGCGCAGATATGAAGAGGATCAGGCGTCGAGGGGGGGCTTGATGTAGGCGGCGCCGTGGCGGTAGAGGCCGGCGGTGGGGATGGCTTGGGAGAAGACGATGCGGATGGGGACGAAGATGGCGCCGCTACCGGGAGTGAAGGGCACGGCGACTTCGACGCGGGAGCCTTCGGCGTATTGATTGCGGCTGCGGAAGCTGACGCCGCCTTTGGACAAATCCTCGCAGACGACGATTTCCTCCTGGAAACCGCGGCGGCGGATGCAGGCGAGCACGCGGGCTTTGACGCGGGTGCGATTACGGCGCGGGATGACGCGCTCTTCGACGGTGGACTGGCTCGGGCCGCTCTGCTGGGGGCGCATCTCGGACTGTGACTCGATCCAGATGGACGGCGAGTCGCAATGCTTGCAAACGCGCGCGACGCATTTGCGAATTTCGAAGGACTTGAGTTCCAACTCGTTGAGATAAGCGACCTCGCGGCGCTGGCAGAAGCTGCATTCCATCAAGAGGCGCGCGAGAGCTTCTTCCGCTTTGTGCGGGGCAGGGAATTCGATCTCCCAGAAATCCGAGCGGGTATCGAGAATGTGGATGGCGTAGAGGAAGCCGTTGGGCTCCTGGTCGATTTCAGCGACGACGCGGGCGCGTGTGCTTTTCCACTCGTCGCCTTCGCGCTGGCGGCGGAGGTTCAATTCCTGGCCCATGGCCAACTTGTCCGCGAGGCGCAGCACGCCGCCATTGCGGCTGACGAGCAGCGTCTCGGCGGTTTGTTTGTGGGCCGTGCCAGTGCCGGTGACCCAAGATGCCTCGAGGGGCATACTGAAGCTGACGCGGTCACTTTGGCGAAGGCCATCCGATATGGTGGTCATAGGGCGCTTTGGAAAAAGCCTGCATTTCAGACTAGCACGCAAATCTGGAGCAGAAAGAGCGGACACGAGGGTCTTGTCGTTCCAACTAATACGTATCCAGACGCATGGCTGGGGAGGCCAGGCTGCTGCGAGGGGTGTTGCTTGTTTCGCATGGAGCTGGTCTGCAAGGCACCTGGTTGGGCAAGTTTTGGGGCAAACTAATGTGCAGGGGCTGTCTCCCCGACGACCATCTGCGGATGGACCCGCGGCCCAGACGACTGTGAGCAACGTTATATCCATGGACGAACGAAAGCCCAAAGACGGCTCACGCGAGATGTCTGTCCGTGACCGGCGGTACTCCATTCGCTATCCATTTGCCGCCGATGTGGAGTTGCTGGACATGGAATCCGGCACGCGGATTACCGGAGTCACGTCGGACATTTCCATGGGCGGGATTTTTGTGTGCACCAGCAAGCCGATGGCGCTGAACTCCCGGACGCGCGTGACGCTGACGCGGAAGGACCAGAGGGTGGAAGCGCTGGGGATCGTGCGCATCGTAAAGCCGCGCATCGGGATGGGCGTGGAGTTTATTGATGTGGAGGCGCCTTACGACGCGGTGCTGGCCCGCTGGGTGGAACTTCTCCGTAAGTCCCGCTGAGCATTTTCCGAAATCGCTACGCATAAATTGTTATGGCCGGGTGTCGAGGGGATGCTTGCTCTTCTCGTAGAATTCGTTTTGAATTTTGAGGCTGGCATCGTCGGCTTTGGCGGCGCGGATGGCTTCAACGGTCAGTTCAATCCAATTCTTCATATTCCACTCACCGAGTTCTTTCCTGGCTGCGGAGCCGTCGCCTGAATAGTGATTGGGGAAGCGGGCGTACCACCAGATTCCGGTGTAAATCGTTTCGGGGAGGTTCAGACGTTTCTCGTCGGCGCCGGATTCGCTGGCGGCGCGGTCGAGGTGCACGAGGTCGGGGCGGGAGACCATGGTGTTGGCGGTTTCGTTTTCGCCGGCGTGATAATCGATGCCCGTGGATTTTTTCGCGGGCCCGCCGGGGCGGCTCCTCTCGCCGTCGAGGACGTAAATCACATAGTCGTGCGGCCTGTCCATCTGCGCCTGAGCGAAGAAGGGAAGCAGGTGCTCGTTTCCGCCGTGGCCGTTGACGATGACGATTTTTTTGCAGCCGTTGCGGGCCATTTCGTCGGTGGTTTCCTGGAGCAGGCGCAACTGCAGCTCCATGCTGTAGGCCACGGTGCCGGGTTCGTGCTTGGCTTCAAAAATCTGGCCGAAATAGTATTCGGGGAAGACCACGGCATATTCCTGCTGCACTGCTTGCAGCGACGCGTAGCGCACGTTCAAGAGGTCCGTGCCGAGCGGCAAGTGCGGGCCGTGTTTTTCCAAAATGCCGAAGGGGAGGAGGCAGGTGCCCTTGGATTGCTGGATCGCCTGGCGGAAATCGGCGGCGGTCAGCTCTTCCCATTTCGCGGAGAGCTTAGATTGGGAGCGGAGTGAACCGGCGAGCAGGGAAGCAAACAAAAGTGCTGTGAATGCGGTACGTCTCATGAAGATGTGTCCTCCGGAACGCAGGCATTCTAATCCCATTGGGGCACTTTGCCGCCATTAAAACGATTCGAAGGAATGAAAGGAAGGGCAGGCGCTGCTTCTTGAGGATGCTTCGAGTCGCACTATCGGGATGAATACGCGGCGGCGGGCGGCGGTGCGGGCGCGGGCTGGCGGATCAGGACGGGAAGACGCGGAAAGGAGAAACTTCCGGCGACGTCGTCAATCACGTTGACCTGGCAGACGTACAAACCGGGCTTGAGGGTTTGCAGTGGGAGATCCATCTGAAAAACGATGGCTTTGCGCTCCGGGGCGGTGACTTCGCTGGCAACCACGGGTTTCGATTCGTAGATTTTTGCGCCGCCTTGCAGGAACTCGATGCTGGTGAGGACGCGGACGCTGTCGCGCGGGGCTTTTGCGGGAGGAGCATCCGTTGCGGTGGGCGAAGCGCCATTGGTCGGCGCCGGGGCGGGATTCTTTCCCTTGGCGGCATCGTAGACTTCGTACTGCAAATAAAGATGCTGGTCGGACGCGAAAACGTGGGTGATGTTGGGAACAAGTTCCATCTGATCGCGGACGAGGGGATTTAGGGCGCCTTTTTTGCTGGTGGCGGGCGTACGCAGACTGCTGAGCACAACCGAGCTCATTTTCAAAGGCGTCTTGCGCAGGTCTGGGATTTGCACGTCGGTTTCGAAGGAGCCGATGCGGCCGGTCTGATTCTCGCGCACAACAAATTTCAGATGGTAACTTCCCGGAGAGAGCACGAAACCGGTGTTGTACTGGACGTTTTTGCCGCGCACCTGGCGGGTACTGTCGACAGCGAGCTTTACGGTGTCACGCAGGCGGCCAACGGGCAGCTTTCCGGAGGCCAAAACTTCACCGATGATGTCGATGGTAGCGTTGTCTTTGTCTTTTTCGGTGACGAAAGGAATCTGCGAACCGGGGATGACGAGAGAAACGGCAAGATAGTAATGCGAATCGTCCTGGCGGAAAAAAGCCGAACCGGCGAAGAGGGGCACGTCGACGCGCGAGAGTTGTGTGGCGAGTTCGTCCTCAAGCTGCTGCTCGCGGTCGGCGCGGTTCAAGTGTTCGAAATCGCGGCCGGCGTAGTAGCCGGCGCGAAAATCGAGCTTGAGGTCGGGGCGATTGACTTGCACTTTGAGGCGGCGGAACCTGCCGTCTTTCAGAGGGTTGCTGCTGGTGAAACCGAGAACGTAGTAGATGGAACTGTCTTTCTGGACTTGAGAAAAAACGGCGCTGACATCGTTCGAATCGAAAAAGGCCTTGCCGCCGGTGTCGGAAGAAAGAGTCGCGAGCGTGTCCTGCGAAGCCGCGTTGGAATTCAGATCGTTGAGCACGGAAGCGCCGGAGTAGGCGGACTGCCCGTGCAAGCTGGCTGATTGCGCTTCGCCTCCCGGCGGAAATGCTTGCAGCCCGCGGATATCGAGCGAGTAGATGGATACGTTGGCTTTGACGGCGGCGGCGGTGGCCGCGCGGAGTGCCGACTGGTTGTCCACGCCCGACTGCGTGATGCCGTTGCTGAAGAGCACCAGGCTTTTCTTTTGCGGGAGTTTGCCAAGGGCCTGCATGAGGGACTGGAGCGCGAGGAGTTTGCGATCGGCGCTAAAGGTATTGAAGTCGGTGTCGTCGGCGGTGAAGGAGCCGCTTGTTTCCGCCGCGCCTTCGGAACTTCCGGTGGGGCCATTGTCGAAGCCCTGACCCTCTCCGGCGCTATAGGCGGAAAGCGATGCGAGAAGCTTTGTCTTGTCATCGGTGAAGTCCAGGCCCACGCGCATATTGGTAGCCAGCGAAACCAGCGCGATCAAGTCGGCGGGCAGAATTTTCGTCTGGATGAATTTTTTCGCGGCGTCCACGGAGCGGTCGATTTGTTCAGGGTCCATGGCGGAGAAATCGAAAAACAGCAGGATCAGCCGGCGGTCGCGTGCGTCGAGCGACGGCGGCGACTTTTTGTCGGAGCGCAACAGGGTTCCCGGCCCTGCGACACCGGAAACGGTGGCTTCTGCCGCTCCCGCGGCGGCCTGTTCCTCGACATTCTCAAAATCAAAAGCGGAAATCTGCTGCTTTTTTCCGTCTTCAAAGAGGGTGAAGTCCTCTTTTTTTAAATCGCGGATCAGGTTTCCGTTTTTGTCGCGGGCCACGACGTTTACAAGGACGAGCTCCGTGGTAACTTCGATGCGCGGAGCGTTCGCGGGCACCTGGTCAGGCTGTTGCGCGAGGAGTGGCGCAGCGGCTTGAAGGGCAAGCGCAGCGGCGGTGAGTAGAGAAGCGAGTTTTCTGCGAAGCTGCATTGGCAATTCCCTCAGAAGCGGAAGCGCGCTTGCATGGTGACACGCCGCATGCCGGCGGTCCCGGTGACTTCACCGAAAGTAAAGGAATTTACAACCGTGTTGATGGAAGTGTAGTGGACGATGTTGAACACGTTGTTGGCGGAAATGCGCAGATCCAGCGAGCGCGATTCCTTGATGGTGATGGTCTTGTTGACGGTCATGTTCATGGAGAATTGTCCCGGGCCCACGATAATGTTTCGCCCCGCGTCGCCGAAGGTCGTGGGGCTGCCTGCAGGGCAGTTCACTTCCGGGTTGCAAAACGCGGCAGTGTTGAACCATTCGTGGGTGGTCGGGTTGCTTACGGAAAAAGGCTGTCCCGGAACGACGTCGGCGCGCAGCGAGCCGCTGACGCCGCGGCCGATGTCCAGCCCTCCGCCCAGCACGCGAGGCGTGAAGTACAGCCCGGAAGCGATGGTCAGGTCGCCGCTCCATTGCCAGCCGCCGAAAATATGGCTGGCGGCGCCTTTCTGTGCGAAGCGGTGATTTTCGCCGAAGGGCAAATCGTATATCCAGTTGCCCGTGAATTTATGCCGCTGGTCGAAGCTGGAAAGCCCGCGGTCCGCCGAAATATCGAACGGATTTTGCGCCACCACGCTGCCGCCTCCGCCGATGGAGGAGGCGTCATCGATGGATTTCGAAAATACATACTGCCCGCCCAAGCCCAGGCCCTTGGCCATGCGCTTGCGTACTCGCACGCTTGCCGCATGCAAAATCGAATTTCCTTCAGAGGACTCATAAATGAAGGGTTGATTGGCGGCGCCTGCCAGAGCGCGCTCGGTATCCAGGCGCGTTCCTTTCGCGCCGTTATAGCCCACGTTGAGCATCACGCCCTTTGGCAATTCGCGCTGAACGTCGAGATTCCAGATTTGCACGTGGCCGAGGCGGTAGTTCGGATTGATGGCGAAGTTGTTAGTCACCGTAGCCGCAGCGGCAGTGGGAAAACCGTTGGTGAGAGTCAGGGGGCTTGCACCGGCAAGACCGTTGACGTCGGTGGAATTCGTTGCCGTTTGCGCAAAGGGCGGCTGAAACGCGAAGTTCTGAATCACGATCCCATATTGGGCGAGGCTGTAGTTGATACCATAACCGGTGCGCACAACGGTTAGCTTTTGCGGTTTCCAGGCGATGCCGATGCGTGGTGCAAAATCGTTGCGGTCCGGTTTGACGAGGGATGGCGTGGAGGAGAAAAGGAAGTTGCCCGAGTTGGGCGGCAGGACGGCGCCTGCGGGCACGACCGGTTGTGCGCTGGCAAAATCCGGCGCCACCAGAAGGTTGCTGATGCGGTCTTGCGCCTCGGTGTAAGGCCCGTTGTATTCATAGCGCAGGCCGAGATTGAAAGAGAGATTCGAACGGAACCGCCAATCATCCTGCGCAAAGAAGTCAAAGGAATTGGCGCGAAAATTGTAAGAGGTTGCGCCAAACTGCAGGGAAGTCTGCTGCGGAAGGCCGAGAAGAAAATCGGCAAAGTCGGAGCCTGTGTCGGGCACGGGCTTGCCGTTCGAATCGTAGGCGGACGTGGCAAACCCGGTGAAAACAAAACTGCCTTCGGCGTTTCTGGCGGAGTGAAAACTCTGCAGGATGCGGCGGTAATCTCCGCCGAAGCGCCAGTTGTGTTTCCCGCGATTCCAGGAAACGGTGTCGGAGAGGGAATAGGTCTGGTCCAGTTCCCGGCGAGGCGTAGGGTCGCTGAGACCTCCGAAGGAGGTGAAACTGACTCCTGGCAACCCCCAATCAAAGGAAGCGTTCGAAATACCCGTGATTCCGGCGCCCGGTGGACCGGCTACGTCCGTAACGCTAGAAAAGAGATTGGTCGTGGAAACGTGATTGTGGTTGTAGTTCACGCGAAAAATATTTGTCGCGCGGCCTTTGCCGTAAGTCCACCCGGCGCTGGCGTTGAGCCCCTGTGTTCCCGTGCCGCCGGCGAGGGACGGAAAGGGATTGACGATGGTGCTCGATCCGCGCGACCAGTTCAGGCCAAAATTGATATTGTTCTGCGAGCGGCGTCTCCCTCCTCCGCCGCCACCACCAAAAGGGCCGGAGCCAGGAGTGGGAGCCGGCCCGAAATTGTGAATGAGGCGCAGGATCACGGTATCGGTATTGCTCTCGGCTGAGGTGATGTAGTGAAAATTCTGCCCCAGGGCGTTCAGTGGGATATTCGGCATGGGGATGAACTGCAAAAGAAATTTCGCCGACGAGCTGATGGCCAACGGATTGATCAACGACGGACCGAGCAGCGTTGATACGCCATTGACTTGACGATTGAACAGTTGAACGGGCGCACCATCATTGTAAGTCGCCTTGGAAAAATCGCCATTGCGTTCGTCCGCAGTCGGCACCGTGGAGAAGGCATCGTAAGGCGAGCCGCCGCGCGATCCATTCCAACCGGCGAAGAAGAACCACTTGTTGCCGCCGTTAAAAATCTTGGGAATATTCAGCGGGCCGCCGATGTTTGCTCCGAAGCGCGCCTGGTTGTAATCCGCCTTCGGGGCTGCAGTTCCGTCTAACGAGTACGGCCGGGCATCCAACCCCGCATTGTCGTCAGAGAAATAGAGGACGCCGTGCGGCTGATTGATGTTGAATCCCTTGCCGCCAAGTCTTCCGATGGCGAGCGCTCCTCCCCCTGGGCCGCCTCCAGGGCCGCCGCCACCAAAACCCTGGCCGCCTCCGAAACCACCGACGCCGGCGCGGTCGCGGAATTCCTGGATCCGCTGCTGCAATTCCTCTTCGCTGCCTCCGCCAAAGTCCTGCGTTCGTCCTTGTGCGCCGCTGATGCTCACGGACTCCGTCGGTGCATCCGCGCCGGCGCCATTCATGGGGAGGCTCGAGAGATCGTTCGCGCCTTGGCCGGCGCCGCCCGTTCCACCAAAACCGGAATTTCCGCCAGCCAACGAAGAGAGCGCGGTGTCTACCGCAAGGTTCTGAAAACCGCGTCCCGCTGCGGCCATCGCGGCGATGCTATTGTTCGACTGTTCCTGCTGGCGCGAAGCTAGAATCAGTTCCGCTTCCACCTTTGCCGAAGGGCTTTCGGGATTCAAGACCACTTCCTGGGTGAAAACCGCGAAACCCATGAACTCGATGCGTACCACGTATCTGCCACGAGGAAGGCCAGACAAACTGAATTTTCCGTCGGAGGAGGTAGCCGTCGAGAACTTTTTTCCTGTCAAAGAATTTGCCGCGGTGACGGTGACTCCGGGCAGGGGAGTTTTGCCACTGCGGGCCAGGCCCGTGAGTTCGTAACCGGCCGCGGCGGGCGTTGGTGTCGCCGTTTGTTGCGGCACTGCGGTCGGCGCAGCGTCCTGCGCACTCGCGCCTAAAGTAAGAAGTACAGCGATTGGAATGGCAACCAGAGTGCCGCGAGCGGTCGACTTCAAATCTTGGGCTCCGTGATTGGGCTAAGGCTGCGGAGGATTCTCTTTGGGCGCAGCGGCGGGCGCGTTTTCAACCGGTCCATTTCTAACCATGCCCATCTCCTGCATGCGTTTCCACTGCTCGGGAAAAAGTACCATCACATTCTTCGGTACAAATGTATTGTTCTGCACAGCTCCCCGCACGACCACGTAATCGCCGGGTTGAATGTCCGTCATCGTGATGCTTTCGCGGCCTTTCCGAAGGGAAGTCTCCTCATTCAGCTCCAGCGTCTGGGATACATTGTCGGGCCACAGCACGGTTAGTTTTGGCGCATCAATCGATTTCACTTCTCCAACGATAAAGTCCTTTCCCATTTCGCGGAAATCGCCGCCGCCGGGCCCGCCTCCCGAGCGTGCGCCGATCATTTGAGCCGTCACGCTGTGGTCCGCGCCTTCTTCTCCGCGCACGAACACCAGGTCGCCAACCTTGAAGTCGCCGAGCTTTGCGGGTTGACGATCCTTGCGGAATTCCGTTGTGCCGGTGATTTTTACCCTAATGTTTGCGCCACCGACGCCAGCAATTTGAATCGTACCGGCACTGATCGCAGTGATCTTTCCCATCAGCGGGCGTCCTTGGCCATCGTTCGGTTTAGGCTTCTGGCCCGCACCCGGAGGGGCACCTTGTTCTTGGGACTGCGCACCCGCGGCGGGAGGTTGCGTCCGGCTGCTAGTGCTAGCCAGCAAGAACAGGAAGCAGAAAAGAAAAATGGACTTCGTCAGGATGATCCTCACCGTGCTCCTCCCGGAGCCAAATCTCCTCATAGACTAAGACGCAGGCTAGAGGGCGACAATGACGGCATCCTGGCGCTATGAAATCACCCTCATTGCTAATTCCCCTCGGCGTGGTTATAAAGTTCCCGTCTTGCGCGTCGAAGGTCGATGCCGGGAGATGCCACTAAGTGGATCGATTGCCGGGAGTGCGATCGAGGCGGCGGAAGCGGCGTGCTTTCATTTCAAAATGGGCGAGCGCGCCAGGATCGGCCACTTTGACTGTCGGACGCAAGGAAAGCGCGTGGTAAATGGCTTGCTCGACGCGAGCGCGCACATGCTCGGCGTCATTTCCGGACACCACTTCGATTTGCACTTCGAGATCCTGCATTTCGTTGACGATTCTTACGGTGACCTGAAACTCGTTGACGGTTGTAAACTGACGAATCACATTTTCGATGGCCGTGGGGTAAACGTTTACGCCGCGGATGGTCACCATGTCGTCGCTGCGGCCAAGGAGGCCCCCATCAAAGCGCGCGAAGGTGCGGCCGCAACCGCACGGGGACAAATTCAGGCGAACAAGGTCGCCGGTGCGGTAGCGAATGACGGGAAACCCCGGCCGGCCCAGATTTGTGATCACCAGTTCGCCGGTTTCGCCGAGGGGAACTTCGTTTCCGGTTTGCGGGTCGAGCACTTCGGCGATGAATTCGCTTTCGATGACGTGGATTCCTCCCGGCTGAAGTTCACATTCGAAACTGTGAGCGCCGACTTCTGAAGCGCCGGCGTGATCGAAACATTTGGCGCCCCAAGCCGCCTCGATGCGCGCCTTGGTCTGCGCGATGTTGGCCCCCGGCTCTCCCGCGTGAATTAATGTGCGGACAGGAATCCATCGAAGATCGAACTTTTCTTTGGCGGCGATCTCTGCAAGCCGGAGCGCATACGTTGGCGTGCAGCAGACGACGGTCGCTCCCAGGTCGCGCATCACTTCGAGTCTCTGAAGAGAATCCCATCCGCCGCCCGGAATCATCATGGCGCCGAGCTGCCTCGTGCCTTCCACCGCGGCCCAGAAACCGATGAAAGGTCCGAAAGAGAACGGCAGAAACAGGCGATCGGCCCAAGTTACGCCGGCTCCTTTTAGCACGTATTCCCAGCAGGTGCCCCACCATTCCCAACTCTCGGGAGTGTCTACCACGCGCAAGGGGACGCCCGTGGTTCCGGAGGTTTGGTGGAAGCGTGTATAAGAACTTTCCGGAAAAGTGGCGTTGGTCCCAAACGGCGGCGCTTCTTCCTGCGCGCTCACGAGTTCCGATTTGCAAGTGAATGGCAGTTTTCGAAAATCAGCAAAGGACTGGACGTCTCCGGGCAAAACGCCCGCCTCATTCCATTTCCGCGTGTAGAACCGGTTGCGACCCATCAACTGGGCAACCAGCCCGCGAAGTTTTTCGAGCTGGAGATCCCGCAGCTTTTCTCGTGGCATTGTCTCCACGGTTTGATTGAAGTATTGCATCGGCTTGGTCACGCGGAAGTTTCCCAGCCTCAGCGAGGAAAGAGTCGCGCCGCGTTGTCGTACAAGATCTTGCGCTTCACTTCGGCGCCAATCGGCAGTGCATTGAACTTCTCGATGTTTCCTTTGATCGCGGGCACACCGGGCCCGGGCCAGTCGGTGCCCCACAGCACTTTATCGGCGATGTCTTCGATGCGCGGAAAATACTCCAAAAGTTTCTGCGGAGGGATACCGGAGATGTCCATGTACATGTTCTTGTGCCGGCGAACCAGGAAGAAGGCTTCGTTCATCCACAGCGGCCGCCCGCCGTGAGCGAGAATGACAACTAGATCGGGGTAGTCGATGCTCACATCGTCGCAGAGCATCGGCTGCGCATGCAGATTTCTTGCGCCAGGAAAAATCGAAGTCCCGGTGTGCACCATGATGGGCATTCCGTTGGCCTGCGCCCGCTCGTAAATCGCGGCGAGCTCGCGATTGCCGTTCATGTAGTCATTTGGCGAGAGCACCTGGTGCGAAGGATGCATCTTGATGGCGCGAATTCCGAGTTTTGCGATGCGATCCACTTCCACGCCGGGGTCAGGAACTGTTCCGGGAAGCACTCCACCAAAGGCGATCAGCCGATCCGGCGCAGCTTTGCAATACTTCGCGCTCCAATCGTTCACCTCCGGCGTAAAACCGATAATCTGCGGCGCAACATAGTTGATGAGCCCCGCGCGTTCGATGCCCAGGCTGTCGAGCAGCCCGAGAAACGCCTTCGGATCGGCGGAATAGCGCTCGACATCGGCGTAGTCCTTGCGTCCGTGCTTGATCAATTCCAGCGCCGCGCGCTTCACCATCTGGTACGGCATGATGTGAACGTGAATGTCTATGATGGGTTGCAAGAGGTCTCCGTTGCGCCGGGTGACGCAGTCAGTGTTTTTCCACTCTTCTGTGAAGTGATTGCCTAGTTCGTGGCAGCCCTCAACGTTCCCTGCCAAACTGGCTCCAAACGTAATACAGACTTTCCGGGCGAGCAAGCTGCATGTCGAAGCGACTGCAAAGGGCCCAGCTGCTTCACCGGCTGAATTGCGCCATTGTCCATCGTGACAGAGTAACTTGGTGTGGATATCCAGACTTGCGTGGAAACTGAGGCACGCGAAGGATTGAAAGCACGCAGAAGGGAGTTTTTATTGTTGTAGGATTGTTCCAGCAGCAGTTCCGAAACCAAATCGGCCGACGGATTGACTCTGACGCGGGTTGAACTCCCAACCCCTCGTTCCGCGGACTTGATCAGGAATTTCAAGGACTTACGGGGACTGCCTAAGGACAATCGCGGCAGTTCGGCCGGAGGACGCAAACAGCAGATTCGCTCCTCGTCGAATTGTGTTGCTGGTATTGTGGTTGCCAAGGGTGCGTGGTTGATGACTGCTAGTTCGGGGCGTGAACAGGCGACGTTCGCCGAGAATGAAATGCCAGGAAAGCTTTTTTGTTTTATTTGTCGTTTGCAGGCCGGCTGTATAACGGGTTTTGGCTTTGCCACGCTTATTGCGATCGTTGGCCTGGTCTCAAATACTCACGCGGAGACGGCGCAGAGTTCTGCTCCCCCTCGAACCACCGTCGGAGTTGTAGCGAGACCCTGCAAGAACATTCTTGCGGACTCGAAGCGGCAGAAGGGAACGAACAAGAATAGAAACAAAACGTCGGGCGATGAAGGCGGAAATTCGTCAAGTACTTGCATTGAAGTGCGTTCCACGGCCATCGACGTTCAAGAGTATCTGCAGGCGCAAGGACGGGAAGAGAAGTGGAACCTGGGCGATGAACACGTTGCGGAGGATGCCTGGACGTTTTCCAGAAAGCTGGAACGTGACGAACTTGTGCGTTTTACAAAACAGGATGCAAGTACCGAGCGCGTGAACTGGACATCCGGAGCAGCGTTTGTTCAAGTCAGCACGGTGGAACGTGATGATGGATTTGTTCGCGTGCAAATTTCAATTCGTTTCGAAGGTTATGGTCAAAGCGCAGATCGATTTGCTCCGCCAAAAGGATCCTGGCCGCTGGGCTCAAATACCACTTTGGAAAATCAGATGATTTCCATCCTCGTAAGGCACTTCAAAAACTCGTCGTGAAGAGTGTGTTCGGCTCGTTTCGAGGTAAGCTTCTGGGAACCGATCGCGCATCACCGTTGCAAGAATTGGATCCAGTGTGAGTTTCCCAGGACAATTTGCTGCAGCTAACGACCAATCGAGACGCCCTCTTTTCTGAATAGACACCAACAAACGGTGCGGGCGGGGCAACCCCATTTTCTGTGGTACTTTGCTTTCATCCAGCCACCGGGCGAAAGCCAAACAGCCTTCAGACGGAGGAAGCCTTGGTTGACTTCGGACGGGCGGGGGCGGGTGTATCGTACATTTCTGGCCCGAGCCGAATTTCCTGGTTCTTCTTTCTTCTGTTCGAAATATTGGTGGCGTCCGGCGCGGCGCGCGCCCAGATCTCACCGGGCCCACTTTCGAGAGCTCATCAATCCTTAAGCGGAACCACGCAGTGTGCAAGCTGCCATCAGTTTGGCGCCAGCGCTCCGACCTTTAAATGCCTTGATTGCCATAAAGAAGTGGCGCAGCGCCTTGCGGCGAAACACGGCTATCACGCCGCAATTCAAATGCAGAACCCCAATGGCAAAGATTGCGTGCGCTGCCATCTGGAGCACAACGGCGAAGACTTCAATCTGCTGCACTGGGAGCCATCGCCGAAGCAATTTGACCACCGTCTTACGGGATACAGGCTGGAAGGGAAACACGCGGTCCTCGCCTGCGAAAAATGTCACACACCTTCGAAGATGGTTCCGGGCGAGCGTGAACTCATCAAGTACAAGGATCTTTCCAAGTCATTCTTTGGATTGTCTGCGAACTGTTTGACTTGCCATGCCGATCCCCACAAAGGGCAGCTCGGAAATGACTGTGAGCGCTGCCACAATGTGTTCGACTGGAAGCAAGCCTCGCAGTTCGACCATTCGAAAACGAGATACCCGCTGACCGGCTTGCACATAAAGGTGGCCTGCGAGAAATGCCACAAGCCGGACCAACCGGGCGGACCCGCTCGCTACAAGGACATGAAGTTTGACGCTTGCACGGCATGCCATGTGGATCCGCACAAAGGTTCCTTCAAACAGCGCTGCGAAGAATGTCACACCACTGCGAGCTGGAAGAAATTGCTGCCGCGCTTTGAATTCGACCATTCGAAGACGAAGTACCCTCTGGTCGGAATGCATATCCGGGTTGGTTGCTCGGAATGCCACCTGAATGGTGACTTCAAAAAACCCCTGCCGTTTGCAGAGTGCGTGGACTGTCACAAGCCTGATCCGCACAAGGGACAGTTTGAGGCCCGGCCGAAAAAAGGGGAGTGCGCGGAATGTCATACGTTGGACGGCTGGAAGCCATCTCTTTTTGGCGTGAAGGAACACGCAACGTCTCAATATTCGCTACAGGGCAAACACATTACCGTGGAGTGCGCGAAATGCCATATTCCCGCCGGCAAGGATACGGTTTACAAAGTGAAATTCGCCGCCTGCATGGATTGTCACAAAGATCCCCATGACGGGCAATTTGCCTCAGCCCCATATCAAAACCGGTGCGAGCCCTGCCACACGGTTCAGGATTTTCACCGTTCCTCGTTTACCGTCGCCGATCATCGCAAAACCCATTTCGCACTCGCGGGTGCGCACGTGGCAGTGCCTTGCAATGAGTGCCACAAGGTTGGGGCCGGCGGACGTAAGGACAAAATTCTCCCCTTCCACTTTGAGGACCAGAGTTGCACGGCGTGCCACGTTGATCCCCATCACGGTGAATTCAATGACCGCATGGCGCGGCGCCGCGCGAATGGCACACCGCTTGGCTGCGAAGCGTGCCACAGCGTGAAGTCGTGGACAGATGTAAACAGTTTCGACCATTCGAAAACCAAATTCCCCCTACTGGGGGCCCATCGTGCCGTAACCTGCGGGGCATGCCACAAAGCCCTGCCGGGCTCCCGCCAGATTCAGTTCAAAGGAACGTCGCAAATCTGCGAGGACTGCCACGTGGATGCACATGGAGCCCAATTTGCGAAAGACGACAAAACTCGGTGCGCCAGTTGTCACAACGTTCAACGCTGGGTTCCCTCCACGTTTGATCACAACACGCGAACGCATTTTGCGCTTACGGGAGGCCATGCGAATGTTGCTTGTGACAAATGTCACCGGGAAACGAAAATGGTGGACGGCAAGCCTGTCCTTTTCTATAAGCCAACGCCAATCAAATGCGCCGATTGTCACGGCACGCAAATGAAGCCAGCCCCAGTCTTCCAATAAAAGTTTCCAATAATTATCTAGTTAGTGAGTAGTAAAGCGATTTACCGCAAGATTTCGTTCCTCGGCTGTTCTCCACGACGCAGCACAGGATAGTTACCTTGGCCCCGGCCATGCCCCAATACTGGCCTTGCGTACAGTTGTTTCGACAGTTTTGGCCGAGGAAAATCTGCCTAAGTCCAGCCATTGCAATCCAATCTGACGGAGAAGGATCGGCGACGGGAGCAATTACGTTCAGAGTGGCCAAGATCATGGTCTGGATGCTGCTGATTATGTCGCAGCTACCTGGAAGTCCGTCTTCCGCCGGTCAACGGGAGACCACCCGCAGTCCGCACGGTCCTCTAGCTATACCCTGCGAGAATTGCCACACTGCTGCAAGCTGGAAGCCGGTCCGCGCGGTTCCGGAATTCGACCACAATAAGACCAAGTATCCGCTCCGCGGAATGCATGAAAAGGTGCCTTGCTCGCAGTGCCATGCCAAGCCGGTATTTACTGATGTCGGAAAGACTTGCCAGGACTGCCACGCCGATATTCACCAGCGGAAAATGGGGTCGAATTGCGCGCAATGCCACACCGTGCAAGGCTGGCAAGTTTCCGTAAAGCAGATCGATGATCACCAAAATCGTTTTCCGCTTTTTGGTGCGCATTCGGCCGTGCAATGCGAGGATTGCCACAAAAGTGCGGCAGTCGGCCAGTTCCAGGGTCTGTCCACAGCCTGCGCCTCATGCCACTTAACGGACTATCAGAAGACGACGAATCCCAACCACGTAAGCGCGCAGTTCGCAACCACTTGCGATTCCTGCCATTCGTTCGACAGTTGGCTGGGCGCAAAGTTCGATCATAACGCCACGGGGTTTCCTCTGACGAATGGGCACGCCAATGTCCCCTGCGCTTCCTGCCACATCAACAACAACTACAATTTGACGATTGCGCCGACGGACTGCGGAAATTCGCAGTGCCACCTGACAACCTGGCACCAGACGAATAACCCCAGGCATTCTGCAGCTGGCCCGGCATTTGCCTTGGCAAATTGCTCCAACTGCCATACGACCAAGGGCTGGGACACCGCAAACTTTGATCACACGTCAACCGGATTTTTGCTCACAAACGGACATGCCAATGTTCCCTGCGCGTCCTGCCATATCAACAACAACTACAACTTGACGATTGGCCCCACGGATTGCGGAAACTCGCAGTGCCACCTGACGACCTGGCAACAGACGAATAATCCGACCCATTCCACTTCCGGTCCGGCCTTTGCCGCCGCAAATTGCTCCACTTGCCATACCACCAAAGGATGGGATGCCGCTTCCTTTGACCACAGTGTGACGGGGTTCACACTCACAGGAACGCACGCCTCGCCCGCCCCCACACCCTGCTTGTCCTGCCATGTCAATAACGACTACACGCTGAATTCGACGGACTGCATGGGCTGCCACCAGTCCGCGTGGAACAGCACGCCCACCTTTGGCGGAAGCGTGCCGAATCACATCACCGCGGGCTTTCCCACGACAGCCTCTGCTTGCGCGACGTGCCATCCGATCACGAAATGGTCGGACGGCAAGTTCGATCACAACGCGTTTGGTTTCCCACTGACGAATTCGCACGCACTGGTCGCTAACGGCGGCAAAGTGCCGGGCTGCATTTCCTGCCACATCAACAACAACTACAATTTGACGATTGCGCCGACGGATTGCGGTAACTCCGGATGCCATCTGACGACCTGGCAGCAAACCAACAATCCCGTTCATCCTTCAGCTGGAGCGCCCTTCGCGGCGGCGAATTGCTCGACGTGTCACAACACAATCACGTGGACGACAGCCATTTTTGACCACAGCGTGACCGGTTGGGCGCTGACAGGTTCGCATCAGCTAGCGCCGGCAGGAAAGGTGGTGGCCTGCACGGACTGCCACGTCAACAACAATTACACGTTTACCTCGGCAAACACGGATTGCTACGGCTGCCATATCACCGCATGGCAGAGCACGCCTTCGTTCGGCGGAAGCGTGCCGAATCACATCACGGCAGGATTCCCGACTTCGATGTGCTCTTCGTGCCACGACACGATTGCATGGACGGATTCAACGTTCAATCACGCAACTACTGGCTTCCCGTTGACGAATTCGCATCAACTGGCGCCCGCTGGGCTGGTCCCGTCTTGCACTTCCTGCCACATCAGCAACAATTACAACCTGACGATTACGCCGACGGATTGTGGGAACTCCCAGTGCCATCTGACAACCTGGCAGACCACGAATAACCCGACGCATTCCTCGGCCGGAGCGCCGTTCGCGGTGGCGAATTGCTCGACCTGCCACAACACGATTACATGGAACACCGCGATCTTTGATCACAGCACCACAGGCTGGCCTCTGACGGGATCGCACCAGCTCGCGCCTGCTGGAAAAGTGGTGGCCTGCACGGATTGCCACGTAAACAACAATTACGCGTTCACGTCGGCGAATACTGATTGTTATGGTTGCCACGTCACCGCCTGGCAGAGCACGCAGACGCTTGGCGGCAGCGTACCCAACCACGTCACCGCAGGCTTCCCGACTTCGCAATGTTCGACGTGCCACGACACCTTGCTTTGGTCGGATGGCAAATTTAATCACGCCAGCACGGGCTGGGCTTTGGCCGGCGCCCACGTCACAACGCCCTGCGCTTCGTGCCACATCGGCAATAACTACTCGCTGACTTCGGCGAACAGCGATTGTTATGGTTGCCATTTGGCCGCCTGGCAGAGCACGCAAACGCTGGGCGGGAGCGTGCCGAATCATATCGCTGCGCAGTACCCGACCACTTGCATAACCTGCCACACCACCTGGACCACGACCAATTGGCTCGGCGCGACGTTCAACCATACTTGGTTCCAGCAGCCTCACCATGGTTCCGTCTGCGCCGACTGCCACATCACTTCGACGAACTATGCAGTGTTCTCCTGCATCGTTTGTCACTCGGGCCCGCACAGTAACAAGGCGCAAACAGACGCGACTCACAAAGGTAATAGCGGCTACTCCTACGGTCCGATGACTTGTGTCCCTTGCCACAAGAACTGACGCCGTAGTTCATTGCGTTTTCGCGGTGCGGGTGGGTGAAAGAGAGCGAATGGATATAGAAGCAGAAGAAGAGACGAAAGTTGGGGGAAGCAGCTCAAGTGTTTCGCATAAGCAAGCAAAGGAACCAAGAAGTCAGGCGCTTTCTCGCGCGCTGTTCTACTGTGACCGTTTTGCTCTGCGGAATCACGGCATTCTGCAATCAGCCGCTGCGCGGACAAGTGCCGCAGGCTCGTGACTCCGACAAAAAACGCACTGTTTTTCGCGTTAAGTATGCCTCCGACGGCTCTTTATATTTGGATGCGGGACGAAACGACGACCTTCAGGAAGGAATGAAGCTTTCCCTGATCAATCTGCCGCCGGATGGCGCCGTTTCGGACGGAGTGCGTTTCCGCGACTACGAACATCTTGCCGAGCTGGTGGTCAGCTCCGTAGCGGACTCTTCTTCCGTTTGTGAAATCTTAAGCGCGCATGGCGAGATCAAGGTCGGGCAGTTGGCGTTCCTGACGCCGGACAGCGTACAGGAGCGTCATCAGGCGGAATTTGTGGCCGAGGCTGCAAACTATCCCATTGTCTTGACCTTCACGAATGGGGATCCGTTGGATGAAGAAATTCGCGCAACGGAAGAGAGCAAAGTGATTCAGGAATCGCCCGTCGGAACTGTCCGCGGCCGGTTTGGACTGGATTATGGCGGAACTCAGGAATCAGGTGGGCTGAATTCCAAACAAATAGGGATGGTAATTCAGGCGGATATTTCCCACATTGGCGGAACCTACTGGAACTTCAGGGGCAATTGGCGCGGAGATTTGAATATCAGCAGCTCCGGAGCCACCAGCACGGCCAACACCACGCTTACGGACCTGATCAATCGCACCTATCAAATTGGATTCATCTACGACAGCCCCTATTCGCCGATCACCATGGGCATCGGGCGGCTCTATCTGCCCTGGGCTCCCGGCCTTAGCACGATCGACGGAGGCTATTTAGGCAGGAAGTTGACGCGCATCGCCACGGTTGGCTTCTTTGGCGGTTCCACTCCGGATCCATCCTCGTGGAGCTACAATCCCGATCAGCATATCGCCGGAACGTTTGTAAATATCACAACTGGCGACTTCCAACGTACGCGCATCTCCAGCACCGCAGGCATTGCGCTCACCAGCATTCAATGGAAGGTGGCTCGGCAGTTTGCGTTCTTTGAGAACAATTTCTCCTGGAAACGTTATATCTCTTTCTACAGTTCTTTGCAGGCCGACGCCGCGCGGACTTCTCCTTTGCCAAACGGAGGAAGCAATCCAACCGGAATCTCGCAAAGTTATTCTTCGCTGCACTTTCAGCCGTTCAGCCGTTTGACTTTTGGTGTGAATCACAATTACTTCCGCAACCTTCCAACGTACGACATCCGACTGCTGGGCACCGGCCAGTTGGACAGGTATCTTTTTCAGGGCCTCAGCGGCGACGTACGCGTCGAAGTGATCAAACAGATCACGCTTTATGCCAGCCTGGGCCGAAGCAAGGCCACGACGGATACCAAGAACTCTCTCAATCAGGCGTTTGGCATCACGCTTAACAATCTGCTGAAAACCGGTCTTCTCGCTGATGTACATTATTCGAAGTTCGACAGCGCGTTTGGCAGTGGCAAATACACTTCGTTTTCGCTCTCGAAGAACGTCACGGATTCCATGCACCTTCAATTGTTCGGCGGCCACCAGTCGTTTAACTCCGCCCTGACGAACAATAATCAATCCAATTTCCTAAACGCCGTGATCGATTGCAACGTTGGCCCACGCTATTTTCTGGAAGGCAATTTCGGTCTCTATCGAGGAACCAGCCTGAACTATCAGCAATGGACCACTACTTTCGGGTACCGCTTCGGGGGCTACCGGAAATGAGCAATCGTCGGCATCAAATAATCTCGCTGATTCATCGGACCTCCACCCGTTGTTTGCAACTCTCTGCAATTCTTTTCATGGGGTTTACGCTTTCCGCTTCAAGAGCCTGCGCACAAGTGCAGTCCGCCGTGGTGTCCGGCAGCGCAGATTCAGCGATGGTTGGTGCCCCAGGAACGGACGCATTGTTGCTCGCGCGCAAATCCGTGGAGAAATTCTTCGAGCAGTCTTCCAATGTCGTCTGCACCGAATCCGTAAGCCAGCTCACCATCGGCAAGAATGGGAAGCCCGATTACCGCGAAGAATCCAGGTTCGTCTATCAACTACAGGCCAGCACGAACTCCGGTTCCCTGAAGCTAAACGAATCCCGGGAAACGCGCAAAGCCGCATTCCGCGATGCGGCGCGCACACTGCTCATCACCAACGGATTCGCCAGCATGCTCCTCATCGTGCATCCCAGCTACGAAGCCAGCTACACATTTGAGCCCGCAGGAGAAGAGAGCGTTGACGGGAAGACTTTCGTTAAGATCGGCTTCAAACCGGTTCCTGGCGGATCCTCGCCGGCAGCCATGCAACTTCGCGGCCAGAACTATCCCCTCCCTCTTTTCGGCACTCTCTGGATCGATCCGCAAAACGGTGCCATCACCAAATTGATTGCTGCCGTCGACTCCAGTCTGAGCGACCTGGGCCTTCAAGGAATGCGGAGTGAAATTCATTACGCCAACGTGCAATTCCACGATCCCGAAGAGACCTACTGGATGCCGGTTTCGGCCACCATTGACGTCGAAACGCCGCGCCAGCATTGGCGCAACGTCCATCGGTTTACGGCTTACAAGCGTTTCACTGCCACCATCAGAATCGAAGACCTAGGAGGTAAACCATGAGTGCATCCGCAACTGTCGGCACTGCCATTCTGACTCGTGACGATGGAGAGAAGGGCCATCGCATCCGCCTGTTCCTCGCCTGGATGCTGGCCTTGGCCGTCGTTTTGGTCATTGCCGGCTATGGCATGAATTACTACACGCTGAGCGCCGCCCAGCGGCCGTTCTCGCCCAAGCATCAACTGCTGCGGCCCAGTGGCACGATTGGCATCAAGCTGGGAATGGTGGGCGTCCTGATGTTTTTCCTCATTTACCTCTATCCGTTGCGCAAAAAATGGGGTTGGCTCGGGAGAATGGGAAATTCCCGCCATTGGCTGGATTTTCATGTAGTCCTCGGCACGGCTGCGCCGATCATCATCGCCTTCCACTCCTCGTTTAAATTCGGCAACATCGCCGGCATGGCCTTTTACAGCATGTTGATGGTCACGCTCAGTGGCTTTGTCGGCCGCTACCTCTATTCCCACATTCCCCGTGGCCTCAGTGCCGCGGAACTCTCCATGAAAGAGATCCAGGAGAAAGAAGAAACTCTCCGCAGAGAGCTGGCCGAGCAGAAAGCCACGTTCGGCTTTTCTGTCGACGCCCTCGCCGAGTTGCCCTCACCGGCCGAAGTGGCGAAGACTCCGCTGATCGCTTCGCTTTTGTCCATGTTTCTGATCGATCTCAAACGCCCGTTCAAAGCTTCAGTGTTGCGCCTGCGCGAGGCCGGCTTCGGTCCCTGGGTCTTTTCCTTCTTCGGCTTGTTCTCCACCCGCGATCAAAAACTCGAACGCGCCATTCGCTTGGCGCAAAAGCAGGCGTCTCTCTCGCAGAGCATCGCGTTTCTCAGCCGCACGCAACGAATTTTCCAACTCTGGCACGTCATCCACCGTCCCTTTAGTTACGCCTTCGCAATTCTTGCCATTTTGCACATTGGCATCGCTCTTTTCATGGGCTATAGACTTTAAGTTGGGGAGAAACGACACGTTCATGCGTAAATTCACCATCGCAATTTTGACACTCGCCGCCTTCTGCATCCCTAACGGCTGCAAGAAGCAGCAGAGCGACAGTGATGCGATCCGCGCCGGCATCATGCAGCACCTCACTGCCGTCGGCAATCTAAACATCAGCGCCATGGAAGTGGACATCCACAGCGTTTCCACTAACGGGAATCAGGCGCACGCCGAAGTCGAATTCCGGCCGAAGACTGGAGCTGCACCCGGCGCCGGCATGCAAGTCGTTTACAATTTGGAAAAGCGAGATGGCTCCTGGGTTGTCCTAAAAACCCAAGCCGCGGGCGGCATCATCCAGCACCCCGATCCAAACCAAAATCCGCATCAGAATCAGAGCGTGCATTCCGGCAGCTTGCCGAACTTCAGTGATGTCTTGAATCCCGCTGGCGCATCCGCTCCGGGCGCGCTGCCGCCGGGCCATCCGCCGGTAGCTTCGCAGCAGTCCAATGCGCAACCGCGTGGACAGGATGCATCTTCGGCCGGGAAGCCGCGCTGACCTATGGACAACTTAGTTTCCTTCCTCGTTGCTGTCCTTGTCATCGGCTTCTTCATGCGCAGTTATTTGAAGGGGCAGAAGAAGAGGGAAGAGGAAGCACGCGCGGCCGCGGAAAAAGGAAAACTCCGCTCCGACGGTCCACAATCCCAGCATCCTCATATCGACGCGACCTATTGCATCGGCTGCGCTGCCTGCACCCTGGTCTGTCCGGAAGGCGATGTCCTTGCCATGCTTGGCGGCAAGGCGGTCATCGTGAATGGATACAAGTGCATCGGTCACAGCCTTTGCGCTGAAGTTTGTCCCGTCGGCGCCATCACCATGGTCATGGCCAGCCCCAGCATGGGAGCGGATATGGCTTACCTGACATCCCAATATGAGACAAGCATCAAAAACTTGTTCATCGTCGGGGAGCTCGGCGGGTTGGCTCTGATCAAGAATGCCGTGAACCAGGGGCGCGACTGCATTGATAACATTTCCAATCGCGGCACAGCGCTGGGAGCCCGCCGGTCCATGCCCGACGTCTTCGATGTCCTGATCGTCGGGGCAGGCCCCGCGGGAATCAGTGCCTCGCTGCGTGCCGCGGAGAGAAAGCTCAATTACATCACGGTGGACGAAGGTGAAATGGGCGGCACCGTCGCGAAGTACCCGCGCCAAAAGCTGGTCATGACCAGCCCCGTCGAATTTCCAATGTACGGAAAGTTTAAGAAAACCGAGCTCTCCAAGGAAGAACTAATCGAATTCTGGAACAAAGTGTTGAAGCGCGCGGATTTCAAGTTTCGCAAGGGAGAAAAGGTTGAAGACATCAAGAAAGGCGAAGACGGTATTTTTGTGGTGGCGACTACGAAAGCTCAATATCGCGCGCACACGGTTGTCCTCGCAATCGGTAAGAGCGGCAGTCCGCGAAAACTCGGCGTCAAAGGCGAGGAGTTACCGAAAGTCATGTACCGTTTAATCGAGGCGGATCATTACGTGAACAAGAGAATCCTTGTAGTGGGGGGCGGAGACAGTGCCATCGAAGCCGCCATGGGGCTTGCGCACCAAGTCGGCAACCAAGTCACACTCTCTTACCGTAAAGAGGCGTTCAGCCGCCTCAAAGAAAGAAACGCTCAGCGCATCCAGGAGTGCCTGCGAAAAGGGAAGATCAAGGTGGTCTTTGACTCCAATCCAGTGGAGTTCAAACAAGACGCCGTCGTCCTCGATGTCCAAGGCAAGTTACAGCAGATCCCCAACGATTTTGTATGGATCTTTGCGGGCGGTGAGCCCCCCACCGCTTTTTTGAAAAAGATCGGCGTGGGTTTTGGCATGCGCGATCTGACGATCGAAGCTGGAATCGAAGCTAGACAACCGGCGCTTCAAGAAGTTGGGTAGCTGTCTCCGAATCTCTTATGAACGACGCTTAACAGTTGTCCAGCGCCCCTTGATTGAAGCGAAAGCAAGAAGTTGGGCACATGCGCCGGCGCTCCTTCCAAGGCTGAATCAAATTCAGACACTGCTCGAAATCCGGATCACTCTTGGCACGTACACTCAGGCCAGCACCCCAGCCAAGAGGCGGGCACAAAGGATTCTTCTTAATGTTCCTTTTTTATTTCCACGCCGGGAAGCTGAACTTTCCGCACGTGCTTGAAAGGAATGGCGGGGACGACGAGACTCGAACTCGCGACTTCTGCCGTGGCAGTCTAGGCATACGCGTATTATCAGCGACTTACGTTCTCAACGGGGCTGCCAGTCGCTGAAAAGGACTGTAGGAACTGTTCCCTGTGGGTAAATTTGTGGGTAAGAATTCTCGCGTTCCAACGGGTTTGAGCTTGAGAATTGAGCACCGAACCGCTGTTGATCCGGTGCCCATTTCAGTACGCACTACCGGACACGGAAGCTGATCCGTGTGGTCAGGCGTCCCTTGTACGGCCTTCGCCGTCTCTCGCGTCACTTCTGACAGTGTGGAAAGCTTTGTATATTGACACGAACAGCGGGTGGGCGGACAATCGCCGCCGTTTGGGGGCAAAAAGGAAATTCCGGCCAAGACCGGAGGCTTCTGTGAAGAAGGAGGAAATTAACATGAAAAGAGTGGTTCTGTTGTTGGCAGCAAGTGCGGTGGCAGCAAGTGCGGTGGCGGTCTCGTATCCCCAAACCGCGGGCGACCTCGCGTCAGTTGCACCTGAGCATTGCAAACTTTTGAAGGAGGATGCCAAGGTTCGCGTTATTCATTGCATCCTCAAGAAAGGCGACAAAGTCGGGATGCACTCTCATCCTCCGTTCGTTGTGTACTTTATCAAGGGAGGGAAATCGAGGTATACCTTGGCTGACGGGAGCAGACGAGTTGTGGAAACGAAGGACGGTGAAGCGCAGGTCCTTCCGCCAGTTACCCACTCCGGGGAACAATTAGACGACGTAGACGAAATTCTCGTGGAATTGAAACAATAAAAAGAAAATACGTTTAGAAAGAATGGCGGGGACGACGAGACTCGAACTCGCGACCTCTGCCGTGACAGTACACTGTTATTTGGTAACTGATTGAAACTACGCGGCACGGATGGCTACCAAAACCGCGCTTTGGAACCCCAAGTAACAATTATTGGACCATGAATGGACCAAGAAATGGACTCTGCCGTCGAGCGGCAGAAGGCGTTAGCGTGCCAGCAAGAGGTAAATGACAGCTAGCAGCATCACCATGAGAGCATCGACAAAGAACCAGCCATATCCCAAGACGAAAATGTGACTGAGAATTACGGCAGTCATCCACACAACACTCAATCCCGCTCCCAATCTGGCTGTCTTCGGGATCAGGAGCAGAACCGCGACGATGGTCTCGAACACCCCTGACCCTAGCCGGAACACCGGCTGCGATACCAACCCGTGGACCGCTTGCGACATCTGCATGAACAGGTTCACCGAACCTGGCACCGCTGCAAACTTGAGAAAGATGGCGGCATACAGAAGGTTCAGCGACACCAACAGGCGAA
>Ga0207118_1047_pt1 | contig 24830 bp, 26 predicted proteins | sample Alteio_BWMinHeat_42_FD_153507 | JGI IMG/M metagenome (GOLD analysis project Ga0207118, IMG submission 153507) | Enriched cells from forest soil in Barre Woods Harvard Forest LTER site, Petersham, Massachusetts, United States -... | ecosystem: Environmental > Terrestrial > Soil > Temperate forest >...
TGCCATTCATAATTTTTTTCAGAAGGAAGGTTTTATACAAATGGATGCTCCGCTTTTCACAGGTAACGCCTGCGAGGGAACTTCCAACCTGTTTGAAACAGATTATTATGGCGATACTGCTTATTTGAGCCAAAGCGGACAATTGTATGGTGAAGCCATGGCCATGGCCATGAGCAAGATATATACGTTCGGGCCTACGTTTCGCGCAGAAAAATCAAAGACTCGCAGGCATTTATCCGAGTTCTGGATGATAGAGCCTGAGATGGCTTTTTACGACATTTTTGATAACATGAACCTGATAGAAGACTTTTTGCGCAGCGTGGTCACTGATGTGCTGAATGATTGCGGAAAAGAACTGGAAATGATAGGCAGGGATACCACTGTTTTAAAAAATATAATCAAACCATTTCCAAGACTGACCTATGATGAAGCAGTGCGTATCATTAAGGGTGAACAGGATGTGAACGGTAAGAATTCTATAAAAACATTGGAGGAAGACCTGCAAAATGTTGAAGCAAGAATTGTCGAAGTAAATAAAGAGACGGCAGAACGTGAAGAAAAAATAAAAACTCCTGGCATCAAAAAAGGGGAGATTGGATTTAACCAGGCAAAAATTGATAAACTAAAACAGGAATTGGCGGACCTGGAAGAGCAGCAAAGGAATATTCCGGGCTGGCTTAATTCTGCACGTCATTTTGAATATGGAAATGATTTTGGTGGAAGCGATGAAACGGTATTGACAAGGTTGTTTGATGTGCCGGTTATGGTGTATAACTGGCCGCATGAAGTGAAAGCCTTTTATTTAAAACGTGATCCGGAAAATGCAAAATTTGCACGTGGTGTAGATACATTGGCCCCGGAAGGATATGGCGAAATAGTTGGTGGTGGTGAGCGTGAAACGAATACCGGTTTGTTAATAGAAAAAATAAAGGAACACCAGTTGCCCATGGAGGCCTTTGAATGGTACCTGGATCTGCGCAGGTATGGAAGCGTACCTCATGCAGGTTTCGGACTTGGTTTGGAAAGGCTGGTCACCTGGATCTGCAAACTTCCGCATGTACGCGAAAGCATTCCCTTCCCGCGCATGTACGGACGTTTATTGCCTTAGAGGTTCTGTAAAATATGCCTATGAGAAAGAATTCAGAAAAGTCACTTATGACGGAGCAAATAATAAATCTCCTGCCAATAAAACCATGTCGGCATATTCAACAAGTGTGGGCTTTAACTTCAGCTATCGTTTTAAAACATTGATCCTTTCCATTAAGTGCTCTGAGAGCTTGTTCAAAAAAAATCTTACTCTTGAAAAACTTAAACTTATGAAATAAAGGGCTTTCTTTATAAAAATTTAGTCATTTTTTGCTTGACAGTCTCCATAAAATTTATATTTTTGAATACGATAAACTACAATACCATGGAAGCAACAAAACATTTAGATGAGTTACATGCTGAAAGTACCGAGTGGGTTAAAAACCTCCGTTTTTTTGAAGATGAACTGAAAGTGATGGACAGCCGCCTTGCTGAGATCGTGTCTGCTAACAATAACAGGGATGTATTGGCACAGGTAGAACATTTTCAAAACCAATTTATTCTTCAGCAGGAAGTAGTTGATGAAGTTAAGCATTTGTCGAAATTGGATGATGGTTATTTAGCCAAAAACGCTCAGGCAAATCCAGTGGCATCAGACCACAGGTTGTTTATTGATCATGATACTTTGCGTGATAAGTATATAACCTTTGAAAAAATATATTTTGAGTTAAAGCACGACTTTGAATCCTTTTTAAGTAAATCGCTTTAGCCAAAGATTGTTATTCAGAAATAAATAAACCACTGAAGTTCATCTTTGCTTCATCATGTTGGCAGTGCGTCCCTTTCACCCATTAAATTATTATGCTCATATCCCTTGTTGCAGCTGCCGATGAAAAAAACGGGATTGGTAAGAATAACCAATTGCTCTGTTACCTGCCTGCCGATCTTAAATTTTTCAAACAGCTCACCATGGGTCATCATGTTCTGATGGGTCGTAAATCCTACGAATCTGTTGGCAAACCTTTACCGGGACGCACAAATATTATCATTACCCGTCAGCATTTATCTATTCAGGATTGTTTTGTATTTAACTCCATTGAAGAAGGGATCATCTTTGCAAAAAACCGGGGAGAGGAAGAATTATTTATCATCGGGGGAGACAATATTTTCAGGCAATCGCTTCAATTGGCAGACCTTATTTACCTTACACGCATCCACCATCATTTTGACGCCGATGCTTTTTTCCCTGTTTTGGATGATCAATGGCAATTAATAAAAGATGATAAGCATGCTGCGGATGAGAAAAACAAATTTGAATTTTCTTTTCAAACCTATAAAAAGGTTTAAGATGATCCGCAGTTAAGAATTTTGAAGTCTTTAAATTTTGTAATTTTCAAATTGCTTTAAAACTTCTTTCTCAAAAACACATGCAGTCCTATAAAATAAGGGTACTGCTGCACCCAATACTGGTTCTGGATAATTGAACCCAGGCTGCTTTTGTAAGTGGGCATGATCCCGATACTGACATCATCACTCATTTTATAAGCAAACATGGGTTGAAGAGTGATGAAAGCAGTTCCCTTTATTTTAGGAAAATCATCAGGTCCGTTAAGTACCATTACACCCACATTATTCTGGTTAATGATATAAGCATTTATCCCTGAAATGAAGGCATAGCTAAATCCTCCCTGGATATCAATTTCAAATTTTCTTGAATGAAAGGCTTTATAGGTAACGTAAACAGGAATTTCGGTAAAAGAGTATTTAATATCAGCTGTCTGAACTTTGGCATTGGTTATAGAATCCTGCTGGTGAATATATTTCGCATCCTGCTGAACAGTGTTCAACTGTGATTGCGGCGCAACGGTATCATAACGGAATTCCTGCCTGAAATTAGTAAGCACAAGGCCTGATGAAATGCTGAATCGTTTACTGACATCATAATTCAATATAAAACCCGCCGACAGATCAGGCACCGGGGTTTCCAATTCTTTGCGTAAGGCAATATTTTTATCAAAACTTCCATAGCTGTTTTGCGGCGCTACATAACGCGAGAAACTTAGGGTCGTTCCTGCAAAGGAAGTAAATGAAAAAAATGAAGGCTTGTCTGAACTGTAATTAGAGACATTAACACGTTCTGAAACAGATGGTAAGTTATCAAGAATTGCCAATGAATCCTTTTTTGGAATGGTGATCATACTCTTGTTTTCGTCCTCTTTTTTTTCTGCTGTTTTTTGAGCAAGAGGTTCCACAGAAATGACCAAAGAATTATTAATTGAGTTTTTGTTTTTTTCAGAAGTAATTGCAGGTATAGGTATTAAATCACCGGCACTTATATTTTCAATTTTGTTTTCTTTAAGGTTTTCTGTTTTAGAAGATAAAAGAGGGGCCTGATCAATTTCAGCAACTGCATTACTTAACTTAATATGGTCATCAACCGTTAAGGTTTCAGTTTTTTCTTCCTTTTTGTTAACGAGGACTTTTTCTAATGGCACAGTGGGAATTATATGTTTTTGATGATCTCCCTGATTAAAGGCAAGCATCTTTTGACCCTTCAGTATCTCATTGTTTTTTACCTTGCTAGTTGAAGACCCTGATCGTCCATTTTCATTGCTTTTGAGTATTGTCTTTACCTGATCTTTATTGACTATATTTTCCTTATTTTCAAAAGGGGGTATTTTATTTATTTCCTTTTGGGTGTTCATGAAATAAACAGCGATCACGCCGACAGAGAGCATAAAAAACAACAAAGAGTAATACAGGTATTTTTTGTTGACAGGTCTGGGGAGCGGAAGATGTTGCTCAATATTTGTCCAGGTTTCAGGATAAGGATCCAGGCGGATATTTTCCAGTTTATCCAACATTATTTTTTCAAAGTTGTCTGGCGGCAAATTTTGTGCAAGCTTCTCCCAATGGGCATCTGAGGGTTTTATCTCCATGCCGCCGATCTGCTCCTGCAATTTCTTTTCAAACTTATTTTGGTTCTTCAAAAGGTTCATTTAAAATATGAAAATGTTTTGCCAATACTTGCTGCATCCACTGTCTTGCCCGCGAATATTGTGATTTACTTGTGCCAATGGCTATGCCAAGTTGCTCACTTATTTCCCTGTGAGTATATCCTTCAATGGCGTACAGGTTAAATATAAGCCTGTATCCTTCAGGCATTTGCTGAACAAAGACCAGGATCTCCTTGGCGGAGATCTTTTCCACGATATTTGCCTGGAAAGGAGCGTCATAATCTTCCATATCCAGGTTTTCCTGGAAATGACGTGCCCGGTGTTTAAAATAATTGATGGCTGTAAAAACCATGATCCTTCGGACCCATCCTTCAAAACTACCTTCGTTCTTAAAGCGGGAAATATTCTGAAAGACTTTTATAAAACCTTCCTGCAACATGTCCTCAGCCTCAGCCCTGTCTTTGGCATATCGCATGCATGCCCCGAGCATTTTTGCCGCAAAATGATCGTACAGCTTTTTCTGGCTGACGCGGTCACCATCAATACATCCACGAATAATATCTTGCTCATTGGCCTGCATGGCTTAAGGCATTTGTTTCTTTAGTCAAATTTAAAGAATAATTGGTTGCCTGGGGTTAAAATAGGTAATTTCAGGTGGGAGCTATGATAGGAATAAATGAAGTACTTTTCTTATAAAGTCAGTATTCATGTGTGTTCGCAAGAAATGTTTTAATGGAAAAATGTCAGGGTGAGCCTGTCGAACCATGATTTTATTGAGTAAGACCCTTCGACAGGCTCAGGGTGACTTTCTGGGTAATTTGCAACTATTGTCAGAATTTCACCTGACAGCCCGTAAATTTTGCCCTTAAGTCGCAAATCTGTCATATAAAATTTGGCTGGTACAGGTTGTGCAAGTACCTTCGCGAACCTTTATAAACAATTATTTAAATAAATTACAATAAACTATGTCAGTATCATTAAAACCATTAGCAGACAGAGTGTTGGTAGAACCAGCACCTGCTGAAGAGAAAACAGTAGGGGGAATCATCATCCCTGACACCGCCAAAGAAAAGCCTCAAAAAGGGAAGATCGTTGCTACAGGCCCTGGTAAATATGCAGACCTTACCGGAAATTTAATTCCTATGTCCGTTAAAGTCGGAGACATCGTATTGTACGGTAAATATTCAGGAACCGAAATAACGGTTGACGGCAAAGAATACCTCATCATGCGTGAGTCAGATATTTTCGCTGTTTAAATTAAGTCAATGACCAAGACCTGATTGTCCGCGGTGAACCGGGGCTATTAAAAAATAAACATTTAACATTTACATTTAAAATTTAATAAAAACATGGCAAAAAAAATCCAGTATAGCGTAGATGCCCGTGATGGCTTAAAACGTGGCGTTGATGCTTTGGCAAACGCAGTAAAAGTAACTTTGGGTCCAAAAGGACGTAATGTAGTTATTGACAAAAAATTCGGTTCACCGGCTATTACCAAAGACGGTGTAACGGTTGCGAAAGAAATTGAACTGAAAGACCCTATTGAGAACATGGGTGCCCAGATGGTGAAAGAAGTAGCTTCAAAAACTGCTGATATTGCAGGTGACGGAACCACTACAGCCACTGTCTTAGCACAAGCTATCGTAACTGCAGGTTTGAAAAACGTTGCTGCCGGTGCAAATCCAATGGACTTGAAACGCGGCATAGACAAGGCTGTTGAAGCTGTTGTCAAAGACCTGGAAAAACAAAGACAGAATGTTGGTGATGACAATAAGAAGATCCAGCAAGTGGCAACTATTTCGGCCAACAATGATGATGTGATCGGTAAGCTGATCGCTGACGCCATGGCCAAGGTAGGCAAAGAAGGTGTGATCACTGTTGAAGAAGCAAAAGGTACTGAAACTGAAGTGAAAACAGTGGAAGGAATGCAATTCGACCGTGGCTATCTTTCCCCATACTTTGTGACCAATGCTGATAAAATGGAAGCAGAGCTGGAAAGTCCTTTTATTTTGATCTATGATAAGAAAATATCAAATATGAAGGAACTGCTACCTGTTCTTGAGCAGGTGGTTCAAACCGGTAAACCTTTATTGATCATTGCTGAGGATGTGGAAGGTGAAGCTTTGGCAACATTGGTAGTGAACAAGATCCGTGGCTCCCTGAAAATTGCTGCTGTGAAAGCTCCGGGATTTGGTGACAGGAGAAAGGCCATGCTGGAGGATATCGCTATCCTTACAGGCGGAACCCTTATCAGCGAAGAACGCGGCTTCAAATTAGAAAACGCGGATATGACTTACCTCGGTAAAGCTGAAAAAATTTCTATCGATAAAGACAATACAACCATTATTAATGGTGCAGGTAAAAAAGAAGATATCGTTGCCCGTGTAAACCAGATCAAAGCGCAGGTGGAGAATACAACTTCTGATTACGATAAAGAAAAATTGCAGGAGCGCCTGGCTAAATTAGCCGGTGGTGTTGCAGTCCTTTATATAGGTGCTGCTTCCGAAGTGGAAATGAAAGAAAAGAAGGACCGCGTGGATGATGCATTGCACGCAACCCGTGCCGCTGTGGAAGAAGGAATAGTTGCTGGTGGCGGCGTGGCTTATATCCGTGCGATTGATGCTTTGGAGAAGCTGAAAGGCCTCAACGAGGATGAATCTACAGGTATTCAGATCATCCGTAGGGCTTTGGAAGAACCCTTGCGCCAGATCGTGGGAAATGCAGGTCATGAAGGATCGGTCGTTGTAAATAAAGTGAAAGAAGGAAAAGCGGATTTTGGTTTCAATGCCCGCACTGATGTTTATGAGAACCTTATTACAGCAGGTGTTATTGATCCTACAAAAGTTGTTCGTGTAGCATTACAAAATGCTGCATCTGTGGCCAGTATGATCTTAACTACTGAGTGTATCCTTGCTGAAGAGAAAGAAGACAAACCTGTCATGCCGGGCGGAATGCCAGGTGGTATGGGTGGAATGGATTATTAATAAATTGCCCATTTCCATTTGCCGTTGGCTTAAGCCAACGGAAATGGAAACAGGATATTAATAAAACCCGGATCTGAAACGATCTGGGTTTTTTGTTTATACTGCATTTGTTTATTTTACGTTATTGAATCAATAGAAATTGCCCGCTATGAAAAAATTTATTTGTTTATCAGCTATGCTTTTCTTTATCTTAACGAGCAAAGCCCAAACACGCTACAATTACTGGGAATATAATTATCAGAGTAATTTAACGTCACCCAGAAATCTTGCTTATAAGCCCTACAAAGTCAATAAAGTCAGGGAGGCTACCTGCCTTGGATTTGACAAGCAAAACAAATCCAATCATAAAGTATGGCAATCGGAATATTCTACCCTTGGTGTCATGCAAAGCTCTTTACGATTTAATAAAAAAGGGAAAATTCGTTCTGGATTTAATTATCATTTTATAGATAGCAACCATTATGATAAATATTGCTATTTTCATAAAAAAGATACGAGCTATTCACTTTATGATTTTGACAATAAAATGAATATTACCAAAACGTCTTTGTACAAAAAGGGGAAATTGAATTGGTTTTCTGATTGTAAGTATAATGATGCGGGAAAATTGATTAGCTATAAGCGCTTCAATAAAAAAAATGAACTTAAATATTCATATATTCATGAATATTATGATAATGGTAGTAGGAAAGAGACAAAGTATTATAACAAAAAAGGGAAACTAAAACATGTGTGGAATTATGCCTGTTTTCCTGAAGGAGAATTGGAAAAAAAGATCATTCAAACCAACTATTGTAAAAAGCGCGAATACAATCCCGACAGCAGTTATGTCGAAATTTATGAAAGCAATGATAACCGTGGCAATATGACGCGTAATGTGCAGAGATTTACCTATGACAGCTTGTTAACGGAATCAACTTATTTTAATAAAAGGGGAAAAGAGGGTATGCGAAACAACTATGAATATGATGTAAACAGAAATTGCATAAAGCGGATAGTTTTTTATAAGGGAAAATTATACTACACTTATTATGGTGGTTTTCTTCCGGGTGGACTTGAAGCAAGTTATAAATATGTAAACGCTAAGGGTAAAGAAAATCATGGTATTTTAGAATATGCGTTTTATTAAAATAAAATCCAGTGTAAAGGTTTTTAATTCTCTTCTTTCTCCGTTTCCTTTTCATCCTTTACAGCCGCTGTATCTTCGCTACACCAATCACATACCTCGCCCTCATCGGTAAATCCGAGTCCTTCGCATTTCGGGCAAACATATCCGCAGGTGGACATTTATCTGTAATTGAAAATTATTGTTGTCCTTTATTACAAGTTTACTTTTTATTATCAAATATTCAATCATTGAATGGAATTTGATTTTTTTGATACCATTCAAATCCATTTTCATTTTATTATTCGTTACATAATTTATCATCTTTCCAATTTTTGGGATTGTTTATTATATATGATGAAATGCGTTGATAGGATTGTTCATCACGAATGATATGTTCATAATAATTGCGTTGCCATAGGGGTAGAAAATTTTCTGCCCCTACAATTGCGGCGTCAACGATGTTTTGTGTCAATTCAACAATGCCATGAATATGATTTGGCATGATAACGTGTTCGTGTAAAATGGTATTCGGAAAATGTGCCGGAATTTCCAACCAACATTCATAGGCGATTTTGCCGGCATTATTCAAAATCATTTTGCTATTTTCAATTTTTCCGAACAAACATTTTCTATCCTGAATGCAAATGGTAATGAAATACAATCCTTTCTTTGAATAATCATATTCCTGAAGGCGAATCGATTTGCGGTGGTGTTGGGGCAGAAAATCTTCTGCCCTTACTTGCTTTTTCATAACTTTGAATGATTGTATTGATTGCCATCATAAAATTATTAACCTTAATAAATCATTAAATTTAACATGAACGACCAGCTCTTCCATTACCTCATCATCAGTTTAAAATCCATAGCCATTTATGTTTTTATCATAGGAGCAATAAGGCTATTCGGGAAAAAAGAACTGGCACAGCTTTCGGTTATAGACCTGGTTTTTATTTTACTTATAAGTAATTCTGTTCAGAATGCAATGGTAGGAACCGATACCTCTGTTCCCGGAGGCATTGCTGCCGCTTCGGGACTATTTATCGTCAATTACGTATTAAAATTACTTACACGAAAATATCCGGGCTTTAGTAAGGTTTTGCAAGGTGAAGCGATCATATTGGTATATAAGGGAAAAATAATGGAAGAGAGCTTGGAAAAAGCCATGTTGTCTTTAGATGAATTGGAAGCCGCAATAAGGGAACACGGAGTGGAAAAAATTAAAGAAGTGGATCTGGCGGTATTGGAAGTGGATGGAAATATCAGCGTGCTTTCAGATAATTATAAACATCATACCCAGCGTAAACGCAAAGCACATAAGGTTTTGAGTAAAACAAGCTAGGGTTAAGTTAAATGTTATTTGTTATAAGTTATACGCGATTATGCTTGTAGCATTCTTCTTGATCACTTCATCCCTTAATTCCTTCATCCCTCTGTTATAAATTCTCAAAACGCTTTCCAACCCTGAGCCAGTAAAGTATGTTTATTTCCGTTCTTTGTGATCAGGTTCATGCCTTCTGATTTGGCAGTGCAATGACCTATGACCGTTATATCCGGGTGATTATTGACTTTTTCAAAATCACTTTGTTTGATGGTAAATAATAATTCATAATCTTCCCCGCCACTTAAGGTGCAAAGGGTGGGATCAAGTTCCAGTTCACGTGCCATATTAAAAGTAGCCGGATCCATAGGGATCTTATCTTCATAAATACTTATCCCTATATCCGACTGCGAAGCAATATGAAATAATTCGGAGGACAAACCATCCGAGATATCAATCATGGAAGTAGGTTTTATGTTGAGGGCTTTCAAAATGTCGATCACATCTTTGCGGGCTTCCGGTTTTAATTGCCTTTCCAGGATATAGTCATGACCTGAAAGGTCAGGTTGCAGCTCGGGATTATTTACATATATACGTTTTTCGCGCTCCAGCAGTTGAAAGCCCATGTATGCTCCACCAAGATCACCGGTTACACAAACGAGGTCAAATTCTTTGGCACCATTGCGGTAAACAATTTCATCTTCAGCAGCTTCTCCAATGGCAGTAATGCTTATCACTATTCCCTGTTTGGATGCGGAAGTATCCCCGCCAACCAGGTCGACATTATATTGTGCGCAAGCGGCATGTATGCCTGAGTAAATCTCCTCTATAGCTTCCAGGCTGAATTTACTCGATACTCCAATAGACACTAAGATCTGTTTAGGCTTTGCATTCATCGCATAGATATCGCTCAGGTTCACGATCACCGCTTTGTAACCCAGGTGTTTCAGGGGAAAATAACCCAGGTCAAAATGTATGCCTTCCAATAAAAGATCTGTAGTGATAAGCGTGCATTTCCCTTCCGCATTTTTTATTACTGCTGCATCATCACCTACTCCTTTAATAGTAGCAGGATGTTTTAACTGGATTTTTTTAGTAAGATGATCAATAAGACCGAATTCGCCAAGCGATTCTAAAGAAGTAATACTTGTATTCTCAAACATGAGACAAAAGTAATTAGTAATTACTAATTAGTAATTACTAATTAATAATTAGGCTTGTAGCGGGGAATAAACTATAGTATAATCATTATGGTTCCTGCGATAATACAAGCAGCACCAATGGCAGTTTTCAGTGTTAAGGTTTCACCCAGGAAAATAACGGATAAAAGGATCGTCAATGCGACGCTTAATTTGTCAATACTTGCTACCTGTGATACTTTACCCATTTGCAGGGCTTTGAAATAAAAGATCCAGGATAAGCCGGTAGCTGCTCCTGAAAGAATAAGAAAGATGAGGTTTTGTCTACTCAGAGAGTTGATGGAATTTGTTCCTCCCCTGGAAAACGCAATTCCCCAGGCCAATAATAATATGACCACGCTTCTTATTGCTGTTGCGAGATCCGTGTCAATGTTTTTGATGCCGATCTTGGCAAAGATAGCCGTGAGCGCTGCAAAAAAGGCCGATAATAAAGCGTATGTCCACCACATCATGTTATAATTTATTTAGATTATCCAACTCAAACTTATGCAATTACTATCTATCAAAAACCCTGTCCACAAATTTTTTGATGGATATATTCAGCTTATCGCTTTCTTCAACCATGCTGCAATGCCCTGAATTTTCGAGGTAACATATTTCACTTTTTTTGCAAAGGGATGCCTGGTTGAACATATCATCTTCCGGGATCAAAACATCTCCTTTTCCTATGGCAAAAAAAACATCCTTGTCCGTTTCAGCAAGCAGGTCAATGCTCCGTTCACGTTTCATCATGGCTTTGCAGGCTTCAATGATCCCCTGGGCAGGACCTTTTATGGCTTCATCCATAAAAAATAATACGTCATCCTGATGAAGCGCCTGGTCTTTAAAAAGGGTGGGAATAAAGTTTTTGATATAAGGTTCCTTGCCGTTCTTTCGGATAAAGTTGATGACCTGTTTGCGTTTATCTTTGCGCTCTTCTGTGTCGGACACTACAGTGGAATGCAGCAGACCAAATCCGTTCAGGTAGCCAGGGAAAAGTTTTGCAAATGCCAGCGCCACGTAACCTCCCATGGAATGTCCCAGCATGATACATTCTTTGATCATTAAGGCATCCAGCGCTATTTTTAATTTTTGCGCGATCAGATCCATACTAAGATTTTGAATGATATCAGATTGCCCGAAGCCCGGAAGATCAAACGTAATGAGGTTGTAATGATCCTTTAAAAATAAAACCTGCTTGTTGAAGCAGGTATTATTCTCACAAAAGCCGTGCAACAATACAATGCTTTTGCCTTTTCCATAACTGTAATATTTAAGCATACAGTTTAGCTGTATTTGATCATTAGAAAAATCTGTAGCGGTAATCCTTCACGCCTTTAATATCTTTCAGTACGTCCATGTACCCGTATTCAAGTCTTTGCTGGAAACCACCTGACAGTTCAGTTTTGTAAGCCGTATAATCCGTAATGGGAGGTGATTCATTAAATTTATTTATCTGGTAAGCATATACCCCGGCATCACCTTTAACAGGTCCGCTGATCTTATTGATCGCTGAACCGAATACAGTGCCGACAAAAGTATTATCCATGCCTATGAAGCCAATATTCGTGTTTTCAAAACTTTGTGCACCAACAGGAGTCAGCGTTACGTTAAGTTTCGCACTCAATGCCTGCAGGGTACTGGCGCCGGCTTTCATAGCAGCGTTCATTTTTTCCATCAGCTGATCGGCTTTTTTATCTTTACGATAATCCGTTTCCACGCGCGTTCTTGATGCATCAAAATTGGGTTTGCCTTTTTCACGGATATCTTTCACCACAGCAATGATATATTTATCACCCACAGTAAATACATCACTCACGGCAGCTTTTTTGGCATTGTATGCCCAACGGACCACTTCACGTGCATCACTGTATCCGGGCAGGTAGCTGTCTGTTTCACGCACAAATTCAGCCTGGTGTTTCTCTATTTTTTTCTCTGTCACATTTTTCTCAAATTCTTCCATGGTCAGGCTGGCAGCAGCAAACTGGCTGGCTTCATTATAAGCTTTGCCTAAAGTTTTTTCACTGGGTTCCACACTGCGTTCAAGCATTCCGGCACATACCAGTTTTTTGGATTTGTTTTCCGTAACTTTTAGAATATGCCAGCCGAACTGGGTTTTTACAATCATCAGGTCACCTTTTTTACCATTCTTTACTGCGGTATTGAATTCTTTCACCATCTGTCCATCGGCAAACCAGCCTAAATCTCCACCTTTATCTTTGGTACCATCTGTTCCGTATTGCATGGCCATTGCTGCAAAGTCACTGCCTTTTTTGATCTGAGCCAAAACTTCTTCTGCCTTCTTTTTGCTGTTTAAAGTATCCTGCGCGGTGGGTCCTTCTGCTTTAAATAAAATATGACTGGCACGCATATAAAGAATAGTATCTTCTTTGGTACCGCTGATCTTGTAAACCTGGTATTTGCCTTCTCTATAAAATGGACCAACAACCGTTCCTACCGAATCGGAGAAAAGCTGGTTGACGATCTCTGGTGGATAAGCACCGCGGGGTTTGGCCGCCATATCAAACTTTACATCACTGTTGGCATCTACAAATATCGTATCGTTCTTTGCATTGCGAAAAGGTTCCACCTGGTCATAGGCCCATTTTTTTACCACTGCGCTATCTTCGCTGGTAGGAGCAAAATTCCATACAACAAACTCCAGTTTGCGGCTGTTCTCACGCTCTTTATACTTATCCTGGTTCTTATTAAAATAGGCTTTCAGATCTTTCTCATCCGCCTTGATGGTTGAATCGGAAACGGTATTGTATGCCAATGCCACATAATTCATTTCGGCTGAACGTGTGCGGGTCTTATAAAGATTTTTTGCGTCGAGTGAACTGGCATAAATGCCTTTCTTCAGCAGCTGCGCGTACTTGCGGGTCAATACATCGTTGACGACATAATCTTCAAAATCCTTTAATTGTTTTTTCTCTTTTTCATCAGTGCCTTCACCGATCCGTTTAAGAATTCTCAACACGTTATTCTTATCAAACGCACCTGTTTTAGGATCACTGAGGGATTGCCTCACCTGGGGATGAATATTTTCACCGTAAAAGAGATCACCAAGCTCATCATTGCTGACCACTATGCCAAGCTCTGCATACTCTTTACCCATGATATGTTCCTGCAATATCATGTTCCAGGTCTGTTCATTGAGCTGGGTGCGGGTATTATCTTCTATGGGCTGGTTGGGGTTCCGGGCTTTATAATTTTCTATTTGTTCGTCCATTTTCTGGCTGAACATCTTGATCCCTATTTTTTCACCGTCTATCTCTCCTACATCATTGGAATTGCGGCCTCCCCCAAATATTCCGTAGTTGGAATTCAATGCGTCAGAAATAACAAAAAGTAATAAGGCTACGCCAACTGCTCCGATTGCAAGTCCTGATCTGTTTCTTATTTTAGTTAATATTGCCATAAGTTTTTTAAAGAACGGCAAAAATAAGCGCAGATGTCATACGAGGCAAATGTATTTATTATTGCAATTGCTTTACAAATCAACCATTTAACATTTTTTGAATTGAAACCTTACGGAAAACTCTACTTAATACCCAATTTTTTGGCGGATGATAACCCGCAAAATTTTTTAGCGGAAATGGTCAGGCAATCGGTGAACCATATCCGGCACTTTATTGTTGAGAGTGAAAAAGAAGGCCGGGCATTGATAAAAAGGCTGCAGATCATCACTCCTCAAAGTGAATTAAGGCTCTGGCTGCTGAATGAACACAGTGATGAAAAGAGTGTGCATCATTTACTTGAAGCACTGAAAGATGGCCATGACGCGGGTTTAATGAGCGATGCCGGATTGCCTTGCGTGGCTGATCCGGGTTATGAACTGGTCAGTTTATGTCATCAGAAAAATATTGAGATCATTCCCCTGCCCGGGACGTCCAGCATTTTTATGGCTTTGATGGGAAGCGGGTTTAGCGGGCAGAATTTTGTATTTCATGGTTACCTTCCGATTGAAAAAGCACAACGAATAAAAAAACTCAAAGAAATAGAAGCGGATGCCTTCAAAAAACAGCAAACGCAGATCTTTATGGAAACCCCATACCGCAATATGCCCTTGCTGGAAGATATTTTAAGGAACTGCAAGTCCCTCACAAAACTGTGTATCGCATCAAACATAAGTGCAGCAGAACAATTCATCAAAACAAAAACAATAAGGGAGTGGCAGCAGCAAAAACCTGATCTGCATAAAAAACCCTCCATTTTTTTAATAGCTGTTTGATAAGTTGACATATTTATTATATTTGAGTTAAAATTAACAAATACCATTATGAAAAAGCTGATCCCCCTTATAGTAATCATTGCGCTGGTTTTTAATATAAACAAAAGCTATGCACAAGACCTGATCTACAAAAAAAATAAAGAAGTATTGGTAGTAAAGATCATTGAACTGGGTACTGATGAAATTAAATATAAAGACTTTAATAACCAAAGTGGTATTACCCTTGTAATTGATAAAACGGAGGTGTATAAAGTAAAGTTCGAAACTGGCAAAGAAGTAATGATGGCGGATATGAATAATCCAAATCAATATGCCAGTCAGAAAAAGAGTGCAATAAAAGTGGACTTCCTTGCACCGATGTTTGGACAATTTACTTTTGGATATGAAAGAAGTTTAAAACCCGGCTCAAGCATTGAATTTCAATTGGGTTTAATTGGTTTAGGAATTAATAACTATACCAGTATTAGTCCAGGTGCGTCTTGTTCCGGAGCCTTTGTAAGGGCAGGTTATAAATTTATTCGTACGCCTGATTTTTATTTAAAAGGAATGCGATACTCTCATATCTTAAAAGGCTCTTATATCAGACCTGAAATTACTTTTGGACAATGCACTGAAAATTATCGGCTTTTCAATTACAATACCGGAAACTTTGATAATTTAAGCCATCAGGTATCAATTGGAGCAATTATGATCAATTTTGGCAAGCAGTGGGTAATGAATGATTTTTTTTTAGTTGACTATTTCTTTGGCCTTGGTTATGGCTTTTCAAGTGCAAGCAGGGATCTGAATAATACTTATTTTGACGGAAATCCTTATTTTGGCAATAGCCATGCTTTTTTAGGTCCTTACGGGGGTAGTCCGCTATCCTGGAATGCCGGCTTAAAAATAGGTATCTTGCTGAAATAGCGGTTAAAATATTATATTAATAGCCTTGGGGAATTTATTCGTTTCCTCAAGGCTTTTTTGATGATCAAATCATAACATAAAAATAATTTTTCTTGCCTATTATATTTCTATTCATAAATTTGTCTAACAAATGTTAGGGAATGAGTGAATCATTGAATAGTAAGCGTAAAGAACAAATTATTGATACCGCGGCTAAGCTTTTCAGGAAGAATGGCTATGAAGCCACATCTGTTCGCGACCTTGCCACAGAAATGGATATGGAAGCGGCCAGCCTTTATCACCATATCAAATCAAAAGAAGAATTGCTGGAAAGTATCTGCTTCAACATGGCAGCTAAATTCAGCACAGCTATTAAAGAGGTAAATGATATTTATTTCAATGCGGAAGAAAAATTGCGTATGGCCATCAAACTGCATGTGGAGATTATTTCTGCCAACCAGGATCAGTCTGCAGTCTTTTTGCATGAATGGAGAAGTCTCAGCGAACCTAAACTTTCCGAATTCAAGCAAATGCGCAATAAATATGAAAACGGATTTCGCATAATCCTTGAGGATGGAGAAAATGAAAACGTATTTGAGAGCGTAGATAAAAAATTTGCGGTGTTAACGATCCTGTCAGCTGTTAATTGGATCAATGAATGGTATAAACCTGATGGTACCATGAAACCTGCTGAAATTGCTACAAAGCTCAGTGATTTTATTTTGGGTGGATTGCGCAAAAAACTGCTGACGGACCTTAATTATAAACCCTGATTAGAATAGATAAACCAGCTAAAGGCTAATGGCCAGCAGCTAAAAGCAAAATAACATGTACGGAAACGCTTATATAGATCCTAACGAAAAGGCCAATTCGATCCTTGCAGGTGAAGACCCTGCGAGGTTGGTCGAATTTGAAGCCCGTATAACCCGAGGTGAAAAGATCGAACCGAGGGACTGGATGCCTAAGGAATATCGCAAGCAATTGGTTCGCATGATCGAGCAACATGCACATTCTGAAATTATAGGTGCCTTGCCTGAAGGGACATGGATCACACGTGCCCCCGGTTTCAGGCGTAAACTGGCCCTGATGGCAAAAGTGCAGGATGAGGTCGGGCATGCCCAGTTATTATACAGCGCTGCCGAAACCCTTGGCAAAAGCCGCGAAGCTATGATCAATGACCTGATCACCGGTAAGTCAAAATATTCAAACGTATTTAATTACCCGGCTTACACCTGGGCAGATGCCTGCATTATAGCCTGGCTGATCGATGCGGGTGCTATCATCAACCAGGTGGCCAATGCTAAAGGCAGTTACGGACCTTATTGCAGGGCATTGGACAGAATATGTACTGAAGAATCTTTTCACCTCAAATACGGCCATGATAATGTGGTAACCCTTGCAACAGGAACCAAAACACAACGTGACATGGTGCAGGCTGCATTGACCCGTTGGTGGCCGCCTATCATGCACTTCTTCGGACCCTCAGATAAAATTTCACAACATACGGAGACTTTAATGAAATGGAAGGTGAAAATGGCGACAAATGATGACATGCGTCAGCAGTTTTTAAATATGTATGTGCCTAAGATCTGGGATCTGGGTTTAACTGTTCCTGATCCTGAATTGAAAAAGAATGAACTGACCGGGAAATGGGAATATACCGAACCCGATTGGGATGAATTTAAACGCGTGATAAATGGCGATGGACCCTGCAATGCTGAAAGATTGGCTGTACGAAGGATGGCGGAAGAGCGGGGCCGGTGGGTAAGGGAAGCGTTGTTGAAAAAAGGGGCAGAATATGTTTTGCCATATGCCTAAAAGTAATTTTCAAATTTTGTAATAATAAACAATGATCCAATCCCTCGACCCCCGTGTAGCGCGTGCTCACATAGAAGAAGACAATTCCATAGCTCCATTGAAAGAAATGGACAACTGGGAAACGTATGAAGTTTTTCACCAGAAAAAACGTGGCGACCAGCATTTACATGTCGGGATCGTTCATGCGCCAAATGTTGAAATGGCGATGCTGTTTGCCAAAGAACAATACGGGCGCAGGGGAATAAGTGTAAATATGTGGGTAGTGCGGACCTCAGATGTATTTGCCACCGAATATGAAGATACAGATATTTTTGAAACAGTGCCGGAAAAGCAGTACCGCGAAGCCGGAGGTTACAAAGTGATGGAGAAGATCAATAAATATAAAAAAGGGCAAAAAGAACTTGCAGGATAAATGAACTTCTCCGTATTCATTAAAGAAAAGCTATTTTACGTTCAGCTGGCAATACTATTTGCGTTATCTGTTGTATTTGCGTATGAACGGATCTTAAATGTCGACAATTCCCTTGCTTTTTTTAATATTGTAAATAGTAAAATATTCAATTTCCCTGAATTTCGCGTAGGGGTGGTGTTTACACAAATCCCGCTTATGCTGGGCGCTCTTCTACATTTGCCCTTGAAAATGCTGGTTTATCTTTATTCTATCACATTTCCTTTACTCTACATTTTTATTTTTTTTATCTGTTATCATTTGTTAAAAAATACAGAAGCAGCCATCTGTTTATTATTATCATTGTGCATTTGCACTGCGCAAAGTTTTTTTCACCCGGTCACTGAAACCCACCAGGCCATTGCATTTTCATGCTTGCTGTATGCGGTGATCAGTAGCGGACAGATATCAAATACCATTATCAAATACCTTCTCACATGTTGCATAATTATTTTATGCCTTCTCACACATCCTGTTGCGTTATTTACTGTTTTATTTGTTTTGATATTTTCATTTATTAATCATTCCGGTCAAAAGGACAGGGTATTTTATTTCTCAGCTGTTATTGTGACTTTTCTTTTCTCCCTGATAAGGTTTTTAGCAAGCACCAAAGGTTATGATGCAGAACAATACGAGCAGTTAAAGAACTTCAAAAATATCCTGCCCGTTTTTTTTTCATTGTACCCGGTACTTTTTATCAAAATACATTTCATTGAACTTTATTTATCAGCAACAATTTTATTCCTGCTCAGCGAATGTTATTTTCTGTATTCAAAGAAAATAATCCATGCGCTGCTCTTAGCTGTTTCCGTTATTGGCTTTGTATGCATAAGCATAATTACTTTCAACAAAGGGGATGCCGATATGATGATGGAAAAAAGTTTTATGCCTGCTGCATTTATGATATGCTTATGTTTTACTTATATCATAACGCTTGTTAATTTTAAATCATACATGCACAACATTTCCTATATATTTATTCATTTTATTCTGATCATTTCTTTTATAAGAATAATACCGGGTGGAAAAATATTTACAACACGGATAAACTACCTGGATAGAATTATTACGTATGCTGAAATGATCAAATCACCTAAACTGATTTTCAATCCTTCCAATTTGAATAAAGATATACTGATCAACAATTGGGGGTTTTCACTGGATTTGCTGATACTGAGCGCATGTGACAAAAAACAAATAACTACTGCTTATATTGCGGATGACAAAGAATTAAGACACTTTCAGCTCGGAGATAAATATCTTTTTTTATGGTGGCCGGTTTTGGATCAGCGTGCTTTGGATACGGCCTATTTTAATTTACAAACTACACCTTATGTTATAGTCAATAAATTTTTAAAACTATGAGTACAGCGGCAATAAAAGAATTGTTATACAAAATGGCTGATGACCTGTTGATCATTGGTCACCGTAACAGTGAATGGACCGGACTTGGACCAATACTGGAAGAAGATATTGCCTTCAGTTCAATGGCGCAGGATAAAATAGGACAAGCGCAGGTCTTATACCAGATATTGAACGAACTTGGCGAAGCAGAACCCGATAAGGTTGCTTTTACAAGAAATGCAGGACAGTTTCATAATTCACAATTTGTCGAATTACCAAACAGCGATTACGACTTTAGCCTGATGCGTCATTTTTTGTATGATCATGCCGACCAGTTACGCTTTGAAATGCTTGCCAATTCAAGCTTTGAACCGCTGGCAAAAGTGGCACGTAAAATAAAAGGGGAGTTGAAATATCATATTTACCACGCCAATACCTGGGTGACAAAATTAGGCGCAGCTACGGAAGAAAGTCATGCACGTATGCAATCGGCATTAAATGAAGCCTGGAATTTTGCACTCGGAATTTTTGAAGAAGGAGACTTTGAAAAGGAATTGCAAGCCCAAAAAATATTTGCAGGTGAGGGGGCCTTAAAAAAGCAATGGATGGAAAATATCTTACCTGAATTGTCAAAAGCGAATCTGATTATTCCTGCTGAGAAAAACTGGAAGCCGGAATTAGGCGGACGCAAAGCTTACCATACAGAACATTTACAGCCACTGCTTGATGAAATGTCAGAGGTGTTTCGTGTTGATGAAACTGCCGAATGGTAAAAGCGAGTTGTTGCAGATAAATTTAAAAGCTTTAAATATCCTCATGAATCTTCCCCTGAAAATAGCAAGCCGTTATTTCTTCTCGCGTAGGGGGAGCGGGGGACTTAATGCCATCAGTATTATTTCAGGGATCAGTCTTGCAGGTTATATTACAGGTGCAGCGGCACTCATCATTGTGCTTTCTGTCTTCAATGGTTTTGAAGATCTTTTTTCAAAAATGTATGGCAATTTTGACCCTGATGTAAAAATAAGTGCTGTCAAAGGAAAAAGTTTTGATACGGCTAATATAAATATCTCTGCAATCAGGCAGACAGATGGGGTATTGAATATCTCCTTAACACTGGAAGAAAACGTGTTGCTCAGGTATGATAATAAGCAAAGCCTATCAACGGTGAAGGGAGTTGACAATGCCTACCTGTCAGTCAGTCACCTGGACAGTTGCGTGGTTCGTGGAACACTTTTGCTTCAAAAAGGGGATACTAATTTTGCCCTGGTCGGGCAGGGAATTGCTTACCAGCTTGGAGTTGATCCGGATAACCAGTTTAATTTTTTAGCCGTGTATGCACCACGTAAAGGGAAAATTGACATGCTTAACCCGGAAGGAGCATTCAATAAAAATATTATTTCCCCGGCCGGAACTTTTGCCGTGCAGGATGAAGTGGATAATAAATATGTGATCGTCCCGCTTAGCTTTTTAAGAACTTTGCTTGAAAAAGAAAAGCAGGTTTCATCTCTTGAGATCATTATTAAACCTGGTGCTGACATCAATGAAGTAAAGGGAAAAATACAAACAATATGTGGTGATTCATATAAAGTACAAAACCGATATGAGCAGCGTGAAGCATTTTATAAAGTGGTCAGGTCAGAGAAAGCGATCAGTTATATTATACTTCTTTTTATTCTGATCATTGCTGCATTTAATACGATCGGTTCCCTGTATATGCTAGTGATGGAAAAGAAAAAAGACCTCCGCTTGTTTTCAGGCATGGGAATGGAGGCCAAAAATATTGCAAATGTTTTTCGATATGAGAGTTTGCTGATCGCCTTTACTGGTGGTATTCTCGGCATCCTGCTGGGATTTGTTGTATGTTATCTGCAGGAAGAGTATGGATTTGTAAAGCTGAACTACAATGTGAACGCCTGGATCCAGGCTTACCCAGTCATGGTAAAATTTTCCGACTTCATTTTGGTATTTATCACCATTCTTTCCTTGGGATTTTTTACTTCACTCTACCCGGCTTATAAAGCAAAGAAATTAATTTGATTCTTTATAGATCACTTCCAGCAATGTTTGTCCTACCGATCTTAAAGTGCCCCTGTCAATGATGCTCATATTATCACCCATCGTATGATGATAAGGCGGGAAACTGCTCCTCGTACTTTCTGTATAATGAATAATATCTATGGTTGGGATGCCGGTATATTCATTTACATAATAATGATCATCTTCTATTCCTCCCGGTGCATTGTAATAATAAAACTGGCTGGAAAAACCCAGTTCCACTGCCTGGTCCCAGACTTTGCGCAATATCGGTTGCGCGTATTTCACACTATTTGCTTCCCAGATAAATTTTGCACCTGCTCCGCCAACCATATCCAATAATACCCCGAATTCCGCTTTATAACCTGGTTTATGCAAATGCTTTCCCCAGTATTGCGAACCCAGGCAATAAGAGTGTTCATATTCTCTTTTGCCAAGATCTTCTGCATCAAAACACACAAAATCAATTCCTATTGCAGGTTTTTTATCATGTAAAAGTCTAGCCATTTCCAACATCACGGCCGGACCACTTGCACCGTCGTCTGCCGCTAAAATAGGTTTATTCTGATTCGCTGTATTGGGGTCTTCATCGGCATAAGGCCTGCTGTCCCAATGGGTGCAGATCATTATCCTTTTTTTTGCTGAGGGATTAAACTCAACAATAATATTCCTGATGTTTAATTTCCCAGCGTCAAAACTTTTGATCTGCTCTTTCTGCTCGATGACATTATCTGCAAATTTTTTAAATTCTTTTACCATCCAGTCAGCGCATTTTTTACTTTCTTCCGAACCTGTAACGCGAGGTCCGAAATCGACCTGCTTTTGCACAAAGTAATAGGCTGAATCTGCGTTGAAGTTGGGACTTACCTGCTTATAAGTTGGCTGTTGGCTGTTAGCTGTTGGCTCCTGGCTTTGCTGAGTTGGTTCATTTCCGCATGAAGTGATAAACAATACTATTACAAATAATAAAAGGGGATCATACCTAAACCCGATTAAGCTTCCATTCAATAAATTGCTTCTTTCACTCCTCATTATTAATTATTAATTATTAATTGTATAGCTGGTTCCGTCCTTGCTGTCTTTAATTTCAAAACCAATCTCTTTTAACTGATCGCGGATCTGATCACTTGTTGCAAAATCCTTTTTTGCTTTCGCATCATTGCGTTGTTGAATGATCATTTGCATCAAACCATCAATTTTATTGGTATCTGCAGCGTTTTCTTCTTGCAGTCCCAGTATATCAAATACAAGATCGTTAAACAATTTTTGTAAAAGATCTTTATCTTTTTGGGTGATATTTTCTTTCCCGTCGTTCACAGAATTAATGATACGAACTCCTTCAAACAGATTTGCAATTGCGATTGGCGTATTGAAATCTTCATTCATTGCATTATAGATATTGGAAATTAGAAGTTGGAGGTTAGAAGTTGGAACCTGAACGTCCGATGTCTTTAACGTTGGAATTAATTTAATAGCATTCATCAATCTTTGCAAGCCCTTTTCCGCCGCCTGTAAAGCCTCATTGGAAAAATCAAGGGTGCTGCGGTAATGCGCCTGCAACATGAAAAAACGAACCGTCATAGGGCTATAACCTTTGTCTAATAATGCATGTTCCCCGCTAAATAATTCATGCGGCAAAAAAGAATTACCTAAACTTTTACTCATCTTCTGGCCGTTAACAGTTAACATATTGGTATGGATCCAGTAATGCGCAGGAGATGTATGATGGCAGGCAATGTTCTGTGCAATTTCATTTGTGTGATGTGTTGGGATCAGGTCCATTCCGCCACCATGAATGTCAAACTCATTCCCCAAATATTTGGAGCTCATGGCTGAGCATTCGATATGCCAACCGGGAAAACCCTCTCCCCACGGCGATGGCCAGCGCATGATATGCTCAGGTTTTGCTTTTATCCAAAGCGCAAAATCAAGGCGGCCTTTCTTCTCATCCTGTCCGTCAAGTTCCCGCGTGTTGTTCAATAAGTCTTCCACATTGCGGTTGGAGAGTTCGGTGTAATTATATTTTATGATGAATTTTTCCACATCAAAATAAACTGTACCGTTTTTTTCATAAGCATAGCCATTTTCAATGATCTTTTTTGTCATTTCTATCTGTTCAATGATATGACCTGTAGCAGTTGGCTCTATACTTGGGGGAAGCGTATTGAACATTTGCAAGACCTGATGAAAATCCAGTGTATATTTCTGCACGATCTCCATGGGCTCCAATTGTTCGAGTTTTGCTTTTTTTGAAAATTTATCTTCTCCTTCATCCTGGTCGCCTTCCAAGTGTCCCGCGTCCGTGATGTTGCGCACATAACGTACTTTGTAACCTAAATGCAATAAATAGCGGTAAATGATATCAAAAGAAATATAGGTGCGGCAATTACCAAGATGTGCATTGCTGTAAACAGTCGGACCGCAAACATACATACCTACATAACCCTTATGAAGTGGTTTGAACTCTTGCGTTTGTTTGCTTAACGTGTTATATATTTTTAATTCCTGCGTCATTAATTATTTTAAATAAAGTGCGAATGTAATGAATTACACTACATCCGCCTTAGGTAGAAAGGTATCTAAAAAATATCAGCTACAGATTAACGCAGATTTTCGTAACCTTCTATTACTAAATCTGCTGTTATGAAATTTTGTAATCTTTCAATTTTTAAATTCTTTTTCTGTGTAATCAGTGAAATCTGTGGCCATAAATATCCAAGCATGTTAAGCCATAACACTGAATTGGTGATCATATAATATTTTGTAATAACCTCCTTGTCTTAACAGTTCCCTGTGCGAACCACGTTCAACAATTTGTCCTTTATCAAAAACCAAAATTTCATCTGCATCCTGTATGGTTGAAAGCCTGTGAGCGATCACAATAGAGGTTCTACCTTCCATCATTTTAGCTATCGCATGTTGTATCAGTTTCTCACTTTCATTATCAATACTTGATGTGGCCTCATCCAGGATCAAAATGGCAGGATCTGCGACCATTGCCCGGACAAATGAGATTAGTTGCCTTTGTCCCACACTTAAGGTAGCTCCCCGTTCACGTACATTTTGATTGTAGCCATCAGGAAGCTTATTGATAAAATCATGTGCGCCTAAAAGTTTTGCCGTTTCAATAATTTTTTCATTGCTGATATTTTTATTAAACAGACGGATATTTTCAAATACAGTTCCGCTGAATAAAAAAACATCCTGCAATACCACGGAAATATTTTTGCGTAAAGACTGGTTATTGATATCCCGGATACTTTGTCCGTCAATGAGAATATCTCCTTTATTGATCTCGTAAAAACGGCTCAGTAAATTGATAACAGATGATTTTCCGGCTCCTGTGGCCCCAACCAAAGCAACAGTTTTACCCCTCCCGGCCTTGAATGAAATGTCTTTTAAAACATATTCTTCCTCATTGTAAGCAAACCATACATTTTTAAATGCAATATCTCCTTCCACTTTCTGAAGTATTTTTTCCCCGCTGGCTTCAATA
>Ga0207118_1048_pt1 | contig 24438 bp, 23 predicted proteins | sample Alteio_BWMinHeat_42_FD_153507 | JGI IMG/M metagenome (GOLD analysis project Ga0207118, IMG submission 153507) | Enriched cells from forest soil in Barre Woods Harvard Forest LTER site, Petersham, Massachusetts, United States -... | ecosystem: Environmental > Terrestrial > Soil > Temperate forest >...
GGCGCAGCAGAAAAGCATGAGCGACGAGGGCGGGCGAGTGCTGGCGCTGGAGAAGGCATGGAATCTTGCGCTGGAAGAAAAGGACGCGAAGGCGCTGGACATGCTGCTGGCGAATACGTTTGTATCGGTGGACATTGATGGAAGCATTGCGTCGCGGAGCGAATTTCTGGCGAGCATCAAGTCGGCGGACTATCAGCCGTCGCAAGCGGTGACGGAGCAAAGCACGGTGCAGGTGTACGGGGATGCCGCGGTGGTCGTGGGAGTGTTTCGAATCAAAGGGACGGAGAAAGGGAAGGCGTACGTGCACCGCGAACGGTTTGTGGATACGTGGATCAAGCTGCGTGGAACGTGGCAATGTGTGGCGACGACGAGCACGTTGATTACGGGGAAATAGCGCGCGGAAAATGGAAAATTGAAATTAGAAATTGGGGAGAGTAAATCCCCACACGATACTGCAAAGCGGGAGCAGAGCTCCCGCACTCCACAAAAATATTGGGGGGAGCTTAACGGCGGGACCAGAGGGCAGATTTGTAGGCGTAGGGGGAGGACTCGTAGAGGACGCTCCAGGTGTCGTCGAAATTGCGGGAGACGTAGAGGTAGCGGATGGGGCGGCCATCGGGGGGAGGGTCGCCGTTGACGGTGACTTCCACCTTTACGATCATGTGGCTGGTGCCGCCGTGGGCAGAGAGTGAAACGATTTGGACGTCCATGGGCGGAGGCTCGGGTTCGGGGGGCAAGCCGGCTTTGGCGTCTTCGAGTTTTCGGAGAAGGTCTTTGGGGGTTTCGCCGCGATACCCGCGAAGCAGCCAGGATTGGATGGCCTGGCGGCCGGCGTCGTCGACGGGGCGAATGCGGTAGGAGACCTGCGCGCCGTACCAAGCGGCTACGACGGCGAGGGCGACCAAAGCTTTCCAGCCGCTTAGCGTGAATTTGTAGTCGGGCATGGAGCCTCCTGGGGCGGGAGGAGATGCTCAGATGGATACGGAAAGTTTCCCTAAGACGAGGCTAGCACGATGGCGGAGAGCGGGCGACGTGAGGGCGAGGGAGTGTGCGCAAAAGAAGAAGAGGATTAACGCAGGTGCGCATCAAACCACTTCGCTGTTCGCAAGGTACGATCGCGCAGGTGGGCGGGGTTGATGAAGTGGTGGCCTTCGTGTTCGTAGACGACGAGCTGGGTTTCGACGCCGAGAGTTTTGAGGGCGTGCCAGAATTCGTAGGATTGCGGGGTGGGGCATTCGCCGTCGCTGTCGCCGACGAGGATGAGTGTGGGAGTTTTGGCGTTTTTGATGAAGGTGATGGGGGAGCTTTTGGCGTAGACCTCGGGGTCGTCGTAAACGGATTTGCCGAAGAAGGGGATCATCCACTGATCGATTTTGTTTTCGCCGTAGTAGCTCTGGAGGTTGGCAAGGCCTGCGCCGGCCATGGCGGCTTTGAAGCGAGTGCTTTGCGTGATGCCCCACATGGTCATATAGCCGCCGTAGCTCCAGCCGGTGAGGCCGAGGCGAGCGGGGTCGATGGGGGCGGCGCGGAGGGCTTCGTCGACGCCGGCGAGGACGTCGCGAAAATCGCCGTAGCCGAAGTCGCGAACGTTGGCGCGGGTGAAAGCTTCGCCCTGGCCGAAGCTGCCGCGGGGATTAGGTTGGAAGACGAAATAGCCGGAAGCGGCTAGAGCGATGGCGAAGTCTCCCGCGCGCGGCCATTCCGATTGGACCGCGGCTCCTGGGCCGCCGTGGACTTCGACGATCATGGGATATTTTTTGGCGGGATCGAAATGGCGCGGGTAGATGAGCCAGCCTTGAAGGTCGTAGGCGTCATTTTTCCAGTGGAGGGACTTGGCTTCGCCCCAGGCGGGTTTTACAGCGGCGGCGTTGCGATGAGTGACTTGGCGCCAGTAGCCGATGGGGCCGGCCCAGATTTCGGGGGGATCGCTGAGAGAGCTGCGGATGATGGCGGAAGTTTTGCCGTCTGCGGCGAGGGAGAGGTTGGTGCCCCAGAGGCCAGCGGAGATTTGTTCCTGGCCGCGCCAAAGAGGATCGATGCGGTTGGTGGAGGGATCGACGGTGGCGATGGCGGCGTCGCCTTCGATGGTTTCGCCGAAGATGATTTTTCCTTCGGGGGTCCAGGCAAGCGAGTTTGCGGTGGCTTTCATTTCGGGGGTGAGGTTGGTGAGTTCGCCGCCGGTCGCGGAAATCGCGAAGATGTCGCCGCCGACGGAGGGTTCATCGCTCATGAGGCCAGCGATGAAGGCGATTTTCTTGCCGTCGGGGGACCAGGCGGGATTGGCGATTTGCAAAGGCGGCTTGTAGATGGACTTCATGAGGCCGAGAGGGCCGGCGTCGAGGGTGTAGAGCTGGGCGATGTACCAGTTGTTGTCGCCATTGCCGTGGGCGGCGAGGAGGGCGAAGCGGGCGCTGTCGGGGGACCAGTCGAATTCGTAGACGTACATGTCGGGAGGAGAGATTTGGCGGAATTCGCCGGAGGCGAGGTCGACTAGGGCGAGGCGCTGTTCGAAAAAGGCGTCCTTGATTTCGCCGGTTTCGGGAGTTTCGGCAACGAGCGGACCGGCGGCGCGGGTGGCGTTCTCGGTGAAGAGGACAGCGATGGTTTTGCCGTCGGGGGACCAGCGCGGGGTGGCGAGGAGACCTTTGACGCTGGTCAGCCGATGAATTGAGCCGTGGTCGGCCAAATCCTTGACGTAGAGCTGTAATTGGCCAGGTTTTACGCCATCCGACAGGAAGGCCAGCTTCGTACTGTCGGGAGACCAAGCAAGAGATCCTTCAGCTCGTGGCACGAACTGAATTCCATCTGCAATAACGCCTTTACTTGAAAGGCTGACGTTCCTCGTTGCAGCGCTGACACGAGCTGGCCCTTCGTTTGATTGGAGACCTGTGACGTAGATGGCGGTGTTGCCGTCGGGGGCGCCGTCTTTGCCTACTAGGGTTTCGACCCAGGCGATTTTTTTGCCGTCGGGGGAGATGACGGTTTGTTCGAAACGATGCGTGGCGAAGAGCGTGTTCATGACTTCGTCGAGAGGCGTGGCGGGCGCTGAAGGCGCGGGCTTTTTGGAGTTTTTCTCCTGCGCGCCGACAGGAATCGATGCGGAGATGGAAACAGCAAGGACGCAAGCCACGAACCATTTCGAAAAACGCATGCGTTCTGACCTTTCGAAGCGAATTGGTGCGCGGCAAAGATAAACCGAGAGGCTCGTTGCTGCAAGCAAAGAGCGGCCCGCCTCCCTTCGAACCTCAGGGCAAGCGGAAGGCGGGGCCCTACAAACCTGTGAAGGAGCACGGCTGGAGAAAGAGTGGATTAGTGATTCGAAAGTTCGTTGTTGCGGCGGGGTTCGCGCGTAGAATTCGCGCAGCTTGATTTGTGGAGGTGCGTATCGTGGATCGCCGCGGATTTTTGTCGTCGGTTGCTGGACTTGCTGGCACGGCGGGGGCGTTGAGCCTGGTGCGGGAGTGGCCGGCGCTGTTCGAACAGGAAACGCCGAAAATGCCAGACAGCGCGTTGTATGGTTCGAATGAAGAAGAATACTGGGCGGAGCTGCGCAGACAATTTCTGATTCCGCGCGATGAGGTTTATCTGAACAACGGGACAGTGGGATCGTCGCCGATGCCGGTGCTGAAGGCGATTTTTGACGGCTACAACGAAACAGAAAAAATGGCGCAGAGCAATCCGGAGGATTATCCGATCTGGGGCTACGCGTCGTGGAACGAGTTTCGTGATCCGGTGGCGGCGTTTGTAGGTTGCAACCGCGATGAACTGGCGCTGCTGCGAAACGCGACGGAGGCCAACAGCTATATCGCCAACGGTGTGGATATGAAACCGGGCGATGAAGTTTTGATGACCGACCAGGAGCATCCGGGCGGCGAGCACCCGTGGAATTTGAAAGCGAAGCGCTACGGGATCGTGGTGAAAAAAGTGACGCTGCCGAAGCCGGTGCCGAACGCGGCGGCGGTTATGAATCTTTTTAGCGATGCGATTACTCCGCGGACCAAGGTGCTTTTCTTCAGCCATATTTCGACGGTGACGGGCGTGGTGTTGCCGGTGAAGGAGCTCTGCGCGCTGGCTCGTTCGAAAGGAATTCTCTCCGCGGTAGACGGCGCGCACGTGCCGGGCATGATGAAGCTGAACCTGCATGAGCTGGGCTGCGACATGTATTCTTCCAGCCCGCACAAATGGCTGCAGGCGACGAAAGGCAGCGGATTTTTGTACGTGCGCGATGAAGTGATCGACCGCCTATGGAACACGATTGCGACCGAGGGCTGGAACGACACGAAGATTCGCGCGGAACGATTCCAGCGGATCGGCAGTTCGAACGTGCCGGCGCTCTGGGGCCTGCGCGCGGCGGTGCAACTGGCGAATGAAATCGGGATGGAGCGGATTGAGAAGAGGCACCGTCAGTCGGCTGACTACATTTTGAAGGAGATGGTGAAGCGCGGCGCGGAATCATGGACTTCGCCGGACCCGGCGCTGCGCTGCGGAATTGCGACGGTGAATGTGCAGCCGCTGCAGATTGTGGAGACCGAAAACTGGATGTGGAAGGAAAAGAAGATTCGGATTCGAGGCGGGGCACCTTCGAAGATCCGTCTTTCGACGCCATATTACCTGTTACGGAAGGATGTGGACCGGTTTCTGGCGGCGTTCGACGAATATCGCAGCATGAAGCGCGCGGCCTAGACGTGCTTTGAACAAATTCAGGGTCGAAAAGCGAAATATTCGCTGGGGCGGGCGCGTTAAACAGGTTGACGGTTGGGATGCGGCGGAAGAGACTGCCAAGGCCGCAAAACCGAGACCTTTTGACGATGAAAATCGCAGAAACAACGAGGGTGCCAATGATTCGCAAGATTCGTGTTCTCAGCAGCGCTGCTGGTTTCTTGAGTCTTTTTGCTGGACCAGCCTTTCCGCAGTCGACTCCTGCTCCAAAGGCAGCGGCGGCCAAGGAGGAGGCGCTTCCGAGCGCCGACGAACTCTCCGAGAAATGCGCCAAGGGGAGCGGGGGGAAGGAAGCCTGGGCCAAGCTCAAGACGATGGTTTTGACGGGAACGATCGATATTGCATCGATTGGCATGACGGGTACGGTGGAGATTTACGCGAAAAGTCCGAACAAAGTCCTGAGAGTCATTTCGCTGGCGAATGGGCAATTTGAACAGAAACAGGGGTTTGATGGAAAAGCAGGCTGGAAATCCGATCCGCAGTCCGGGCTGAAGCCCCTCGAAGGAAGCGAACTGGAAGAAACGAAGGTAGAGGCGGTACTTGACTCGGATGTGCGGCTGAAGGAATTGCACCCGGACATGAAAGTTACTGGGCGAACCAAAGTGGGAGAGCGCGACGCGTATACGGTGGTTACGCATCAGCCCGGTGGGAAGACCGTGACAATGTATATGGACGCGCAAACGGGGCTGCGCATTGCCGAAGATTCCGAAGGGCCGAACGAAACGGGAACGGTTGAGAAGGCCAGCGTTTTCTTCGAAGATTACCGTACTGCCTGCGGGGTTCAAGCGCCTTACCGGCTTCGAGTTGTCACTGCAGCGGTGAGTTTTGTAATCACCCTGCAGGATATCCAATGCAATGTTCCGGTGGACGACACCAAATTTGCCATGCCCTCTGCGGATGGGCCCGCGCCTCCAAAAAGCTGAGGATTTCTGTCACCCTCCTCCATCCCCTTTCCGCGATCAGCAGGACAATATTCTGCTGGTTTCACTTACGTCATTCGTGGATGGTCTGGGGCAACGGCGAAATTCCCTGAGGCAGTGCAACGTTTTCCGCGTTCCACGCTGCACCAAGAAAGACGATCATGACTGAGAGCTCCATCCACGCCATCAAGCCGATGGCCGCGGCCAGCCCACCGAATACAAGTCCATAGTTCATCTTCCGGACGTAAACTCCAAAAAGCAAATTGACGCCCCACCAGAGAATCGTGGCGGCAGCCGCGCCAGGCAGAACGGAGCGCCAAGTCGTTGTGCCGGGCCGCGCAAGGCGATAAATGAAAGCCAGGACGAGCATCGCCAGGAGCACACCCAAGACGGGGAGGGTGACGTACCAGAAACCACGAGTCAGCGCGGAGTTGTTAAATCCGGGAGTCATCCATTGGCGGATTGGCCTGCCAAACACGCTCAAGGCGACGACCACGAGCCACGCCACTATGGTTACGGAGAACAAAAGCAAACCACGAAGCTGCCGGCCGAGAAAGGAATGTGTGCCCTGGTCACCATAGATTAGCTCGATGCCTTTGATGATGAGCTTCATCACCTGCGAGCCTACAAGCAGCGTTCCGACCCAGCCGATAAGCGCGAAGTACCAGGCGTTCACTTCCTGGCGTAACACGTAGGCGGATATGAGTTGCCAGCTACCGGGAGGCAGAATCGCTGAAATCCGCACGGCGAGATCCTGACCGCCTTCCCCTTCCAGGGAACTCTTCATCAGACTCAGGGCAGTCAGCAGGACGGCAAAGAACGCCAAGAACATATTGAAAGCCACCGCCTGCGAAACCATCCCGCATTGCGGAATGACCCTGGCCAGCGTTTGGAATAGTTTCTTGGCAAGTGGAATTAGCGCCATTCCGGAATTATACTGTTCGCTTCCGTACTGTGCAGGAGCGACACGCCCTGGATACTGGGCATCCAAAAGCTCAAAGCCGCCCAGATCCTGATAAAAGCGGTCACCGGAGAAGTGAAGCACTAGCCGGGCGGCCGTCCGGCAAGGCGACTACGCAGAAGTCGACAAGAAGCCGTGACACACGCTTCTCTTTGTGTTTTCCGGGGATTCCTGGCAGGGAGGGGCTACCGAGATTCACGGATCTTGAACAAACCTGCCAGACGCTGATAGAGGCCTTCAATGGCTCGAAAAAGATCCGCAGCCCCTGTGGTTCCGTCAGTCACTTCATGGGCGTCCAAATCCGAGACCAGCGCCCTGCTGAGCTGGGTGGCGCGCCGGACACGCTCTTCGGTGAGCAAGGAGCGCACCGTAGCGGTATCCCGTTGTTGGGCCTGGCGCTCCTGCAATTCTTGAAGTGCCCAGGCGGTCTTGCGTACATAATCGACGGCGTCGCGAAACTCACGAAGCACGCGAGCATCCATTCCGCCCGGCTTGATGTCTTTCTCGAGTTTCAGGAGGTCGTCGGTGGCCATCTTCAGCCGGAACGTCACGCCCCAAAAAGATTCGCTGGGACTAAGAAGCTCGACAGCCACTCCCAACACTTCACTGTTCCTGGATGTACGGAGGGATACCACTCGCGCCGAGGCTGTCTTACTTGAGATAAGGTTAGTCAGCTCAATAACGCTCCCGGCGGCCGGGCAGCCTCTCATGCTGAGCAGCCCACCGTGCATGTTGACTTCTTTGGCTTCAGCAAACTCGATGACGCCTGCGCCATCGGGCTCTAACCACTTCACCTTCACGGGAACAACTACAGGGTAACGGTCACTCCTTCTATTTTTTCCTTTTGAGACCGGTAGCTCCGCGCCCGACTTGTCTTTCACGAGCCACCTCCGATCTGCCAGCCGCAATTGCCGGCGAGAGTTCAGAGCCGTTTCCGTCCGTTAGCGCTGGAACTCGCAGCACGAATTGGGCAGCCTGGCATTCATTTTCGCCCAATCCCGGCGGTTACGCCGGCGAGCTAAGCCCTCGCGTTCTTAAAGAGCACTCTGTTACAGGAAGCTATCTTTCAGCTGGGTGTGGGCTGAAGTAATGTCGAAGCAATTTTGCCTACGGAAACAAAGAGTGGGTAGTTGAGATTGCAACGACACAATTAACGGAGAAATGCGGTGCAGCACTTTTCCCTGCCCTAATAGCCTAGCCCGAGGATTTCTTGACCCTGCGCGCGGGGGTCGAATACACTAATAGATTCGAACGCCGCCGCTGAAGCAGCTAGTGGGCTGTGCTGCGGCCGCGGGTGAAAGAGCTGGCCCCGCGATCGCGTAATACATATTGTAGGCAACAAAGGGGGATTGTTTTGCCAAAGCGCACATTTCAACCGCGGAGACGCCGGCGCGCCAAGACGCACGGGTTCCGCGTACGCATGAAAACGAAAGGCGGCCGCAAGGTGCTGGCGGCGCGCCGCAAGAAGGGACGCCATCGGCTTACCCCCGAATAAAGCGGGGAGCCCCGTGACTCCGGGCGGTGCGGGGGCCGATGGGGCAACGTTTCCGCGCGAGGCGCGGCTGGTGCGGAAGGCGGAGTTTGACGCCGTGTACCGTGCCGGGAAGCGCCGCTCGAGTTCCCACTTCACAGTTTTTTTCCGCGCCAACGAACAGCCGCAGAGCCGCTTTGGATTCAGCATCAAGAAAGCGCTTGGCGGCGCGGTGGTGCGCAATCGGATCCGGCGGCGCCTGCGCGAAATGGTGCGCTGCCACCGGCTGGAGATAGCCGCAGGATGGGACATCGTCATACACCCGAAGAGTACAGTGGCGCGAGCAGAGTTTGCGGCGCTGACGGCGGAGTTACTGCGAGTGATGAAGGGCCTCTGAGCCAAGAGGGATTCGGAAAACGATCGATTCCTGTGCGCGCGGCGCTGCTCGCACTGCGGTTCTACAAAGCCTACCTGTCCATTCTATTTGCGGGGAACTGCCGGTTTCAGCCGAGCTGTTCGCGGTATGCGTACGAAGCGATCGAGCGGTTTGGAGTCGCCAGGGGAATTTGGCTGGGGACGAAACGGCTCTTGCGGTGCCAGCCGCTTTGGCGGAAAACCGGCTACGACCCGGTTCCAGAGAAATGGGAAAACATGCCATCGGAAACAAATGCGAATGCGATTTCTTCCAGGCGCGTTGCAGTGACACAAGATGAGGTGCATTCGTGAGCTTGCCGGGACAGAAGGACAAGTTCACGCCGGAGCTGCGAATCCTCGTGGCGTCGTTGTTATCGATGGGCGTGATTCTGCTTTGGGCGAAATATTTTGGGCCGAAGCCGCCGGTGCCATCGCCCCAAGCGAACCGGCCGGCGGTGAGCGCTCCGGCAACGCCAGGGCCTGCGACAACACCCGCGGCTGGTGCTACGCAGGCACCTAACACGGCAACAGCGATTTCCCCGGCACCTGCGGTGAGTGTCCCGCCCAAAAGCGATTCGCAAGAACGCACGATCGTGATCGAGAACGACCTCTACCGCGTAGAGATTTCGAACCGCGGCGCAGTGGTGAAGAGCTGGCAGTTAAAGAAATACATGGATGACGCGAAGCCACAGCATGTGTTGGATGTGGTGCATCCCGCAGCTTCACAGCAGACCGGCGGCTGGCCCTTTGCAGTGGTGCTGGATGATGAGCAGTTGCAGAATGCGGCGAATACGGGGCTTTACCAGATATCTTCGGGCGCGGAGACGCTGCATGCGCCGGCGGACGCGGAATTTGCATGGAGCAACGGTCACCTGGAAATTACAAAACATTTCCGATTTGACCACACCTACGTGGTTCGCGTGGAGACCACCGCCAAGTTAGATGGAAGACCGATTACGGCGGGAATTGGCTGGCTGGGCGGCTTTGGCGATTTGACGGTGACGAATCCCGCGCCGGTGGAAACCGTTTCGACGTACTACAGCGAGAACGGCAAGATCACGAACTACCTGCACAAGAAGCTGGACGGGCCGGAGAAGTGGGGCCCGGGCGTCTGGCAAGGCGGAAAAGATTTTGCAGGAATTGAGGATCGCTATTTTACGGCCGCATTTTTGCCCGTGGGTAGCGCCGCGCCGGGGACGCTGGAAACGCGGTACTGGAAGACCTCGCGGACGGTGAAGGTAAATGATCAGGACACGCTGGAGCCGGTGCCGCAAGTTGCTGCTGCGACGGCGCTGCAGCCGGTGGCATTGCGGGTGTACGTCGGGCCGAAAGATTACGACGACTTGAAGAAGATGAACCCGCCGTTGCACGGGTTGATCAGCTTCGGCTGGCTGGAGTTCATCGCCGAGCCCATGTTCCACGCGCTGAAGTGGCTGCATAGCTACATTCCCAACTGGGGCTGGGCCGTGGTGGTGCTGACGCTGATTGTCAACGCGCTATTCTTTCCGCTGCGGATTTCGAGCTACAAGACGACGCTGAAAATGCAGCGTGTGGCGCCGGAGATCAAGGCAATCAACGAAAAATACAAGAAGTACAAGTTTAACGATCCGAAAAAAGCGGAGATGCAGAAAGAAGTGATGGCGGTTTACCAGCGCGAAGGGATCAACATCGGCGGCGGGTGCCTGCCGATGCTTTTGCAGATGCCGGTGTGGTTCGGACTGAACACGGCATTGCGCGGGGCCATCGAGATGCGGCACGCGAGCTGGCTGTGGATCACGGATCTTTCGTCGAAAGACCCGTACTACATTCTTCCGGTGACGATGGGACTGTCCATGTATCTGGTGTCGAAGATGACCCCGGTGACGGCGACCGATCCGCAACAGCAGGCGATGATGAAGTTCATGCCGATCAGCATGGCGGCCATGTTCGTGGTTTTCCCGTTCTCCAGCGGGCTGGCGGTGTATATTTTGACCAGCAATTTGGTGGGAATTGCGCAACAGTGGTATTTGAACCGGACGCATCCAGCGCCCGTGCCAGTGAAGCCGGTGCGCGGAAAGAAATCGTAAGCAAGGAATTTTTCTGAAGTTCTCGCTAAGGACGATTCGTTCGAACGCCGCATGACTCAAGAATTCATTCGCGATGGCAAGCTGGACCGGCAGGCGACAGCCGAGGCGCTGAAGAATTTTCTGGAGAGCATTGTGCGTACCTCCGGACTTGAATTGAAGGTGAGTGTGCGCGCGGTGGCTCCAGGAGCGGCTGGGGCCGAGGGAGATGCGGAAGTGCTCGCGGACATGGACGGCCGGGACAAAGAGATTTTGCTGGGGCATAACGCGGAAGTTTTGAAAGCGTTCGAGCACCTGGCGTTCAAGGCGCTGCGGCTGGAGCCAACGTTCCACGAAAAAATTCATGTGGACAGCGCGGGCTACCGGGCGCTGCGCTTTGAAGAGCTGCGGATGACGGCGCGGGTGGCGGCGGAACGCGTGCAGACTTCGCGGCAGCCGTTTACGCTGAATCCCATGTCCTCGCGGGAACGGCGCATCGTGCATTTGGCGCTAAAGGATATGACTGGCGTTCGAACGGAGAGTATTGGCGTGGGGGAAGAGCGGCAGGTGGTGATTCATCCCGCGGACAGTAAGCCAAGCGCTCGTTAGCGACGAACCTCAAGCAAATGGTGAGTTGCCGCCGTTGTTCCCTTCAGATTGGAACACCTGAGCAAGTCACTCCGGCGGAGCTTGTGTTCCCTCCAAAATCTCACGGGGCCAAAGCGTAAGGACTTGGGAGCCACGTTCAACGCCAGTTTTCTGGGTCACTGAGCTCTGGTTCATTTCTTGTGCGGCAGCGTTGTAACGAACCAGCAGCAATCGCCGGTCACGCAAGCATTCGATGAGCGCCGCACGCCCGTAGCGCTTTTCCACGATCACGGCCATTTTGTATCCGACGGTATACTAAGGCCCTTGCAGGCCAAAAAAATCAAACCCTTTTTGCCGAATGGCGTCGCCTTGTAGTTTCCCGTTCAGGACTTGCAAGAAAAAGTCACTCACTTTTTCAAGGTCCGCATTGAAATCGCGCATCCCTCGCGTCCAGTTATCCTTTATCTCCTGAGAAGCGGTAGCGACAGGATCCACATCGGGTCCGCCTGCCGCAGCCAGCATGGCTTCTCCTTCGCCAAAGGCACCCATCCACTTCGCCACGCTGCTGGCCGCAGGCGGCAGCGAAGCGACTTTCTGGTCGTAAAGTTTGTCGACGCTACTTAGACCGATGTGATGCATTTCGTGAGCCACCGTATTTTCAAAGGCGGCAGAGGAAACTGATGGATCGACATAGAGAAAGATTGCCGGATCGGTCTCCACATCAAAGACGAAGCTATTGTGCATGGGCTTGATGAGGGGAAACACTTTTGTGCGGATCACCGATTCGGCCGGCAGATACTGCAGGTCGCGCATCGCTGCGGCATGGAGGTCGGCCTTTTCCCAATCGAGAACTGTGCGCGTGAGCGCGCCGCATTGCTTCAGGAGTTCGTCTGACAGAATGAATTTCTTGAAATCGTCGTCAGTGAACTCGCGATGCATGGCAGCTTCGCGCTTTTTGAGGCGCTGGTAAGGCTCGGTGATAAACAGCGCTTGCCAGTCCGAGTCTTTCACCGGCTGCGAAGCGTTGCGCTTCTCCAGAATTGTGAGAGCGGCATCGGCTTCGGAGAAATCCGTGTGAATCTGGATGCGACTTGTTTCCTGGGCTCGAGCCGATGCGGTAACGAGGAACAGCCCTAGAAGATGGGACAGACAGGCACGACAAATGGTTCGAGATGTCATGCCTGTTGGACGAAGTCCGAGCCCGAACAGATAGCTAGTCCGAAAGGCGTTGGAGCGCGGGGACAATGGGAGTTTGCGATGCTACAGCGTGACCCAACCTTTTGAGAGAACGCTTCCGTCGGCGGCGAAGCGCACGCGATAAGTGAAGCTGGAGGGGCGGTCGCGGAGCGCGGACTGAAAACGGATGTCAGCGAATTCGACGATGGCGACGTCGCCTTCCTTGTGAAAGCGCGTGACGGGAAAACGGGCGAACCCGAGGACTTTCTGGACTTCGGGCAAGCGGCGGGCGGCGTCGATGAAGGAATTCGGCGGGGCATCCGGGTAGTAGTGGTGCTCCTGCGCGATCCATTCCGTATCGGTGGGGGCTTTGTCGCTGAGATCCATTCGTAATTCATAGACGCCGTGCTCGGCGCGAACCAGTCCGTCCCAATGCCAGAGAGACGGAGGGAGCGGTAGTGCGCCGATCGATTGCACGTGTAAAGGATAGAGTTCGGCGAACTTTTGAATGCGCGCGAAGGCGGCGTGGTGCGCGTAGAGCGTGAGGGCGACATAAATTAAGGATGCGAGGAAACCTGCGCGGTTCCAAGTCTCGTGGCGAATCTTCGCACCCCAGCCCTGGAGCGCGGGCAGCAGGAAGATTGCGGTGAAAAGCAGGGTTGCGCCCAAGACGACTTGAGCAGAAATCGGCGCGCCGACAATTTCGCCAATTCTGGCGATGAGCACGGGAGCGGGCAAAAAAACCAGCCACACTCCAATGGCGCGCGCTTTTACCTTTTCCGGGTGGGAATAGACCCAGGCGAGCAGCTGCGGCACGAGAAAGATTGCCGTCAGAGTGAAATCGACGATGAAGATGAGATCCCAAGCGGGGCGGGACCATTGCAGGGGAGACCAGATCATGGTGCCGAAGGAAGTGACCAGATCGAGCAGGATGTGGCTGAGAAGGCCGACGGCGTAGATTGCGATGAGCGCGGCAAACGAAGGCGCTTCCCATTTTCGCCAGCGGGCGAATGCGAGGGTGATGGCGGCGAGAAGCAAGGCCCAGAGCGGCAAAAGCACCAGCGAGTGCGTGAGGCTGCGGTGCCAGGTGACGATGAGAAGTTTGTCGTTGGAGAAAAGATCACGAAAGACGTCGGAGTCCGGGAAAATGGCGCCGAGCATCAGGGACCAGGTGATGACGCGGCCGCGGCTCATTGGGCCTGAGGCGAACATGTCCTCGCCTCGGAAGACGGCCTTTCCGATTAGTGCGCCGGCGATGCCGTGGGTGATGGTGTCCATTGTCGAAGATTATTGGATGGCTGCAATTTTCATGTTTTTAGCGAACGAAGAGAAGCGGGTTTTTCTTTGCGAGGACGGTTCCGATTCGGCGGGCGGAGACGCCGTGATGCAACAACGCGGCGATGGCAGCGTCGGCGGATTCCGGTGCCACGGAGACGAGCAGGCCGCCGGAAGTTTGGGGATCGAAGAGCAAATCTTGATATTCGGGTGCGACGCTGGCGTCGAAAACGGCACAATCGCCAATGAAAGCGCGGTTATTCTTCAGGCCGCCGGAGAGATGGCCTTCGCGGGCGGCTTCAACGGCGCCGGGAAGATAGGCGAAGGCACGGTGATCGATTTCGAAGGAAACAGGTTCGATGACATGCGACGGATCGCCGAGCGCCATTTCGCGCGCGTGGCCCAGTAAGCTGAAGCCGGTGACGTCGGTGACCGCGTGGACCCGTTTTGCGCAGCCGGCTTTTTCGTCAATTTCTTGCAGCGCGGCAGCGGCATCGCGATTGAGTGTGGTCATCGCGGCAACTGCGGCGGCGAGAGATTCCGGCGTGGCGCGATCTTTTTTCAGCGCGGTGGTGATGACTCCGGTGCCAAGCGGCTTGGTGAAAAGCAAAGCGTCTCCCGCGCGCGCGCCGACATTTCTCCAAACTCGATGCGGATTGATGACGCCGGTGACGGCGTAGCCGAAGAGCATGTCTTCATTTCGAATGGAGTGGCCGCCGATGACGCTACATTTCGCTTCATTCATTTTTGAAAGGCCGCCGCGAATGATTTCTTCAAGGGTGGCGGGGTCGCCTTTTTCGGGAAAGCCAACGATAGAGAGTGCGGAGACGGGCCGGCCGCCCATGGCGTACACGTCGCTGAGAGCATTGGCGGCGGCAATTTGTCCGAAGAGGTGCGGGTCGTCAACGATGGGCGTGAAGAAATCCACGGTTTGGACAAGCGCGAGGCCTTCGCCGAGCAGATAGATTCCAGCGTCGTCGTTGGTATCGAATCCGACGAGCACGTTGGGATCGGTCTGACGCGGCAATTTGCGCAGAACGGCATCCAGCGTGGCGGGATTGAGTTTTGCGGCGCATCCCGCCGCTTTCGCCATCGACGTGAGTTTTACTGGGTTCGACAAATTCCCTCCTGACGCATTGGCATTATAAGGATGCTTGCTCGCGTTTGCTCGTAACATTCTCGCTCGCGTATGGTGGCGAGTTGCGCGGGGAGCGCGAACATGTTCTTATCGGCGGATGGCTTGGGACATTTGGCTGATTTTTTTTGTGTTGGGGGTGATACTTCCGTGGCGCGGGCGAGCTCGCCTAAAGACTTTGCTGGCAATGCCGCGCGTCGGAGCTATGGAGAGGATTGTTTTGTATGCCTCGACCATTGCGTTTCAATGGGTGATTGTGGCGGTGGTGGCTTGGCGAGCGTGGGTTCACGGATACACAGCAGGAGAATTGGGGCTGACAGCTCACGATGGGACCAGGCTGGCAATTGGTTCCATTGTCGGCGCCACGACGATTGCGACATTCCACTGGTTTAATTTACGCCGTGTGGGACGAATGCCTCCTAACTCTCGAGGGTCAATTCAAGCGATCGCCGAGCGTATCTTGCCGCAGTCTACGATGGAACTGCTGCCTTTTCTAGCACTTGCGATTACGGCAGGACTTTGCGAAGAGTTTCTCTATCGCGGTTTTGCGATGGCCGTGTTGACTCGGCTGGGAGTAGTCGCCTGGGTTGCGGTGTTGGTTTCGTCTATTCTTTTTGGGTTGGCGCACCTGTACCAGGGACGCGGTGGCCTTGTAAGCACCATGTTAGTGGGAATCGTGCTCGGAATCGGCCGGGTCGTGTATGGTAGTCTGGTTCCGGTGATTTTCTGGCATGCCGCAGTAGATATAGTCGCCGGAATCGCCGGGCCGCGGTATTTGTTAAAATCTTCGTTAAACACTTTAGAATCAATAAGTTAGAAGAATATTGACAAACAATTACTCCTATGACAACAGCGGCGTCCCCAACCCTCTCCGCCGAGACCATTCGCCGTGCCTTAGGAGATTTTCAGCTCCGGCCAAATGACCATCAAGTGCTGCAAATTCAACAGTTTATAAAGATATTACTCCAATGGAATGAGAAAATAAATCTAACGGCGATTCGCGATCCTCTGGAGATACTAAATCGTCATTTTTGCGAGTCGATGTATGCGGCGGTGGCCGTGCCTATGGAAAACGGTCGGCTCGCCGACGTAGGGTCGGGGGGCAGGGTTTCCGGGGATACCGCTCAAGATTATTCGGCCTGATTTGCAGGTTTTTCTGATCGAATCGAACATAAAAAAGGCCACTTTTCTTGCGGAAGTTATTAGAGAACTTGGACTTACGGATGCGAGCGTGATGGTTTCCCGCTATGAAGAGCTGGGAGAAGAGGTGGCACCGCTCGACTTCGCCTGTTCACGGGCGCTGGGGGAGTTCTCGGCCTTTCTGGAGTGGGCGCGCTCGGATCGGATAGCAGCCAAACAGGTTATCCTATGGATTGGTGCCCGGGACCTGGCTGAAATTCAGAAGGTCCGAACCTGGGAGTGGCGTGAGCCAATTCCCGTGCCCAATTCTCTGAGGCGTCTGCTACTTGTGGGAACAAAGAAGACTTAAAGCGTCGACCCATCAAACTGGGGGGCGAAGGAAGATTTGCGAATCGTCCGACTTCTCAAGAACCTTCCCCAAAAGCGAAGTAACCAAGCCAGAAATCCATTTATGGTGTTCCACGTGGAACACGGCGCGTAGTGACCTGATGGCTGGTGTGATTCCCTGGGGAATGCCAAGAGAAAGTCATGGGACGGGCGTTCCACGTGGAACAAGGGTGGTAAAAACGCAAGCGCGAGACATGTGATGTTTCACGTGAAACAACTTGCAACATCATCTGGCATTTGCTAGATTCTGGCTCGCGAGGGAACCGTTTGGCCCGAATTATTGCAGTTGCCAATCAAAAAGGCGGTGTCGGGAAGACCACGACGGCGGTGAATTTGGCCGCCTGCCTCGCTGCCGCTGATCAGCCTACGCTGCTGATGGACTGTGATTCTCAAGCCAATTCGACGGCAGCCATTGGATTTGCCAAGGATCCATCCCGCAGAACGCTTTATCATGCGCTGATTCTAAACGAGCCCTTCGACAAAATCCTCCAAAAGTCGCAAGTGGATGGGTTAGATGTCGTCCCCGCCGACAAAAACCTCGCAGGTGCCGCTGTAGAGCTTGTGAATGCGGAAAACCGGGAATACAAGCTGCAGGCCGCTCTACGCGCTATCGATGACAAGTATCGCTTCATCATTCTGGATTGCCCACCCGCTCTAGATTTGTTGACGCTGAATGGCTTGGTGGCTGCAAATGCCGTTCTGATCCCCATCCAGTGTGAATACTTGGCTCTGGAAGGCGTGTCAGAGTTGCTCGATACGCTGATGCGGATCCGGCGGACGCTGAATCCCAGCCTCGAAATTGAGGGGATCTTACTCACCATGTACGATGAGCGGACGACACTTTCGCGGCAGGTTGCCACGGATTTGCGCAGTTTTTTTGGCACACAGGTGTTTCAGAGCGTGATTCCGCGAAATGTGCGACTGGCGGAAGCACCGAGCTTCGGAAAACCGATCATTTTTTACGATATTCATAGCAAAGGGGCGGAAGGCTACACACAGCTCGCCCAGGAGGTTATTGTAAATGCCGAGAAACGCGCTGGGACGGGGGCTAGGAGCGCTCATTCGGGAGCCTGAGCCGAAGGCACAGCCTGAAGCAGTACCAACAGCACCGCAACCTCAAGCAACGACTATAGGCGGAGCCGCCGTCGTGCCTGCACGCGAGGCAGTGCATCCGGGGCCGCAACAGATTGACATTGATCTGATTGAGCCGAGTCCCTATCAGCCGCGGACTCGCTTTCGCGAGGAAGCGCTGGACGAATTGGCGAGGTCCATCCAGGCAAGCGGAATCATTCAGCCTTTGGTGGTGCGGCCCATCGGTTCGCGCTTTCAATTGATCGCCGGCGAGCGCCGGTGGCGTGCGGCACAGCGCGCGGGATTGAACAAAGTCTCGGTAATCGTTCGGGAGGTACCGGACGCGCTGGCGCTGGAAATGACACTGGTCGAGAACATTCAGCGTGAAGATTTGAATGCGATTGAGGCGGCGCGGGCATTTGAACGTTTGATGGATGAATTTCAACTCACGCAAGAGGCCGTCGCAGAACGCACGGGTAAGGATCGCGCGACGGTGGCAAACTCGATCCGGTTGCTGAAGCTGGAACCGACGATTCAGGATTGGATTGAGGAAGGCAAACTGACGGCGGGGCATGGGCGCGCGTTGCTTGCGGTGCCGGATTCGCAGCTCAGAATGCGGTATGCGCAGCGAGGGGCACGAGGCGGTTTGACGGTACGCCAGATTGAACGTCTGGCATCGCGACGATCGCGCAATAGCCAGGCTGCAGCTGCAGAAATTCATGTGGATGCGAACATTCGAGCTGCGCTGGAAGAATTGCAGCGGCACCTGGGCACGAAGGTGCTACTGCGCCAGAAAACGAAAATGCGTCCAGGTCAGCTGGTGCTCGAGTTTTATGATGACGCACAATTGATGGGGCTTTACGATCGCTTGATGAAGTGAAGCCGCGGATGGCGCGCGGCTCCTGTCCGTTGGTTCAGGCGTATCATTCGACAACTCACTTGTGAAGCTGCGTTGACTTGTCTGCGTTCGAGGCTAGAGTAGAAGGGTATATTTGGGGGTTTTGAGATGGCATGGAAGTGGCCCAGTGCTACGAAAAATGGCGGTGGCGAAGAGTGGACAGGTTTCATCGATCAAGGCGTAACGCTGGAAGGCACGCTGACGGTCACAGGAACGTTTCGCATTGACGGCAATGTGAAAGGCAACATCATTTCCGATCAGACCGTGGTACTTGGCGAAGGCGCGAAAGTGGAGGGCCAGATTGAAGGCAATCGCGTGGTGATTGCTGGGCGCTTCGACGGCGTGATTTTCGCAAAGGGACGCGTGGAGATTGAAGCCAAGGGAGTGGTGACGGGAGAAGTTCACGCGCCGTGCATGGTCATTGATCCGGGCGGAATTTTTGATGGGAGATGCCACATGCTGGCGTCTTCAGAGACGGCGTCCACAGTTACGATTCCGATTCGGGCAGTGGGTAACGGCTGAGGACTTCGGGCAGACCCAACTCTAGTCCTGATTCTCTTCGAAACTCTTCCTTTGAACTATCAGTCTAGGCTTCTCGACAAATCTTTGGACTCCAAGCCTTGTCGTTCATACAGAATTCAAGCAAGTGAGCCAGTGACGAACAGGATCCGCTAGAAGCTTCTAAGCGGCCTTATTGCTGGGCTTGGATATTGATTCCCAGTTCATTTTGCATTCGAGAACAAACCCACCGAGCCAGAGAAACCGCATGTTGCCGATGAGGTAGAGCTAACTCATACGAAGAACAATAGGGGTTAGGAGCGAAAGCCGTCGCGGATGTTCTTGAACGAACTCGTAAATTGTCGCGGTTGGGCTGGAGCTCGTTGCCGGTTCTGCAAAAGATTGCGCTTTCCAATCCATCTCGGCCTGGTCGACGTCATCGGGGTGCGTCGCACCGAGAAGGATGAGATTTGACCGGACTTCGGTGCGCTCTTGATTGGGCCCCCACAGTTCAGACTGTAGAAATGTCGCGGACGGGAGGCGGGTTGACACGATTCCGAGGGGCGGCTATCGTTCGAACGCGGCGTGAAATGGTGAGTGACGGATGAAAATTTTGGTGATTGGCGGAGGCGGGCGCGAACATGCGCTAGTCTGGAAACTGAAGCAGAGCCCGCTGGTGGAAAAGATTTGGTGCGCGCCGGGGAATGGCGGAATTGCGGATGAGGCGGAATGCATGGCCATTGACGCGGGCGATGTTGCGGCAGTTATTGCGCTAGCGGAAAAAATTCGGCCGGACCTTACCGTGGTTGGACCCGAACTTCCGCTCGTGAACGGATTGACGGACGCTTTCCGGCAGCGGAAATGGCTGATTGTGGGGCCATCAAAGGAGGCGGCGCAACTCGAGGGCAGCAAGATTTTTTCGAAGAAATTTCTGGAACGGCACAGAATTCCCACGGCGAAAATGTATGGGACGTACGACTCGGCAGCAAAAGCTTGCGGCGCACTCTCGAAAGTCAAGTGGCCGGTGGTGATTAAGGCGGATGGATTGTGCGCGGGCAAGGGCGTGTTTCTGGCAGCGAATCGAGAAGAGGCGTCGGATTTTATCAAGCGAGTGATGGAGAAGAATGAGTTGGGCACAGGCGGGCAGCGGATTCTGTTGGAGGAGACGCTCGAAGGCGAGGAGCTATCGTTCATCATTTTGACGGATGGAACGAATTACGCGACCCTGGTGCCGACGCGCGATCATAAGCGGGTTTTCGATGGAGACCGGGGGCCGAACACAGGCGGGATGGGTGCCTACTCGAGCGACGATTTGCTGCCGGAGGAGTTACGCACAACGGTCGTCTCGAAAATTGTCGAGCCGACACTGCGTGGACTGACCAAGGACGGCACTCCGTACCAGGGTTTTCTCTATGTTGGGCTGATGCTCACGAAATCCGGGCCAAAGGTCTTGGAGTTCAATTGCCGGCTGGGAGACCCAGAAACGCAAGCGATTGTGGCACGCATGGATTTTGACCTCGCCGGAGTTGTGAAGGATGTCGCGGAAGGAAAGCTAGACGCATCGAAACTGCGTTGGAAGTCCGGAGCGAGTGTGTGCGTAGTGCTGGCATCTGGCGGCTATCCAGGAAAATTTGAAACTGGAAAGCGTATTGAGGGATTAACCTCTGTGGGACCGAATACCGGTGTGAAGATACTTCATGCAGGAACAAAACGGGAAGGCAGCACAGTCACAACGAGTGGTGGACGAGTTCTTGGCGTAACAACTTCTGGCTCGTCGCTCAATGCTGCTCTGTCTGCGGCTTACAAAGCTTGCACAAAGATCCGTTTCGAGGGCATGCACTATCGGAAGGATATTGGCGCCCGCGCTTCCCGTTGAAGGCCGCAGGAGACTGACGGACATGGCCCATGTCTTGAGCCTGTTTCGGGCACCCAAGAAAAGATTGTCGATGGAGGAGCTACTAGAAGTCCGCGCCGTAACGGACGCAGGCTTTGAAGGTTGTGCGCATGCCCGTCCGGGCAGGAGTCGCCAAGTCTTGCTGGTCGACAGCGAGACTCTGGACGCCATGGAACTGCAGCCGGGAGTGCTGCGCGAAAACATCACGACCAGCGGTCTGAATGTGAACAGCCTTGCGATTGGGCAGCACCTTCGAGTCGGCGAAATCCGGCTCGAAGTGAGCGAGGTTTGCACACCGTGTGACCAGATGGAAAAAATCCGGCCGGGCCTTCGCAAAGAGCTCTGGGGACGGCGCGGAATGCTGTGCCGCGTGATTGAGGGCGGAACCATCCGGCGCGGCGACGCCATCGAAAAAATATTCTGACAATCAGGGTTTGGGGGGGCGCCGCAGCGTGGGCGCGTCTGGCGGGCGATCTTTGTCCTCGGCGGCCTTTTCGAGGGGCTCGGCTGGGGGCACGATCCATTCGAATCCGTGCTGCTCGCTCATGGTGCCGAGGATGAAAGGTGTGTTGCCAGCGATCACGGGCAAGACGGCACGCATAAAATCCGCTGAATCCACCGCAACAGCTTTTTGAGCGGTGCCTCCATGGATATTTTCAATGACTTTGGTAAAGCGCGGATTTCCAGTGACAATGCTGGTGATGCGCGGGTCGTTACCCTGAATGAGCTCGGCCAAGGCCGGCCCCTTGAAGTCGGGAGGATAGCGGCTCTCGACGATTGTGCGCGGCGCGTGTTTCTCGGGGGGATAAAGCTGCGTGAAGCGCGGGCGGAGGACGCGAGTCTGCCAGTATTCGCCGCGCGTGGCAATCATCTCTTGTTCCATGCGGTATTCCACGACCCAGACTTCGGGGCCGTAATTGTCCGCGCCGTAGCCGATGATCACCAGCTGGAAAATCGGTTCGTCGGAAGCGAAATCGAGTTTGTGATGAAGCTGGGCGACGAGCGGACGCAGCTTTTCCAGAAAAGCAACGCCGATGGTCTCGAGATCAGGTTCCGCTTCACCGGGCGATGGCTGGTAGTGCGGATCTCTTGTACCGAAGTGCGGGAGATCGCGATCCATTCGAATGGGCTTGGGGTCGGCGGGGATTCGCCACTCCGCGGCTCCGAACAGGATGCCGAGATGCCCAGAATCCACGGTCATCACACGCGGTGGAATAGAATTGCGCTCGACGGGCCTATCGATGGCCGCGAAAATGATCACGTCTTTGGCGACGTGCACGATGACGCGGCCGCCCGCGAGATTGGCGATGATTTCGTCTTCGCGCCCCTGGCTCTGCGCGAAAGCTGGAAGTGCGGACAAGATCACAATAGCCATCAGCAAGAGCGACGTGCCGCAGCAAAGCAAAAAGTAGTCACCTCGGGCTCGCATCAGTAGAAAAGAGAGCATCATTTTTCCGGCGGCACGGCTGCCGCGGCGGCCTTGGCTTTGGCAAGGAGCGCGTCCAGAGCCGGGCGGTCAAGATACTTGCCGTTGCGAATCACGGCAAGAATCTTACGAGTGTTTGAGATATTTTCCAGCGGATTTGCGTCCAGAAGGACGAGGTCCGCGATTTTCCCTGTTTCGACGGTTCCGAGCTCCTTTTCGCGGCCTACAAATTGTGTGGCGCTTTGCGTGGCCGCCTGAATGGCTTCCAGCGGGGTGAAGCCGGCTTGCACAAATTCCGCGAGTTCACGGTAGAGGCTGTCGCCGGGAAATACAAAAGGATCGAGAGAGTCGGAGCCGACGAGCAGCGAGACACCTCCGCGGTGCAACTCGCCGGTCAATTTCCAATCGTTTACGGCCTGGCGTCCGAGCCAGGCGGCGCGTTGCTTCATTCGAGCGTCGCTGAAGGAATTGCGCCATTCCTTGGCGAGCGATGGGGGGACGAAGTCCAAAAAGGGGTCGTCCTGTTTCCATGCATCCGGATGCGAAGTGATGTCCAGCGACGCGATGGTTGGCGTAATCCAGGTGCCATTTTTCTTCAGCGTCTGAAAGAGCGCGGCGGCTTTTTCTGCGCTGAAAGTGGCGTCGGCTTCGTGGGCGATCTTCTCCCAAGCTTCGGAGTCGCCTTTTTTCTCCGCTTCGACCAGGCGCTTGCGCAGGTCTTCTTCCTGAGAAGAGAAAGAAAGTGCGAAGGCGCTGTAAAGGAAGTGTTCAATGCTGCGCATTCCGGCATTGGAAGCTTCAGCGGCGCCGATTTCGAACGGGAGGTGGCCGGCGAAGGAGATGTTTTGTTTTTTGGCTTCGTCGGCGACGGCGAAGAACGCATCGCGCGAGGGCAACGAGATGATTTTGATGAAATCGGCGCCGCGCTGCTTCAGGTCGCGCACGGCAGCGCGGGCTTCTTCAGCATTCGCGACCGGAAGCTGTTCCGGCGTCTTCCGTCCACCGCCAGCCAGCCAGGGACCGGAAGCGTAAATATGAGGACCGAGGAGCGAGCCGGCTTCGACATCGCGCTTCCAGGAGAGGAGCGTCGGGAGATCGCCACCCATGTCACGGACGCCAGTAATGCCGTTGGCGAGGAGCAGCGGAAGCAAGACATCTTTGCTCCACGCGGGATCGGCATTTATGCCGGCGAGGTGAACGTGCATGTCCCACAAGCCGGGGATCAGGAATTTGCCGCGGGCGTCGATGACCTTTGAAGTCTTGTCGACCTTGATGCGATCGGCGGGACCGATTGCGGTGATTCGGCCGCTGGCAATGACCACGGTTTGATCGGGCTGGGGAGCGCGACCGGTGCCGTCAATGACGGTAACATGCTGAAGAACAAGCGAAACATCCGTGGCGGCGAAGGAGATGAAAGGACAAAGCAGAATCAGAAAAAAAAGTTTTGCGAACAGCTTCATGCTACACGACCCATCCGGGCAACTCGAGATCATTGGCTTCACACTATCATAATAAGAAGAGAAGGACGGAGGAGCGATAGCGGGAGATACAGAAAAATCTGACTTGACTGTGCAACCTGCTTCGCGTAGCTATGGAGCCTTCCTGAATATGGCGACCAAGATTCGCGGCATTGAAGGCATGAAGCATGGTGAGCTGGATTTCGAGATCCAGCGCGGGGGAAAGTTTGTTCTTTTTCAGTATTGCGTTTCCGTGGTCGTACTCACGTTCCGGCGTCCCTCCGATATTTACTTCGTGCGGTCGGGTGAAAACCCTGTTGTGAAGGGACTACCCTTCACGTTGCTCTCGCTGGTGGCAGGCTGGTGGGGCATACCCTGGGGGCCGATTTACACCATTCAGTCCATCTACAACAATTCGCGCGGCGGCAAAGACGTCACGCAAGCCGTGGTCCAGTCGCTCCGGGCGCCCGCGGCCACCGCGCCCCCAATTCCACCAGGAAACTGACCGCGTGGAGTTCCGTGTACTCGCCAGTTCCGGTAAGCTATAGGAATAGAATCTTTTATTGGCGGGCACTCATGGGGCTTAGAAAAACTAAGAGCCTTAAACACAATGGAAAGACACTCACTCAAATTCTTGAGGCGCACGAACTGTTTTTCAGCGGGAAAGACGGCGGTGCGCGGGCGGACTTGACGGGCGCGGATCTTTCCGGAGCGGACCTGAGTGGAGCCAACTTGAGCGGGGCGATTCTTCGCAACGCCAATCTTGAGGGGACGGACCTGCGCAAGGCGAAGCTTCCGGGCGCGGACCTTTCCGGCGCCAATTTGCGCAAGGCCGATCTACGAAATACGGACTTGACGGAAGCGATTTTGCCGGGCGCAAATTTGTCCGAGGCACAGGCCAGCGGAGTGGAGTTTTTCCGTTGCGATCTTTCGAACGTGAATTTTCAGCGCGCGCAATTACGTAAC